>Ga0209181_10002584_pt1 | contig 29403 bp, 21 predicted proteins | sample MAT05_FD_187208 | JGI IMG/M metagenome (GOLD analysis project Ga0209181, IMG submission 187208) | Freshwater microbial communities from Lake Fryxell liftoff mats and glacier meltwater in Antarctica - MAT-05 (SPAdes) (version 2) | ecosystem: Environmental > Aquatic > Freshwater > Ice > Liftoff...
GACCGCCCATTCCTCTAATGCTACAAAGATGTTGCTCCGATGGAGCAGGGCGGCTGGATAGTTACCATTCAAAATATTTTGAAAAATATTCTTTGGAATGTCAATCAATTTTGAGACATTCAGAAGAAAAAATTCTAAAAATTCACTTCTGACAAAATTAAATTTTTCCGGCTGGATTTTAATTAATGTTTTTCCCGGACTTTTTGATGGGATACCATTTTTGAAAGAAATTTTTACTAAAAATAATCTCTGTGGGAGGTTCTAAATTGTACTTATTTGGGAATCAAACAATTAAGTTTGAAAGATAAAGATACTTTTACAAAAAGTGCAAGAGTTTTTTTTCGGTTTGGACAGCCTACTCGGAGAGGTCGCACATTTGCTTTACTTTGGTGAAAACTAACCATGTGCGACCTCTCCGAGGTCGAAAACTCCGTGTACTAATCGCAATACTACCAATGTGCGACCTCTTCGAGGTCGGAAATCAATGGAGATTCGCTCTGTACCCCGGCTGTATAGTTACAAAAATAGAAGAACTCCCGATCTTCGCCGCTCACTTCTCACTGCTCACTGCTCACTTCTTACTCCTTTCCCCTATGGAACTCCTCGGTATCGGCTCCCGCGTCAAACATCCGGCTTTCGGCGACGGCGTGATCGTACGCCTGCATGTAGCCGCTTATGAAGTTTGTTTTACCCAGTTTGGTCTGAAAATGGTCGGCAAGGACTACTCAGCCTGGCAAATTGTGGAACGGATCACTGCGGAAGAATCGGTGTCATTCACCGAGGCGGAGCAATCGCTCGTGCGCATCCTGCGCGCCTGGTCGGGCGTAGCACTCGAAACGGTGCCGCTCGGCGACCGCTGGAAAAATGGCAAGATGATCCTGCAAAGCAACGACGGCAGTATGCAGCCCAAGGAAGTGCCCGTTGAGGGCTTTTTCCACAAGATCGTGATGATGCGCGACCGCCTGCGTGTGCTCGAGCAGCAGATCAACGCCCACAAAAAATTGGACGACGAAGACAAGGTCAACCTGCAGCAATACATCACCCGCTGCTACGGGAGCATGACAACTTTTAATGTACTGTTTAAAAACCGCGAGGATTACTTTGTGGGGGATGGGGGGGAGAAAGGGTGAACTTATTTTCAAAAAACCCGGTAGGTACTGGGCACCAATCTTCTTCCAACCGAGACTAAGCCATGCAGAAACAATCGTGGACCGACCTGGAGATTATTGAAGCGATCCAGGCAGGAGGGGCGCGCCGGGAGGCTGCCCTGAAGCACATCGTACAACAATCCGGGTGGAAAGAGTCGGTGGCCAACCTCATTGCTCCGGAGAAACGCAACCTGGCAGATGTGGAAGAGATATTTCAGGAATCCTTGATTGCTTTTCACCGCAAGATCTGGGACAGGCAATATGAAGGACGCAGCACATTGAAAACCTACTTCCTCGGTATTGCTAAAAACAAGTGGTTTACCCTGTTGCGCAGTCGTCGGCCTTTGGAAGAATACGCAGAGCAAGACGCCGATACCCATGTCGCGGATGCTGAGGCAGTCTTGATCAGTGCCGACGCAGTAGCATGGCTCACGAAGCAAATGAATCTGATGGATGAACGCTGCAAAAGGCTCATCCTGTTGGCTTACAACGGTTACTCAAGTGCCGAAATCGCAGAGACAGTGCCGTTCAGCAGCCCGGAAATGGCGAAAAAAGCACTCTATCGCTGCCGGAAACACTATCGAGAGCTGCTGGGAGACCGATTGAAGGACTTTCTAAACTGAGCAAAGATGGAAGAAGACGAACTACTTTTTGACAAAATAGAGGCTTACCTGCGACGCAAACTGCCCGACGACGAAGCCACCGCTTTCGAGCGCGATATCGCCGCCGACCCGGACTTGCAGGAACTCGTGGAGATACATCGCTTCGAGCATGAAGGCATCCGCCAGTTGGTAGAGGACGACCTTCGGCAAAAAATCCGAGGCTGGACCCTGGATACGCCCCCGCCCGCCGAACCCGGCAGCGGGGGCGACCTGCATTGGAAGCGCTGGGGCATAGCAGCCGGGTTTGTGATATTCGGGTTGGCACTGTGGATCTTTTTCCCGCAAAAAAATGATCCGCCTGTGCCTGTTACGCCGCCAGTAGAGGAGCCTGCGGCACCCGTCGCTCCTGTCATTGAGCCAGTAAAAACGGAGCAGCCTGCCACGCCGACTTCTCCGGCACGAAGCACCCCTGAACAACCGAAAACGAAGCAACCTGAGCCTGCCGTACCAAAGACTATTGAGCCGACAGTGGCATCGGTCGAAGTCCGTGTCCGGTTATTGGCTGACACCGGGTTTACAAGCACAGAGGCGGTTCAAAAGCGCAGTACCCGAGGCTCAAGCCCTCCCGGCAATGACATCTCGTCGTTCGCGCAGGCCGAGCGGGCGTTCTATGCGTCTTCGCCCGATTACGGTGCTGCCATTCTTTCATTGAAAAAAATCTCTTCGGGTGATACCCGCTTCGAGGAAGCAAGTGAACTCTTGGGGCGGGCTTACTTTCATTCAAATCAGTACGCAGAAGCGGCGAAAGCATTTCAGTCCATACTCGAACCAGGCTATAGCAAGCAGACCCGTGACCGTGGCGAATGGTACTTGCTGCTCTCCCTCCTCCACGACTACCCGATGGGCACTGACCGCACCACTGAACTATTCCGCTCCATGCTCAGCCCAAAGCATCGCTATCACGACGACGCAGTGCGGCTAACCACTGAGATTGAGCGGGTGTACGGTTCGAAAAAGTAGGTCGTGTTATTGGCTGTTTGAATTTCCCTCACAGGTGTGTCAAGGAAATTGGAACAACCTTCTTGCGCCGACTAGTGCCCCGTCCGGTAGTTGGCGTATGAATCCAGCGCCCTATTTCCCCTTCTTCTGCGTTACTCGTCGGTTAAAATATCCCGTATTTCGCCCTCCTCGCGCCTTGAGGAAGGAAAAACATGTCTCCTGGATTCATACGCCAACTACCGGACGTGGCACTAGCTGGTTCCTGCTTGTAGTTACTTCAGCGCCCTCATATCGCCAATGCCGATAAAGCCCGCCCAAAAACGCGGACTGGCGTCTCCCTTCCTGGATTTTAAATATTCCGACTTGGCTTTCCAGAGGGCTTCATCCTTGCGTTTCCCTTGCCAGAGCTGATTATGGAATTCAATCATGATGTCTTTGGCTGCCTCGTCGTCCACGCGCCACAAAGTAGTCACAAGGCTTTTCGCGCCTGCATAAACAAACGCGCGGGCGAGGCTGATGATGCCCTCGCTGCGCTGCTGCTTTCCGCTGCCCGTCTCGCAGGCTGATAGCACCACCAGATCGGCGTTCAGCGTCATGTTGTAGAGGTCCCGGAGGTAGAATTTCTCAAATTCCTGCTCTTTTCCTGGCAGCCCGAAAGCCAGGTAGGCATAGTCGCCCACCAAATCACTGGCCTTTGCGTGGGTACTGAGCAGCAGGAGGCGATGCTGGCCGGCTGTGGCACGGAATGCCTGCGCTGTGGCGGCTGTGCCGTAAAGCGGCGTTCCGCCCCATATTTTTGTGATAAGATTCACCTCTTCGCGACTGTGTTCCAAAGGTTCCAGCGAGTCGCCCCTCATACCACCCTTGCGCTGCATTTGTACGGAATCGCGCCGCTCGGTCAACACCTTGCCGGCGTCCAGCGCAAAAGGCGCCATACCCAACAGCGACTTGGTCGGCTGTTTCTTATGCTTCTTTTCCTGCATTTCGCGGAGCATGGTAGCGGAATAGTCATAACTGATGACATGACGATGGAGGAGATATGGGTAGTCGGCGAAGCCATCATCGGGGAATTTTTCTTTGGTAAACAAGGCCTCGAAAGGCATATAGCCCAGCACACCATCGGGGACGACGATAACCCGCCGGGTGAGCAGGGAGTCTATTGGAGCCCAGAGTTTCAGGTAAAGATCACGGGCCGCTTGCTCGTAGTTGCGGATAGAGGCGCTTTCACCGATTTGGGTCTGAGCCGGGTCGTTGTAGATGCCATGACGGGTGAGTTTGATCACCCATTCGTCAAGCGGAAAATCTTTTTTGACCTCCCGCACCTGGTAGCGCTTCTTTTGCACCAAAAAAATGAATATACTACTGTCGCCCACAAAGTATTCCACGAGAGATTGGTCGGGCTGGAGCACACTGTCCTGTACGGTTCGGACAGGCAGGGTGCGGAGGTCGTACTTGGCTGTTTTGTATTCGGGGTATTGGTTTTCGAAGCGCTTTATGAGTGTGGAATATTGGTTTTTAATTTCAGCCAATTGACGATCCAAATCCAATATCAGTGCATTTGTCCGGGGGATTCCATAGAGCAATGCGTCTGCTTTTTGGTGTTCAAGCCAGATTTCTCTATCACGCAATGTCGCTTCCTGTTCCAAATCGGCGGCCGGAATGTCGGCGAAATTAAGGGCTTTGGCAGCCTGCATCGCTTCGTAGAGTTGGAATGCTTTGGTGCGCTCGGCATGGTGAAACGACTCGGTCCAGTAGTGAACGCTGTCGGTGCGGAAGCGCAACCGCTGGTTGGTGGAGATAGCGGTTTCTGTCGCACTGAAAGCAGCAGCTCTTGCCGTTGCTTTCTCTTCGTAGTTCAATTTTTTATAAAAAGCCTGGTAAGCGCGCAGGGCTTGCTCACTGGCGTTTCGGGCACGGCGCAAATCCGCGAGGTTATTGTTCTGTGCAGCGGAGTCATGACGGATGCGGCTCTCTTGCACAAGTGCGTCACAAACCAGCGGCATGGACAGCACGGGATCAAAGTTTAGGTCGCCTGCGTAGTTGAGCCTGCGCTGCGCCAGGCGATTGTGATGCAAAGCTTCCGGGAAATGCCGCTGCGCCAAGTGAACATTAGCAAAATTGTAGAACAGCGTGGCCGCCATTGGGTGCAAGGTGTCGAATTTGCCGGTTACCGCCTCGAACGCCTCCTGATAGGCCCGTATCGCTTTGTGGTATTGCCTTTGGCCTTCGTAGCAGTTGCCGAAGCCGTTGAGTATCTCGCCGTAGTTGCGGTGATCAGGCGTGGCGTAGTGTATGGCTGTGTCGTAGTACATGAGCGCACGGTCGTAGTCCGCCATATCCCGGTACACGGTAGCGATGTTGAAAAACGTGATCGCCAGTTCGGCAGAGTCCGGGTAGGGCCTTGACCGCTCCAAAGCGAGGGCCTGCTGGTCATACTGGAGCGCATGCTCGTGTTCGTGCTGGAGCTGGTAGATCATGCCGAGGTTTTCGAGTGCGAAGGCAATTTTCAAGGTGTCCCCATTTTGCTGAAAAATGTCGAATGCAGCCAGGAAACAATTATTGGCCCGACTGATTTCTCCGGTCTGTCGGTACGCCAACCCGAGGTTGTTTTGAGTCTCTGCGATCAGTAACCGGTCGGATGTGGGCCATTGCTCGCGGATGCTGAGGCACTCGTTAAAATCGTGCAACGCGGCGGTGTATTGCCCTTGATCGACGAGCATCAAGCCCCGGTTGTTGTAGGGGCCGCTGAGAAGCAGGTGCCTCGAACCGACGGCATTGGTGAATGATTCTATGGCTTTTGCATAGTAAATGGCCGCCGTATCAAAACTGCTTCTGACTGACAACAGCCGACCGAAATTAGTGTAAATCCGCCCAACATTGGTGTGCGGCTGGCCGGGCAGCGATTCATAGAGCAGGAGGGCTTCGCGGTAGTCGGCCTCGGCAGCCTCGCTTTCTCGAGAGAGGTAGTGAATGATCGCAGCAAAAAAATGAACATGCGCCCGGCCCCGGCGATTAGCAGCGGGGAGAGTGAGCGCTGTCGCTCTTTGGAAGTAATTTTCAAAGTCATTCCGGTCGTTGCGCCGCCACGAGCAAAGGCCAATGAGACAGTACGCTTCGGCCAATCGCGGATCGTTTTCGGGCAGGTGGCGGTGCAGCATTTGCTCAGCCTGCCTGGCAGAGACAAAAGCCGAGTCCCACCGCGACCAGTCATAGTGGACTTGCGCGGCTTGTAGCAACAAGGCAGCTTGTGCTGAGTCGTGTCGGGCAGCCCCCGTCAAGGGAATGGGCTGTTGGGCGGCGAGGGTATTGGGACAAAGCCCGGCAAGGAGCAGGCAAGCAGCGAGCAATCGAAAAGGGGACATATCATTTAAAATTTTAGTGTTGCCAAAGAAACCGCCTTGCCGCTGCCCCGCCAAGTCTCCTCAATTTTTTTTTCAAAAAGAACATCTCCGCTGGGCACTTCCGCTAAGGATTCGCCTACTAATGCACAAATCGTCTCATCACCCACCATTTCAAAAATAAGAAACACCATGCTTTTCAAACTTATCTGCTTCGCAACCGCTGTCCATCTCATCCTGCTCTGCACCGCGCCGTCGGCTTTCGCTCAAAAAAATAAAAAAAACACGGTGGAGAAAGTGCCCGCTACCTGTGCAGGTCTGCCGCGCGACCAGCGCCCGCGCATCACGGTCGCCAGTTTTAAGATCACCCGCACCCTGGCCAACAATGTAGTTGGCAACGAGCTCGCTTCGATGCTCGCCAACGCGCTGGGCCAGACACAATGTTTCAATGTACTGGAAAGCCTCGCCAACATCGAAGACGCGATGGGCGAGGTAAAGATCAACCAGACGGGCGTGACCGATGGATCCGGCCCGGAATCGGGCAAAATGAAGGGTGCTCAGCTCATCATCAGCGGCGACGTGACAGAGTATACCGAGGACAAAATCCATGTGCTGGGCGTGGGCAGCAACACCGCCCACATCGGCTACATCCTCAAAATCACGGACCCGCAGACCCGCGAAGTGCTGTGGTCGCAGTCTATCAACAAAAAGATTACGAAGCCCGAAGTGCGCGTCATGAATACCGACATTGCCAAATTTGGTAGCCAGGCTATGGAAGATGCTGCCGAAAAATCCATCCTCGAAGCGACGGGGCTTATTGTCGGGCAAAAGGAGCTGATCCAATCCTACAAGCCAAAAGCCAACGACACGGCGCCCAAATACGACCGCAATTCCTGCGCACTGACCCAAAACGGCAGCAGCCCGACGGTCATGGTCATCATCCCTGAGATCCACATCACCCGGCGTGTGCCAGACCCTGCCGGCGAGACCGAAATCATCAAAACCCTTCTGAGCGCAGGCTTCAAAGTGCTCGACCCCAGCGTGTACAACATCATTCGGAACAGTGAAGAGTTGGCCAACGCGGTCAAAAGCCAGGATGCCGCCGCTGCTTCCCGCATCGGGGCCCGCTTCGGGGCCGACATCATCATTTTCGGCGAGGCATTCAGCGAAAGCACTGGCACCCAGAACGGGATGCAAACCTGCCGCGCCCGCGTAGAGGCCCGCGCCGTCAGCACCCGCAACGCTCAGATACTCGGTGCCGACGGCAAACACGCAGGTGGCCTCGACAACTCCGAATTGGTAGCCGGAAAAACAGCCTTGCGCAATGCGGGCACCCAAATGGGAGTCTACTTCGTCAACACCCTCTGCGAAGCGCAGGGCATTGTGAGAGGTGGGGGCGGCACGGGAGAACACACTTCCGAAATCGTGCTGGGCCACGCCACTTTCTCCACGGCAAGCAAAGCGGAAGCATACATCAAAGCTTTTAAAGGAGTAAAAAGCGTGAAAAAGACGCTGACCAATGGCGTCGCTCGCTTCGAGGTGCTGCACACGGGCGAATTGGATGCCATCGCTACCGCGCTCGATCAGGACCGCGCCGGCGTGGCCATCGAGATCACCAGTGTGGATGGAACAAAAGTGGAAGGGACGATCAAGTAGGCACCACGCAAATCCAAATTACAGGTTCCCAAAATCATCAGTAGCAAAAGTACGAACGTCGCAAGCGGCGGCACTCGTCACTGTCTAAAGCACTCAACCTATCACCTTTTAATTTAATAATTATGAAAGCACAACTCATTCAGGAAGTTGAAAGTGCCCTCCAACAGACCCATTATTCCGAAGCCCTCCAAAAAGCGAAGGACCTGGCGACGATGTATCCCGATGACTATCTGGTTTATACGCTGTACGGGAATGTTTTTATGGAAATGGACAACTGGGGAAAAGCGCTTGATCAATATGAAAAAGCCTTGACCATCCATCCCAGCGACCCCGAAACCTATTTCAAACTCGGCCTTGCGCACGAAGCCAACGAAGACGACACGAAGGCATTGAGCCAATATCAGACAGCCGCGCGTCTGGTACCTTCCAACAAACAATATGCAGGGTATGTTGGACGGCTGGTGTATCAAAAAGGAGTAGACAGAGCCAATACCAACTTCATTCAGGAAGGTATGGGACTGATGGAGCAGTCCGTCACAACAGGTCAGTCAGATGCGGCTATTCGGGAGGGGCTGGCGATTTCCTACGTTCAGCAGGCACTTTCGACATGGCGGCAGCACCCTGAAGGCAAAGACGAGTGGTTTGCAACCGAATATGCACACCTCGCATATACCCGCGACCGTCTGACAAAAGCCCGGAGCATCATGGACCCCTCCAATGCCGCCTTGGCTGGCCGAGTCGCTGAATTGGAAAATTTGGTCAATAACCTGGAAAAACGAACCTATGCGGGCTATAACTACCTGCTGAAAGCAGCGGCTATTTCCGGTGCAGTGCTGTTCCTCATCGGGTTCAAAGTTATTGGCGTGATCTTGCTGGTATTGGCCGCACTGTACTACGTTTCTCAATGCGCGCCCGGTTATCTGACTTCCCGGAGGCAGTTGGAAGGAGGCCGGGAACCCTTCATCGTCCGCAGATTAAACGCTGTTGGAGAAGATCTGTCGCAATATTCCTTTTTTAGCACCAGCCTCACCAACCTGATGTTTACGAAGTTTTTGTTCGGCCTGTTTGCCACTATTATGCGCTACGGCATGGTCATCATGCTCTTGCCGTACGAGATCATCAAAGGTTTTATCAGAAACTACGGAGGTAAAAAGTAACCTGTTGCTCAAGTAATACTTTTGCTTGATTGGAAAGATTGACCCGTTTTTCACAGTATCTTTTCACAGTACCTTTCCATAATTGCACATTTTACCATGAAAAACACGCTTTTTTACCTTTTCCTGCTGGGCATCGTCCCGTCATCGCTTGCGCAAACTATTTTTGAAGACAATTTCAACAACAACGTTTTCAAAAGCCCATGGAGCCTGAAGTCCAACCTGTCCGGCTCTGACGGACTGATTGAACTAAACTCACTAGCTGATGTAAGAAATGCCGGCTTCGGCGTTCTCATGGGGAAATCAGCAGACGGCGCCTTGACCAAAAACGCCCTTGACCTGCGCCTTGACCTGCAAGGCAAATCCCAGGTGGAACTGACATTCTGGATAGAGGATATCTCAGACGAAACCCAGCAGGACGATGGCATTTGGTTCAGCAACAACGGCGGTGCGACGTTCAAACAAGTGTTCAAATTCCAACCGGGCGACTGGTATAAAACTCAGTTTCTGGATCAATGTATGGGCAGAAGAGACACACATTCAGGACGGCATCTGGTTCTCCAACAATGGCGGGTTGAGTTTCATCAAAGTCCATAGCTTCGACTTCGATAACAATAGCAATAACAATGGAAATCATGCCGACTACGAATATTACCAACTGGAACTGGACATAAACGCATTGGCTGCTGTCAAAGGCTTGCCGCTCACCAACCAATTCGTCATCCGATTCCAACAGCACGACGATGGCGATTTTTCCAACGGCGGCATCGGAACCGATGGCTATGTACTGGATGATTTTCAGGTAACAGACACTTCTCCTGTGAGCGATCTGAACGACTTAACACGAACATTGCTGGCCTACCCCAACCCAGCCACAGACCATATCATCATCGAACGCCAGGGGGTGAACGCACTGCAACCTGCCAAATTCCGCCTGTTGGATATGACCGGGAGGGTGCTTCACCTGGGTACATTATCCAGTGCGCGAGAAACACTGAATATGTCCACATTGCCATCCGGATGGCTGCTTCTGGAAGTGGAAGAGGAAGGAATCGTAGCACGGCGGCGGTTCGTGCACAATGCAGTGAAAACTTAGTGGTCTGTCTGCGCAACGCAGACCGAGACCTGTCAAGACCCAAAACTTGACAGGTCTCCGCATAAATGCGAAGTCCTGTTTTACAAACAATCCCAATCATACAGCACCCGCGAAAAATCACGCGCTGCGAGGTGCTTTTCCCGGATGAAGAAATGCCCCACGCCCATATCGCCCCACATCACGTCCATCGGTTCGTCTGAATCGAGTTGGAGCAGCAGGAGCATGGGGTCGTCGGCGCGGCGCGGGTCGTCCTGGGTGAAATAGGCGTAGCCGCCGATCTTGTGGCCGTCGGAGCGGACGGCTTTGCCGAACTGGTCGGTTACATTCCACTCGTTTTCACCAAATTGCTGGAAAAAATCGCCGCCAAACCGCTGCGCAAACTGGTAGTCCGTCATCGGCATCACTTCTTCTTCCAGGCTGAACGTCAGGGGATAACACTCGTCCGGATGATGTGGCAACAAGTCGTAATCACGGAGTGGGGGAAAATTGGTTTGCAATTTGGACGTATTTTTCACCACGTCCGGGTGGTAAAGCGTCCGGAAGGTGTCCGCGATTTCTCCATCATCGAAGTCCATGCCGTACAGGTCGTCATCGGAGATAAAAAACTGCACAATACCCTGCGTCGGGAAAGGCGCCAGGGGCGGCACTTCGGCAAAATTGATCTGGGCGAGAAAAAACAGTTCCTGCCCGTCCGGAGTGGTCGGCCATACCACACCTTTTGGCAGATAAGGCTGGCCGCCGACCTTGCTTTCCCACAATTCGGTATTGCGCACAGGCTGGCTTTTCGCCCGGATGAAAGTTTGCCGGGTGGCGAGCAATTGGGCGCGGAAAGGTTCGAGGGCGGCGGGCAGTTGCATGTTGAATGGGCTGAAAAGTGAGCGCTAAGGAGCAAAAGCCGCAAGTTACTCAAAAAAACAGCGCATTGGCGAACAGCATCTTTCCTTGCTGCCAAAAACAGCGGAACAGCGGGCTGTCGGTAAAATACACTACCTGCCCGTTGCCCAGGCGCGATACCGCAGCGATGGGCGATTTCTTCAAACGCGGCTTGACCCGGCTGCCAATGAATCCATAACTCTGGAAAGAATCTTCGAGCCAGATCGCCGTTTCGGCCTTTTCCGGGATATCATAAGCGTCGGCATTGGTTTTCAGCGAAAAATAATATTCCGACAAACCATACGCCAGGGGATGGGTATTGTCGGTTTTGGCCCGCACGACAGACCCCGGCAGGTTGTCGCTCACGCCCAGACGTTCCCGAGAAAGCCATGATTTGGGAGTGGCTGTAGAGTCCTTTTTCGGCTCGGCCTTGACTTTTAGGTCGTACCCTTCTTTGTCGGCAAACGCCTTGACGGCATTTTCACAAACGATGAGATGCCCTCCCTGCTTCACCCATTCAGCGATCGCTTTCTCCTGCTTCTCCGACAGGCTGTAATTGCCGTTGGGAAAAATCAGGGTCGTGAACCCGCTCAATTTCACCCGGGGTATTTTGTCGAGCGGAACGGGGGTGATCGGATATCCCAGTTCCCGTTCGAAGAAGTACCAGATATGCCCGTAGGCATTCTCGTCTACTTCGTCTCCGTACACCAGCGCCACTTCCGGCAGCTTAATGAGGGAGAAGGCTTCCGAACCAAAATCGTTGCCTTTCCCGGCAAAACCGGTGAAGATGGCGTGCAACTGTACGTTTGCTTTCGCAGCAGCGGCTTTCACGAGCCCATCGAGGTCCGTAGTGAGGGTACGGTTGTCTCCCCGGATGATGATGAATGCGCCTGCCGCATATTGTTGGTCGGCAGCAGCGAACGGTTTGGAAGCGGTGCGGATTTTCACACCGTGTTGCAGGAGTTCGCTGGCGAATTGCGCTTCGGCCAGTGAGCGGCGATGCACACACCAGGCGTAGGGAGGCGCAGCCAGTTTCACTTCTGTGGCAAGATAAGGCTGATAACTTTTTTTCGGCTCCAGCCGCTCTTTCAGCGCATACGTTTGCAGACCATGCGCGAAGGGCAACGACCAGGCGGTGATGTCGTAGGTGAGCGAATCCGACAACCGCGATTCCGGCTCGAACAGGATTTGGATCAGCACCGATTTGGGTTGATACGCACTGATCACCAGATCGTTGGGGTTGATTGAAACGCTCGCTTCTTTTCCTGCCACATAGTCAAATGCTTTTACGCCCGACAGAGACGCCCCGACCAATCCGTACCGAATCTGGTGGCGATCGAGCAGCCGACAGAGTGTTGCGACCTTGTTGGGATCGTTGACGTCGCGGATGACAAACGCCTTGTAAGCGCCTTGCGGCTGGGTAGCCGTGCGCTGATAGTATTGCTGGAAATTCTCCACCAGTTTTGGGGCGTTTTTGCTCGCCATCTCGATGGTGGAAAGGCTGGTAGTCAGGTGGTGCGCCATCCGGTCGTGGAGTGTGAGTGTGTCTGCCACGTCGGTCAGGATCGCACGTCCGCCGCGCGGGCCGCCTGCTTGTTCGTAGGTCATGCCGATGCTGCCGTTGTACATCGGATAGGTATCGCCGTAGGAAGGATAAAACAGGTCAAAAACTTCTTTCGTGAAATAGAGCCAGCCGTTCGCGTCGAAGTAGTGCGCATGGTTTTTCCCGATCTGGTCCTGAAAATCGCGCTGCCAGGGGGTGATATAGTCGTGCATCGGCTCTGCTGCGGGCGCGAAATAGTAGGGTTCGTTCACCCCTTGTTCGTGAATATCGGGGTGCACATGGGGCAGCCAGCGGTGGTAGAGCACGAGGCGCTGCTGGGTCTCTATCTGCGTGCTCCAGGCCCAGTCGCGATTGAGGTCGAAGTAGTAATGGTTCACCCGGCCGCCCGGCCATGGTTCGCGGTGTTCCCGCGCTTCGGGATTGGTGTTTTTGAGTACATTGCTGACGCTTCGATTCCAGTGGGTATAGCGATCGTAGCCATCGGGGTTGACCGAAGGATCGAGAATTACCACCGTATTTTTAAGCCATTCCCGCACCTGCGGATCGGTCTGGGTGGCGAGTTTATGCGCCAGCACCATGCTGCATTCCGACCCCGAGGCCTCGTTGCCATGTACGCTCATGCTGATCCAGATGATGGCTACGGGTGTAGCAACACGGTCCGGATCGCCGGCCAGTGTACCGGCCAGGCGGAGGTTGTTGAGGCGGATTTGTTCCAGCCGCGCGATGTTTTCGGGCGACGAAAAAATGGCGATCTGCAAGGGGCGGGATTCGTTGGTCTGGCCGTATTTCTCCAGGCGCATTGTGGTCCCGGCGTTGGCGGCCAGGTACTCGAAGTACGCATTAAGCAGGTAATGCGGCGTGAATTGCTCGCCCAGTTGGTGGGGCAAAAACTGGTCAGGTGATTTCAGGCTGCCTCCCGGGTCCCCGCTTCCAAGCGGTTTTGGAAGGTTGACCTGAGAGAATACCGGCTGTGCTGCCAGAAGCAGGCAACATAGAAAGGAGAAGCGAAGGAAGGCCATGCGTTGTGTGGGTGCTGATTCGGCTCTTGAAATTATGCCGTAGCTTCTTCCAAAGAAGACAATACTACTATAGACAATTGACGTAGCTCTGCCATTACTCCGGCAGGTGGGTTGCCGATAAGTGCGGCTGCGATAAGCTGCTCGGCTTCCCGGATCAAACCGCAATTGAAGGCCCACTGAGCAGCGCTGCGAAATAGCACTGAACGCGCAGGCTCCGTTTTAAATTGATCGAACAACAGCCATGCAGCCTCTTTTCCCTTTTCAAACGCCTTGCGAGACAACGCGAGGTATTGAGGAAAATCGCTCTGCCGTTGAGCAGAAAAAGTCTCGTTGGCAAATGCCATGGCTTCACGGTGTAATGCTTGAGCTTGATTCATTTTACAAAAATGACAGTCAAAGGAGTAGAAAATTCAGCAACGACGATCACCGCCGGAATGTTTAGGAACGCGGCACCAATAACTTAGTCATTTTAGGTCAACCATTTTTTCATCAGACAACACTATTTTTCTGCGAATAGTGGGGCTATTTAAAGGAAAATAGCGGCCGTATGATGGAACAAAGGGTGGCATCAAATGACTAAGTTATTGGTGCCGCGTTCCTAAACGGGTTTTTACCTCACTTTCTGTCCCGTTCAGTATTCCGGAAACTTCCAATCGAGCATTCAAAAAATTGTTTGTGTTGTAGTTCGGATGGGTTGATTTGTACACCGGCCAATAATCGAAGCCGCTGCCGATAACCGGTTGTTCAACCACCTCGTACTCAAAAAATTTTGTTGCCAGGTAAAATGCTATTGCGAGAGCACCATATTCTGCAAAATCACGGGGCTCTCGCAATCCCGGTCTAACCACCTGTTCCTCCCAAACGATATTAATTTTTTCACGCACTTCTCCATCCACTTGCACGGTCACACCCGTCGCGTGCCCTTATGATTCGAGAGCGGCAACTACTGCCTCTACGTAAAACATCGTCTGATGTTCTGAAAACGCAGGAACCAGCAGGGGCAAGTCATTTAGATTGAAGTATTCCATCGAAGGCGCAAAGTACATAAATTTAAAATGTCACCCTCTACCCCACACCTGAGCATATTACGCTGGTTGGCGCATTCAACGCCAGCACAGGCGGCACGGTCAACGTACCGGGCGGTGCTTCCATGGTGTTTCCGGCGGGGGCAGTGGCCTATTCAGGCTCTGTGCGCGTATTTGCCAACTACCTCAATCCCACCGATATAAAACTGCCGCTGTTCATGCCCGGCGATCTGCGCGGCATCAGCGCAGGCGGTGCGGAACAGTCGCTTTCCACCTACGGCATGCTGGCGGTGGAACTCCGGGGTCAGGCCGATGAAGAACTCCAACTGGCTGTCGGCAAAGAAGCCGAGATCACGGTGCCCATTCCGGGCACCCAAGCCGCTGACGCACCCGCCAGCATCCCGCTCTGGCACTACGACCTGGATCAGGCGCGTTGGCTGGAAGAAGGCAGCGCACAAAAATCAGGCAACCAGTATGTTGGCAAAGTGAAGCATTTTTCCTGGTGGAATTACGACGCCAGTGCTCCTTCCATCATATTGAGCGGGAAAGTGTATTTGGATGACCTGCAACATCCGATGAGTGGCGTGGCTGTGTGGGCAGAGCCCATCGGGAATGGCCTGGGCATCGGTTGCGGACACGGTACGACGGATGAAAACGGCTGTTTCATGGGCGCCGTTACAAAAGGTTTGACGCTCAAAATCCATATTTTCGCGTACAACTCCTCCTGTAGCAATACCGAAATTTATAGGGCTGTTGTGGGGCCGTTCGAACAGGATGCGACCTTGCCGCCCATTATCGTAACAGCCGGTCCAACTGCACATACGGTCAATATTGATGGCCGCCTTCTGGATTGCAACGGACAACCAACACCCGATGGTTATGCACTCGTGAGTGCTGGCTTGGCATATTATATATGTCCGACCGACGCGAACGGTAATTTCAAGGCTGCGTTTATCCATTGCGGTTCGTCTGTGAACGGAACGGTGGTCGGCTACGATGCCGCCAATCTCCTGGAAAGTCCTGTTCAGTCTTTCCCTGTGCCGCCGTTCAGTACTTCTGTGGGCGACCTTTCTGTATGCCAAACAATCTCCGAATTTATCCAGTATGACGTAGACGGTGAGTCATTCACAGTCATCCATCCTACCGGCTTTTTAGAGATAGGTCGCACTTTCATCTCCGGTCAGGACAGCCTGCAAAACAAAGGGACGATCAACTTTGCATTTCAGAACAACGGACAAACCGGCACGTTCCCGCTGCAATTCCTGTCGGTGCAAAAACACTGGCAGGGCTCCATCAAGAACGTTCTGGTGAACACGACCGTCACAGAATACGGGGCACCGAACAAGCATATCAGCGGCACTTTTGGCGGCACTTACCAAACTTCCAATGGCGTCCCTCATAATATTATGGGCTCCTATCGGGTGAAACGAAATTTTTGAGCCAGATTGGGTAAGTTAATTAAACACAGAAGCACAGAGACACAGCGTATATTCTGTGCCGCTGTGTTTAATTACCTTTCTCACGGCCACCACAACTTCTCCACCGCCAGCACCTGCCCCCGCTCGTTTTTTAGGTGCATGGTGTACAGCCCCGCAGCGAGATAAGGCAGCGCCACCGCGCCAGAGACCGGTGCTTGAAAAGCCTGCACGAGCCGACCATCCATCGCATGGAGCTCAAGCGACCAGCCTTCCTGAGATTCAGCACCTGCGATATCCACCCAGGCCGTCTGAGTCCGGCGATTGGCGATCATTTGAAGGATAATGTGGTCGGCAGTGCGGTGCAGCAGAACAACCGGGCTATAGGCCGCCGAACCATTCATATCTACCTGCCGAAGACGATAGTAACTGGTGCCAGACAAAGGGTCTTTGTCGGTGAAATCATATTGCGCTCCTGACCCTGTGCTGGCCGTGCAGTTTTTTTCACCCATTGAAAACCAGTTGATGGCATCCAGGCTGCGCTGGATTTCAAAATGGGCACAATTCGATTCGGTAGCCGTGGCCCAGCGAAGCAAGGCGGAAGGATCGCGGTTTTCCACCGAAAAAGACAACAACTCGACCGGCAGGGCGATGGCTGCGTTCACGGCGGCCAGCGCATCCACCCGGCCGTGGCCGTACACATTGTTGGGCAGCGAACTGGCGTTGTCGGTGCCGCAGAACGGAGAAATGGCAAAACGCGGCTCAGCCGAATCCTCCATCAGGTCTTCGAGCGTAGCGACTTGTCCGATCAGGTCGGGCCGGGCCGACAGGATGAGCGCGGCCACGCCCGCTATGTGCGGCCCGGCCATGCTTGTGCCGTTCCAACTGGCGTAACTGTAAGACCCCGGACTGTTATCATGTCCGATACACGACAGGATGCCGACACCCGGTGCGCTGATGTTGGGTTTCATGGTGCTGCCGTACACGGTGACGGGCCCCCGGCTGCTGAATCCGGCGATCACGTCGCTGCTGTTGGTAGCGCCTACCGTAAAACTTCCGGTATAAATCGCTGCAGGGGTATTTACGGTGCTGCACCCGGAGCCACTATTGCCCGCCGACACGACCACGAGGATACCTGCCGCCCGCACCGTATTCACCACCGCATCCATCGTGGCAAAATTGGTTGAATTACAACCTTCTGAAGTCGGGCACCCCCAGGAATTATTGATGACATGCGGGGCCATCGCCGTGTTTGGGCTGTTACCCGCAATATTGGTCGGGGCAATGAACCACTCAAAGCATTCGATATAGGTGGCTGGTGTACCATCTCCTTCCTCCATGTCGCGGCACCCCATCCACTGGGCCTCCGGGGCCACCCCGATGATGCTGTCGCTGTTGGTTCCTCCCGTCATAGTACCGATGGTGTGGGTACCGTGGTTGTCGTCGTCGCAGGGCGTGGTGAGGTTGAGGCCGCAGGAATTGGTGCCTCCATTGATGAGCGCATGGATCGCATCATGCCAGTTGTAGTTGTGGTCTGCCGTGCTGCCGTTCCAACCCCGGTACTTGTTTTTAATAGCCGGGTGGTTCCAGGAGTAACCCGTGTCCTGGCCGCCTACGACCACGCCTTCGCCGTGATATCCGAGCGACCATACGTCGTCTGCGTTGATCTTGGTCAATCCCCAGGAAATGGGCGTGTTACGGTCTACCACAGAATTGGCATCGTTTGCCGGGAGCGGCTGCATCGCCCAGACCGGGTTGTCTTCCACACGAGCCACCTCGGGCAAGCGGGCGATTTTTTTTATCAGGTCCGAATTGCCCTTCGACCAGAGGGCATTGACTACCCAGAAGGATTGTACAGGTACACCACTGGCTTTCAATATAGTTCGCACGGATGATTGGGTAGACTCTGCAAGCGCCAGGCAGGTTTGGTACACAAAATTGCCTTTGTCTACTTTCAGCCGAAACTGCTCTGCGGGACGCAGGTCGGGTTGCTGCTGCATGATGACGAGGAATTCTGCCGGACCACCTGCGGCAAGCCGTTCAAGGAGGCGAGTGTCTACCTTATTTTGCCAGTCGTTGTTTTGGGAAAAGAGGAGAAGCGGGGCGAGGAACGAAACGAGGAAAAATAGACGGGAAAACATGACTTGGAAATTTTGATGCGAACATCGCTGAAGGAATACCCTTGAAATTCGGCCGTAAAAATAATCCCCCCGTTCAGGTTTTAACCATAAGGAACGGGCAAATAATAACTTGTAAGTTTCAGATAGATTGGTTTTTGCTCAGATGGGCTATCTTTTTGAGCGAATAGTGGGGCTATTGAATCAAAAAGATGGGTCATCTGGGTGAAAAGAAAGCATATCAAATTTACAAGTTATTGGTGCCGCGTTCCTAAGGAACGCGGCACCAATAACTTAGTCATTTGATGCCACCCTTTGTTCCATCATACGGCCGCTATTTTTCTTTAAATAGCCCCACTATTCGCAGAAAAATAGTGTTGTCTGATGAAAAAATGGTTGACCTAAAATGACTAAGTTATTGGTGCCGCGTTCCTAAACGGAGGGATTTGCAATTTCCAGACTTTTGCACCGGCATACCGGACCTTATGTCCTTCTGATCAAACCAATTAAGGCCAGCAATACCAATGCCCCGATTACAGCTGTAATAATATAACCGACGGCTCCGCTCGCAATGGAAATGCCCATCTGCCGAAACAGCCAAAACCCGAGAAATGCACCAACGATGCCGACAACAATGTTGCCCAACAGGCCAAAGCCGTAGCCTTGACGGATAACGCCAGCTAGCCAGCCTGCAATTGCGCCGACGATGATGGTATAAAGCAGTGGATCCATGATAAAAAAGTTGGTTAAGTAATGATGAAATTAATTGAGCATGCAGGATCGAGCGTTAAAATCCACACTCCATTCTGGATGCTCAATGTTCAATTCTTTTTGATGTCGTCCTTATCCTCCACTAAACTGACCGCCGCTGCCGCCAGAAGGAACAAAACTCCTGCCATCACAAGTGCGTAGATGGAGTTGTTGCCAAAAGCATATTTCACAATCGGGCGATTCAGAATGCCGCTCATGATTTGCGGGATGGTGATGAAAAGATTGAAAATCCCCATGTACACCCCCATTTTATTGGCAGGTACAGAACCCGCCAGCATGGCATAAGGCATGGCCAAAATACTCGCCCATGCAATGCCTACTCCAACCATCGAGAAAATCAGAAAGGTTGGTGACGTGGCGAAATAAATCGAAATCAATCCCAAACCGCCACAAATCAGTGAGATTGAATGGGTCCGCTTGCGCCCCAGCCTCCTGGCGATAAACGGCAAACAGAGTGCGAACACAGCCGAAACAGCGTTGTACACACCGAAAATAATGCCCGTCCAATTGCCTGCATCGCTATAAGCCTGTGAAGTCGTGTCATCAATCGCGCAGCCATAAACATGGTGCGCAATGGCCGGAGTGGTAAATACCCACATCGAGAACAAGCCAAACCAGCAAAAAAATTGTACCAATCCCAACTGCCGCATGGTGGTCGGCATATTCTTCAAATCCTTAAAAATCAATACCAGGCCACCTTTTTCCGGTTCGCTGCTTTCACCCATAAAGCGGGAGTGTTTCTCCGGCGGATATTCCTTTGTGCTCAATACCGTCCATAAAATCGCAACGAGGAACACGGCTGCGCCGACATAAAAGGCATATTTCACATTATCGGGCACCAAGCCCGGCCCGGCGACGTCGTTCACGCCCGCTTTTTTTGCCAGAAACCAGGGCAGCCAGGATCCGATGACAGCCCCTATGCCAATTAAACAGGTTTGTACCGAGAAACCCATGGTCCGCTGCTCCGACGGAAGTTTATCTGCCACCAATGCCCGAAACGGCTCCATCGCCACATTGAAAGAAGCATCCATGATCATCAACATCCCTGCGCCCATCAGTACAGCGGGCAAAGCGACCGCCAATAAGCCTGCGTTGGGCATCAGCATCATGCCGAAACAAGCTGCGATGGCGCCCGCCAGGAAAAACGGTTTGCGTCGCCCAAAGCGGTTCCAGGTGCGGTCTGAATAGTATCCAATAATGGGCTGGACGATCATACCGATGATCGGCGCCACCAGCCAGAAGTTAGGAAGTTCGTGTACGTCGGCGCCGTAGCGCTGAAGGATACTGCTGGCATTACCGTTTTGGAGGGCAAACCCGGCCTGAATGCCGAGGAAGCCAAAACTCATGTTCCAGATGCTGCGCGTGGATAAGAGGGGCTTGGGGTCTGTGCCGCCCATCGTTGCGGTAGAAATTGCCATACTGTCGCTGTCGTGTTGTTTGAAAGAATCGTTGGCGATTCGTTTTTTAGAAAAAATATAATTCCCGAATATTGGCCGCAAAGATGGAAATGAACGGCGAACGGCAAACCATCGAAGCAAAATTTATTTTGACCCGCCTGAAGCAGCCTCGAGATTCCTGTATTTTGCAGAAAGAAAATCAGTCGCTGCTACGCTGGCACGAAGGTTGTCTGTAAACTTTAAACACCTAAGGAACGCGGCACCAATAACTTAGTCATTTTAGGTCAACCATTTTTTCATCAGACAACACTATTTTTCTGCGAATAGTGGGGCTATTTAAAGAAAAATAGCGGCCGTATGATGGAACAAAGGGTGGCATCAAATGACTAAGTTATTGGTGCCGCGTTCTTAACCTTACAATTTAAAACAGTCGCTCATATGGCCCACATCACGGATCCTCCGCCCATTGCCATCCAACAGGAAATCGCAGCCCTGCGTGCCCACCTCAACGCTGCCATCCCAGCCCGTCGCGTGGATCAAAACCTGCTCATCGCCACCTGGAACATTCGCGGCTTCGGCAACATCACCCGCGAGTGGGCGAGCGGGCCGGACGATTCGCCGCGCCGCGATCTGCAATCCGTGCTCTGCATCGCGGAAATCATCAGCCATTTTGATGTTGTGGCGATACAGGAAGTCAAAGGGAGTATTCGGGGCCTGCGGGATGCCCTGAAGATTCTGGGGGAGGATTGGGGCCTTATTCTGACCGATGTAACGCGCGGCTCTGTAGGCAACGACGAGCGCATGGCCTTCCTGTTCAATATGAAACGGGTGCAACTGTCCGGCTTGGCCTGCGAATTGGTCGTGCCCCTGGAAGAATTGAGCGCGGTGGGAGACAATACATTGAAAAAGCAGTTTGCCCGCACACCTTATGCCGTCGGTTTCAAAAGCGCGGGTGTCACTTTTGTACTCACGACCCTTCACATCCTGTATGGAAGCAAGGCGGCCGAACGGATTCCTGAACTCAAGGCCATCGCCCGCTGGATGGCCAACTGGGCCAAAGAAATGAACGAGTATGAGCAAAATTTCCTCGTGATGGGCGACTTCAACATCGAGCAGCGCGGCGACCTGCTGCACAAGACGTTTATTGCCGAAGGGCTGCATATCCCCGAAGCCATGACCAGACCGGAAGTTACCCGTTCGATCTTCGACCAGACCAAATTTTACGACCACATTGCCTGGTTCGATACAGGAAAACCCACCCTGAATATGGAATTCTCACAAGGTGGAAACTTTGACTTTTTAGGCAAAGTATTGAACAACCGGGGTTTGACCAAAACCAACATCTCTTTTATGATTTCGGATCATTATCCACTTTGGGCAGAGTTCAAGATTTCAAAGAGATAATGTGCCTCCTCAACGCAGCACAAAAGTTTCCATCGTACCCTTGCCTTTGATCTCGATGAAGCCGCGCGTTTCAAATTCGTAGCGGTCGCGCAGGCGGTCATACACGCGCCGGGTGGTGTGTATGGCATTCGGTATCCCGCTCGATTCCATGCGGGAGGCGGTATTGACTGTGTCGCCCCAGAGGTCGTAGATAAAACGTTTTTCGCCGATCACTCCGGCAACCAGAGGACCAGTCTCGATGCCGATCCGGAAGGAAACGCGCTCGCCATCAAATTCAAGTACCTCCATTTCAGCCAGGAGGTCGCGCGCCAGTTCGACCGTTCTTTCCAGGTGATCAGGTGAGGCGTGCGGTACGCCTGCGACGGCCATGTAGCAGTCGCCGATGGTTTTTATTTTCTCCAGTCCATGCTTGGAGGAGAGTGCGTCGAAACGCGTAAAGATATCGTTGAGCATCTCTACCAGCAGCACCGGGGTCCGGTGGGTAGCCATTTGGGTAAAGCCGACGATGTCAATAAAAATGACCGACGCCTCGTCGAAATAATCGGCAATGCTATTTTGTCCGCCTTTCAGGCGCGAGGCGATCTCGGTGGGCAGGATATTCAGCAGCAGCGCCTCGCTCTTGGTTTTTTCCCGCTCCAGGTCTTTGAACAATTTTCTTTTTTGGGTTAATTGCCGGAAAGCAAAAGCGGCCAAACCCAGAAAAAACACCATTAAAATACCTGTTCCGACTATCACCCTCTGCTGTTGTCGGCTCTGCTGCCCGGCAGCCTCAACCGCTTTCTGGTAGCGTTCTGATTCTAGCACGATGCCGAGTTGGGCGGTATTTTTCCCTTCCTTTTCCTGGGCAATCGTGTCGGAGAGCGCACTTGACAAACGCATATACACCAGGGCTGCGGAAGGGTTGCCCAATTTTTCATAACTCTCGGCCAGCAGTTGATAGGCTTTCAACTTGTTATCCGATTGAAATTTGATGGGTAACGTATCGAATACGCTCTGCACCGTAAGCAAGTGCGGCACTGCCTTCGCCCATTGTCGGGTGGCGTTGAAATAAGCGCCTGCCAGCAGGTGGCTCTCGGCTTGCTCGGTATTGTAAAAACCCGGACAGCCACGAGATGCACGGAGCGATTTTTCTGCATACACCAGCGCGGAATCCATCTGTTGGTGCCGCAAATGAAAATTGCCCAGATTCGTGTACACGTCTGAAAGACTTTCACAACGTTTTTTCTTTTCGGCCCGCACCCGCAAGTAGTGCAGGTAAAAAAGCGCCGAATCCAGCTGATTGGTTTTTTCAAATATTTCTGCAAAAAGGCGGTAGTCGGAAGTGTAAGCAGGTTTTTGATGCGCTTTCTCAAAGTACTGAATCACCCGGCGTCCCCATAGTTCCGCAGAATCCAGTTTCCCCTCTGCCTTGTACGCCATGGACGTAGTGGACAAATAAAAATACCGGAGATTCTGATCGCTTGTTGTGTCTGCAACCGTACTTGCGCGACGAATATATGGCCAGGCAAGGGCGGCATTGTCATAGTTGATAAAAATGTTGCACAATAATAAGGTACTCAGCGCCAACCGGGCAGGGTCGTTTCCACGCTCGGCCATTTTCACTTCAAACCGCTGTACCTCAATGGCTTTCTGAGCCATTCGCTCCAGCATGAAGTGATTGCGTATAGTATTGGTGTAATGGTAATATTCCTCCGAAATCCGCTTGGATTGTTGCATCAACTGCACGATCGTGTCAATGATCGAAGGGTTGCGATCAAGAATGGAATCGGGCAGCGTTCTGAACCGAATGAAATAGAACTCGATCTGTTGCTCCACGTTGCCGCTGGCTTTTGCCACAGCGAGTGCTTCGGGTATCAGAGAAAGGTAGTAGGCTTTGTCTTCCTGGTTTTCATTGTAGAAGGCATAGTCATCTTTCATCTGGTACAGCAATTCGGCGCGCTGGGCGGGCAACAATTGCTCCGTGCGCAAACGCTGTAGCAGCGAATCGTTGAGATGCTGGATGTAGGCACCATCCTTTTGGGAAACAGCCGTTTGATATACACCACAGAGGATGATCCAGACCAACAGATACTTGACCAGCCTATTCATACCCGTATAATTTTTGCTCCGATGGCATTCAGTCGCTGGTCAATATGCTGGTACCCCCGGTCAATCTGGTGGACGTTGTTGATGCGGCTGGTGCCTTTGGCCGAGAGCGCCGCGATCAGCAAGGCCTGTCCCGCCCGGATATCGGGTGAAGTCATCTCGATGCCGCGCAGTGGGTAGCGGCGGTTGAGGCCGATGACGGTCGCGCGGTGCGGGTCACAAAGAATGATCTGAGCGCCCATGTCAATCAGTTTATCGGTAAAAAACAGGCGGCTCTCAAACATTTTTTGGTGCACCAGCACACTACCCCGCGCCTGGGTAGCAGTCACCAAAATGATAGACATCAAATCGGGGGTAAAGCCTGGCCAGGGTGCATCGTAAATGGTAAGGATGGAGCCATCAATAAAAGTCGAGATTTCGTAGTGCTCCTGAGCGGGAATGTGGAGGTCGTCGCCCCTTCTTTCAATCTGAATGCCCAGCCGTTCGAAGGTATGGGGAATGATGCCCAAGTGCTCGATGCCCGCATCCTTGATCGTGATGGCACTTTGGGTCATGGCTGCCAGTCCGATGAACGAACCGATTTCGATCATATCGGGCAGGCAGCGATGTGACGTGCCGCTCAATTTTTCCACCCCTTCGATGTGCAGCAGGTTGGAGCCCAGTCCTTCGATGTTGGCGCCCATGCGCTGCAACATCCGGCAGAGTTGCTGCACATAGGGTTCGCAGGCAGCGTTGTAAATGGTGGTCCTGCCCTTGGCCAGCACGGCGGCCATCAGCACATTGGCGGTGCCGGTCACCGAAATTTCGTCCATGTGGATATAGGTGCCTTGCAGGCCGGTTTTGGGCTCTTCCACAAAGTAGATATCTTTCTCGTCGTCGTATTTGAACTCTGCACCCAGTTTCTGAAAGCCCAGAAAGTGGGTATCCAGCCGCCGTCGGCCGATTTTGTCGCCGCCGGGTTTGGGCAAGGTAGCACGCCCGAAGCGGGCGAGCAGCGGACCGATGAGCATCACAGATCCGCGCAGCCGTTGTGCATCACGCATGAACTCTTCAGAACGCAGGTATGAAATGTCCACCGTCCCGGCGCAGAAGCGGTAGGTATCGGGGGCAAGCCGTTCTACCGTCACGCCAAGGCCGCGCAGGAGTTCGATGAGTTTATTGACGTCGAGGATATCCGGCACATTGGAAATAGTGACCGGATCATCCGTGAGCAGCACGGCGCTGACGATCTGGAGGGCTTCATTCTTGGCGCCCTGGGGCTGGAGTTCGCCGTGCAGCGGTTGTCCGCCGACGACTTCAAAACTATCGAGTTGCATGAAAAAGAGGTGGTTTGTGCGGGTTTTGGTTGGTGAAAGGCAGGGGCGAAGGTAGGGGAGGAATCAGACACGCGGGGGCCTGGAGACGGCAAGTTTTCATATCTCTGAAAAATAGCGCCAGCCGAGGACAGTGATGCTATTCACTCCTGTAGAAACCCGTAAATCTGTCCAAATCTAACATCGAATATTAGATTTGGCCAGGTTTTTAAAATTGTCACGCGCTCACACAATGCCGAACAACTGTCGTAGCATGGAAAAGAATTTGGGAAGTTCGGTCGTTTTTCCATCCGCGTCAGTGAAGTCGAACTCCACGTCGTCGAAGACCTTGTAATTTTTGATGTTGAGTTTGCGAATCTTCATATCCCTGATTTTGTGCATCAAAATTAAATAAAACCAGTTTCCCCTGCTCCTCTAATTTCGCCCCAAAAAAAACACATCCATGTCCACCGACCTCTCCACCCTCCGTCGCAATTACGCCCGCCAATCCCTCTCCGAATCCGATGCCCTCCCCGACCCGTTCGCACAGTTCGCCCGATGGTTCGATGAAGCCATACAAAGCCAGGTCGTCGAACCCAACGCCATGACCCTCGCCACTGCCACACCCGCAGGCAGGCCCAGCGCCCGCATCGTTTTATTGAAAGGTTATGACCATCAGGGGTTTGTGTTTTACACGAACTATGAAAGCCATAAAGGCGCTGAACTGGCTGCTAACCCGCAAGCCGCCCTGCTTTTCGTCTGGCTCGACCTCGAACGCCAGATCCGCATCGAAGGCCGGGTAGAAAAAGTCGCTCCTGAAGAATCGCTGGCTTATTTCCAGAGCCGGCCCAAAAGCAGCCAGATCGGGGCCTGGGCCAGCCCGCAGAGCAAAATCATTGCCGACCGCTCGGTGCTCGAACAGGCATCTGATCGCCTGCAAGCCGAATATGCAGACCGCGACGCACTGCCGCTGCCACCGTTTTGGGGCGGCTACAGGGTACGGCCGGATCGAATCGAATTCTGGCAGGGCCGCGAAAGTCGTTTGCACGACCGGATGTGTTACCACAAACTGGAGAATGGTACGTGGGGAATGAACCGGCTGGCGCCTTGAGATGGGAAGGATTCGTCCGGAAAAAGCGGTGAGCAAATTCGGCCATCCGTTTACCGGCTCCCGAATAGCGATCATGGCGACCTATATCGTAGGGCAATGGCTATTGGCAAGAGGGGTACGCGATCTGGGCAGTGTGGGGTACAAGACCTTCGCAAGGCATAAAAAAGCCGCAAAAGGTTGAAAAAAAACCTTTTGCGGCTTCAAACCTACTGACTTATTCTACATGGAACGGAGTTCATTGTCCGCCATCACTCTTTTTTTTGCTTTTACTTTCGGGCGGCCTATACTCACGTATTGGAAGCCTTCGGCCTTCATCTGATCGAGATCATAAACGTTGCGGCCGTCGAAGATGACCATTTCGCTCAGCAGGCCCGACATCTTTTCATAGTCCGGGTTGCGGAATTCGGCCCATTCAGTCAGTACCAGCAAAGCATCGGCATTGATCAATGCCTCGTACATATTGCTGCTGAAGTGGATGCGGTCGCCGTACATTTCTTTGACATGGGCCATAGCCTCCGGGTCGAAGGCACGCACCTGAGCGCCTGCTGCCAGAAGTTCGTCAATGATCACCAACGCAGGGGCTTCCCGAATGTCGTCGGTATTGGGTTTGAAAGCCAGTCCCCAAATAGCGAACGTCTTGCCTTCCAGGTCGTTTTTGTAGTATTTACGGACTTTTTTGGTCAAAATACCTTTCTGAATGGTATTGACCTTCATGACCGACTTGAGGATTTTGAAATCGTAGGAATTCTGAGCGGCGGCTTTTGCCAATGCCTGCACATCTTTGGGGAAACAGGAGCCACCATAACCGATGCCTGGGAACAGAAAACGTTTGCCAATGCGGCTGTCGCTGCCCATGCCGATGCGTACCATGTCTACATCCGCGCCTAATTTTTCGCAGAGGTTGGCAATTTCGTTCATAAACGAAATGCGCGTGGCGAGGTAGGAGTTGGCAGCGTATTTGGTCAGTTCTGCTGACCGCTCGTCCATGAAGAAAATCGGGTTGCCCTGGCGCACAAATGGCTCGTAGAGTTGGCGCATCAATTTCTTTGCCTTTTCGCTTTTGGTGCCGACCACGACTCGGTCGGGTTTCAAAAAGTCTTCTACCGCTACGCCTTCCCGCAGAAATTCGGGATTTGACACCACGTCAAACATCTTTTTGGGCAATTTTTTAGCCAGAATGGCAGCCACCTGTTCCGCCGTACCCACCGGTACTGTACTTTTATCAACGATGACTTTATACTCCGAGATCATGTCGCCCAATTCTGCTGCCACGCCCATGATATAAGAAAGGTCTGCGCTGCCGTCTTCGCCCGGAGGTGTGGGCAAGGCAAGAAAAATGATTTGGCTGGCATCAATGGCTTCCCGCAAGTTGGTGGTGAAATGCAAACGACCTTCTTTTGTATTGCGGTCAAAAATCACATCCAGACCTGGCTCAAAAATCGGAATTTCGCCCCGGCGCAAGCGTTGGATTTTTTTTTCATTGATGTCAACACAGATGACATTGTTGCCCGTTTCGGCAAAACAAGTACCAGTCACTAAGCCAACGTAACCAGTACCTACTACGGCGATGTTCATACTAAATCTAAAGTTTTTGATGGTGTACCGAAAGAGTGAAGGATTATATGGTTCAGGGGAGACTCGACGGTAAAAACCCGTTATTGAGTTTCTGCCTATGGTGTAGGTCCGCCAAATCTTTGTTAAAAATAAAAATTTTACAAAAATTGTACCATCGCAAAGGTACGGGTAGCCGGGTACTTCAACATTTGCCAAACACTATTTTTTTTTACCGAATTTTACAGCCGCTTTTTGAAACATTATTCGGCAAAAATTTTTCCAAACGTGCTTTGACCGGATATTTGTTCTCATCTGCCGGTATCTCGAGAATCACTACCTTGTAATGACAAAAAAAATACTCTTGCAAATTATTACCGTGTTGCTCGCAACAATGGGTCTCCGCGCCCAGCAGAAACCCACTGTGCTCAATATCGTTCCCAACCCGGGATTCGAGCGGTGGTCAGGGCCGCCTGTGGGCTGGTCGTACCGGGGCGCTTACTTCGGGCAGGTGATGAAATACTGGTTCAGCGTCACGACCAGCAGCCCCGATGCCTACGGGCCGGGCGTCCGGGTCCCACGCGATTGGGCGGATAAAGGTTTTGGCGACCAGAAGCCGCATGGCGGCAAAAGTATGGCTGGCCTCACGCTCTACGGCTGTACGAACGGCAAACCCCATTGCCGGGAATACATAGAAATCCAACTTGCCGAGCCACTCGTGGCCGGTCAGACCTACTACTTTGAGTGTTGGGTGGCGCACCTTCAAAAATCGCTGCAGATCAACAAGATCGGCGCCTACCTCTCCGAAAAGCGCGTGGAACGCAAGAGTGATGAAGTGCTGTTGCTCAGCGCCCAAGTCAGCACCAGGAATATCCTGGCCGCACCGGACGGCAAATGGGTGAAGGTGAGCGGACAGTTCAAAGCCGAAAATGAAGCCGAATACCTGCTGCTCGGCAATTTCAGCGACGATGCAGCCACTGAAAGCAAAGCCTACCGCGACGATTGTTTCAACTACGCCTATTACTACTTCGACGATGTGCTGCTGAAAAAAGTCCCGCCCTATCTTTCAGTCCCCGTCAAGGCCGACGACCTGACGAAGCAGCCGCTCGAAGCGGGCAAGACCATCCTGCTCAAAAACATCTACTTCGAATTCGATAAAGACGAACTCATGCCCCGCTCTTTCGTCGAGTTGAACAAGTTGCTGAAAATCATGCAGGAAAATCCGCGCCTGGTCATCGAAATCGCCGGCCACACCGATAACCTCGGCAACGACGCTTATAACCTCGACCTCTCGCGCCGCCGCGCCAAGTCCGTGATGGCTTTTTTGTTAGAGAACAAAATTACCAACAACCGCTTGCGCTCCCGGGGCGAAGGCGAGTCTAAGCCCGTAGCTACCAACGACACCGACGAGGGTCGGGCTCAAAATCGTCGCGTGGAATTTTTGGTGGTGAAGAAGTGACCGCTAATAAAGTGGTGGCGTGGGATTTTGGGAAACAAAATTTGTTACTCTTTTTTACAATCAATTGATTTTCAATATCAAACCGAATTTTGACGTATAAATACGTTATTTAGCCAAAAAAATAGTTGCACAGCCAAAAAATGCGCCATACTTTTGTGTCAGTCTTTTCATAACAATGGTTTGTGAAGAAATTAGTTCTTAGGAACGCGGCACCAATAACTTAGTCATTTTAGGTCAACCATTTTTTCATCAGACAACACTATTTTTCTGCGAATAGTGGGGCTATTTAAAGAAAAATAGGGGCCGTATGATGGAACAAAGGGTGGC
>Ga0209181_10002585_pt1 | contig 29395 bp, 19 predicted proteins | sample MAT05_FD_187208 | JGI IMG/M metagenome (GOLD analysis project Ga0209181, IMG submission 187208) | Freshwater microbial communities from Lake Fryxell liftoff mats and glacier meltwater in Antarctica - MAT-05 (SPAdes) (version 2) | ecosystem: Environmental > Aquatic > Freshwater > Ice > Liftoff...
TGAAGCGGTCATTGCAACTGGCACGGCAGCAACAGGAACTGCTTTTGGAACCGCTACTGGAACTGCCACTGGCGTTGCTACCGGGACGGCTACCGGGACGGCTACCGGGACGGCTACTGGCACAGGCTGCGCAATAGCCACAGGAACCGCAACCGGCACAGGCCTTGGAGCCGCGGTCATAAACGCTTTCATGATCGCCTGCTGAATCGCCCCGGCATTGACCGGCTTTAAGATGACCTGACTGCTCGCCAAAGCTTCATTGTAATCCGAAAGATCGTAAGCTGAGACGTAAATGGTCTTCATTTCAGGATTCGACGCCAATAGCTCATTTCGCAAGGAGAAGCCGTCCATCGCATCCATCACCACGTCTGAAATCAACAAATCCACACCACCCATGGACGCTGCGTTTTCAATGGCTTTTTGCCCCGATGCAGCCACGCGAATCTCGTGACCTTGCATGGATTTTAAAACAGCGACCAGCACCTGAAGGGAGCTCGCTTCGTCATCAACCAAAAGTATTCTCATCGATTATTGTCGTTGGATAAAATGTAGGGGGCGGGAAATTTCTGATTTAAAGCCGGGGGCTCTGCGCGGGTGTCCTGCAATTCGCCCTTATAATAGAGGCGAATGATGTAGCCGTGATACTGGCGGCTGTCCTTTGAATCGGTCTTCGGTAGCGTATATTCCACCTCTAGCGTTTCGCTTCCACCCTCAAGCCAGTCCGCAGGCGAGGTGCTCCATTGATAACTGACATTTGCCGTAGTCTTCACGATGTCCTTGTTTGCAAACTGGTCGTAAAACAACACCTGTGTCACCGCGTCGCGCACGCTGACTTCCTGACCTTCCCTCGCCATGATCGGAACTTGCAGCACAAATTTCTGGGCGGAACTTCCTGTGGAGTTTTCGGTAATCTGCGGCGAGCCAATCGCGAGTGTCTTGTCATCGGGAATCACGAGATTGGCAGTAGGATCGCTGGCAACCGGACCGGATAAGCGTATCGTTTCAAGCTGGCTCGTCCTCAATTTTGCCTCAGCAGCCGTATAGTAAACACCGGCTCCCTCGCCCATTGCCAAGATGACTTTCCACTGTTCGGCCGCCTTGTCCGGCAGCCCCATTTTTTCAAAAGTATAAGCGGCCTCCGCCACAGGGAGTGCATGAGAGGGATCAATACCCTGAGCATCCCTGAACTTCGCCAGCGCGCCCCCGGTATCTCCACTTCCTCTTAAAAGCTTCCCTTGCTCGATAAATTCATTGAAACGCGGATCAATCTTACGAGTCAGCGCACTCAGTTGAACCGGGCGCGGCCGTCCGTCGCTCTGCGCCACCGAAATCAGACCCCCATCATCCTGCACCGGTTCAGCACCACCCTCGCTCAGCGGATCTCCCTCAACTGCAAGACCTTCATCTTCATAATAAGGGCGCGGACCAAACTGCGTGACATCAATCTTGGAAGGGATGGGGGTCCCTTCGGAATCTATCTGCTGTGCCACCGGCCTCGGATTATTCATCCGTTTCACAAATGCCCACGTCACCGAGCTCAACTGCACCATTGCCACAGCACCAAGAATCGAAGCCGCAATGATGAACGTGCGTCCAATGGATTGTCGTGTAATGGGGGAATTGGCAGCCATAAAAAACTGGGCTGAAGCTAGGGAGACGAACTTGCGCTGTCAAACGCGGGAATCGTGAGGGTCGAAAGACGAAGGTGATTGGAAGTGGTGAGAAAAACGAAACAGAACGGGGGCACAGCCGGGACGGACTGAGCCCCGTGAGTTCCGCATCGCTCTGAGCGAACGTGCGAGCGACCTTGCAGACCAATCCGGTGTGCTGCTCAAGCCGCGCTTGAAAAGCGTCTCCGGGCCTTCATGGGTTGCAGTCTGCGAAATCACCCGAAGCATCTAATTGTAAATATTGGTTTAATATGAAAAGGTCGGCGTCTCGTCGGTTGCTTTCTCTCTTGCAAAATATGCGCACGTTCCTTTGCTTCCTCCTCCTTCTCGTCATTTCAACGGTTACGCGGGCTGATGTGTTGCCACCAGCACAGGATAGTTCTTCGCTTTCTGGCAAGCTCACTACCGCAACAGGCACCGCGAACTCGCTGACGATCAAAGCTACGAGGAAAGGCTATGTGCAATTCCCCATCGAGAATCTGCCTCCCGATCTCACGGCGAACGACATCGAGGATGCGCGGCTACGGATTTATTTTACGAACGTCACACCGCAGGAGATATTGGTTTGCACACGGTCACAGCACCCTGAAATGAAAAGACGGCTATGTCGGAGCCGGGTGTTTCGGTTTCGCCGATCGCGACGATTTCTGCCTTAACGGTCGTTCGGAAACAGTTTGTGGAGATCGACGTCACCGCCACGGTGCAGGGATGGCTTACGAGCGCAGCGATCAATTATGGATTTGCGATTGTAACCAGTGGTGCGACAAATGTGTTGATCGGCGCGAAGGAAGGTTCAGGGAGTGGCTATCCGTGCGAGTTGGAAATTCAGATTGATCGGGTTATCGCGGAGAGCGCCATCGGCAATGCGCAACTGGCTGCTGGCACAGCAGTGGCAAATCTAACCGACGCCTCGGTGCCTGTGACCAAACTCGCAAGCTCTTCATTGACGATCAACGCAGGAACTGGCCTCAGTGGCGGCGGCACCGTGTCTCTCGGCGATAATGTCGCCCTCTCGCTCGGGAGTAATCTCACCCTCGGCGGAACGACGAGCGGAACCTTCAGTGGCAATGGCTCCGCTTCTGACAAATCTCCCGGCTGCGCAGATCACCGGACAACTTACCGCCTCACAACTATCCTCCAATCTCACCTTGGGTGGTACGACCGTTGGCACATTCAGCGGCGATGGTTCCGCACTTACGAATACCCCCGGGGTTAAATACAATCTTCAGCAGGTGGCGTTGCTCAAATGGGGTGTCGCTTCGTTCAATAATTCTTTCAGCGTTGGAGCAAACCCTTTTGGCGTATGCTTCGATGGATCCAACGTCTGGGTATCAAATACAGCCAGTAACAATGTGATGAAACTGAATAAGTATGGAGCTACCATCGGGACATTCGGGGCGGGGGGCGTTGGTCCTGCTGGGATATGCTTCGACGGAGTTAATATATGGGTGGCGAATCAGAATAGTAGCAACGTGACGAAGATGAATGCCGACACAGGAGCGTTCGTCGCGACATACAGCGCGGGAAACCGCTTCGGTGGTATTATCCACTGCAATGCTCCGGTGGAAGTATTCTCCCTTTCGGCTCACGCTTTGCAGGTTCACGGTGACATGGGCGTCTGCTTTCGCGGAACCAATGACGTCAAACGCCCCCGGCACTGCACGCTCGCTATATTGATTGAGCAGGTTCGGCGTGTAGCTCGCAGTGCGGGCGTTCACGGTCGTGCTCGTGCGATTGCCGATTTGATCAAACGCATAACTGCGTCGTCGTGAGGCGGGGTGGAGAGCAACCGGTTCAAGACAGCCAGGCCGTAATGAAAATGAACCACCAAAGAGCGTCGAAACCCTACTCTCAGAGTCAGCTTAACTCCTCCGTTGACTCAAAAAACAACCCTTTATACGCATCCATTTAACTGAAAACCGTCCGCCTCTTTTAACGATAGAAAAAACGCCCCTGATTCACGCACGGGGAATGCTTAAAGCAGCGCGACATCTGGCATTCTCGCTGGATGCCTTAACGTCCTTCTTTTCTCCCGCATGAAACTACCCCATCTTTTGGCAGTAATCATTTTGAGTGTCACAAGACTCCAGGCTGATGACTTCTTTGTGGCGAAAAATGGGCTCGATACGAATCCCGGCACTTTTGCCCAGCCATGGAAAACGATTCAGAAGGCAGCGAGTTTGCTTCAGGCAGGTGACACCGTTTTTGTGAGGAAAGGCATCTACAAAGAGCGGGTGAATATCACGGTTTCAGGTTCTGTTGCGGGACCGATTAGCCTCCGGAATTATGGCAGTGAAAAAGTGATTATTGATGCCAGTAGATTGGTTCCAACCGAGGGAAACACGGGGCTGTTTCTCATCGAAGACCAGAGCTTTTTGATTATCCAAGGCTTTGAACTACGGAATTATAGGACGAGCAATCCAGATTTGGTGCCTTCTGGAATTTATATCAGCGGAGCATGCGAGCACATCGAACTGCGCAACAATAACATTCATCACATCGCAAACACTCACGCAGAGGGAAACGCTTTTGGCATCGCAGTCTATGGCACTGCGGCGATCAGTAATGTGATCATTGATGGTAATAAAGTGCATCATCTGAAAACCGGGAATAGCGAGTCGGTGGTGCTCAATGGCAATGTCTCCCAGTTTGAGGTCACCAACAATGAGGTGTACAGCAACAACAACATCGGGATTGATTTCATCGGCTTTGAAGGGACTTCGGATGAGGAATCGCTGGACCAGGCAAGGGATGGTATCTGCCGGGGAAACAAGGTCTGGAATATTAACAGCCGTCCCAACCCGAGCTACAAAACCTATGCTGCGGGAGGAATCTATTGCGATGGCGCGACCCGGATCATCATCGAAAATAATCACTGTTTTCAAAATGACATCGGTGTGGAAATTGCGAGCGAGCATTTTGGAAAAAGTTGCTCGGAAATTACGGTCCGCAATAACTGGATATATCGGAACAGAATCGCCGGTATTGCCCTTGGCGGCTATGATGCGGGACGCGGAAGTACGGAAGACTGTGTGATTTCCAACAACACATTTTACCTTAACGACACCCGTAACTCAGGCAGCGGAGAGATCCTGTTGCAATACTATGTGAGTAATACCCGCTTTATCCAAAACCTCTTCTGGAGCACGAAACAGGGACTGTTTGTCGGTAACCAAAGTCCGGGCGAACAAAACACTTTCGATTACAATTTGTATTACGCGCCAAGAGGGGATTTGGAGGGTTTTTGGGAGATCAACACGCAGACCTCTGATGGTCTGGCCGCCTGGCAGACGGCGTCTGGTCAGGATGTTCACTCACTTTTCGCCAAACCAGTTTTGATAAACCCCAGCCGTTACAATCTCCATCTTTCGTCCACGTCTCCTGCGATCAATACTGGTGATCCTCTGTTTTCCTCAGCTTTGGAAGAGAAGGATATTGATGGCGAAGCGCGGGTGCAGAGTGGTCGTGTGGATATTGGTGCAGACGAGTTTTTTCAGTAAGAAGAGTTTCTTCGCCTCTCAATCAATCCTGCTTTTCGCTTACAGCCCGTATTTCGCGTGAGCGGGGGCGACAAGGGACATACCTATAGTGCGAAAAGGAAGGCTGAAAGCAGTTTTATAGGGTGAAAAAGGGGTCGCGGCTGGGTCAGCTTTCTTGAGCAGTGCGCGAAGGGACAGACCTCTTGTTTTGCGGCATCAATCATTTGCTTTAGTGGGAACTTCGGCTACAGGCTGGCGTGGTTTTCTCCAAACCGCCCCTTCCATCATGAAAACGTATTTCTTCCTTCTGCTCGCTTCCGTCACTTTCCCCCAATTAAGCCGGGCTCAATCCACCATCAGCACTACTGACCGGTATATATATAGCGCAAACGCTGGATGGATCGATCTTCGGCCCAGCGCAGTCGATGGTGTCAGGGTTATGGAAAGTTATTTTTCGGGCTATGCCTACGCTGCCAATTTTGGATGGATCAGCTTTGGTAACGGTTCGCCGTTTAATGGATATTCCTACGCCAATAATACCTCCACGGACTGCGGCGTGAATTTGGGAAGCGACGGAGCCCTGAGTGGCTATGCCTACGCTGCAAATGTAGGATGGATCACCTTCGAGCCGCTTTATGGGCAACCCCGGCTGAACTTCGTCACGGGGAAATTCACGGGCTTCATTTACTCGGCGAACCTCGGCTGGATTTCACTCGATACTTCGTTCAGCGATTTAGTCGCGAGCAATATCGCCTACCCTGATACCGATGGGGATGGAATCGCCGACGCCTGGGAGATGAAACGCTTCGGCGCACTGCCGCTGTCCAATGGCAGCAGCAATTTCGATAATGATGAGCAAACGGATAAGGCGGAGTATGAGGCGGATACCCTCCCGCAGGACCCGAACTCCCTCCTTCGCGTGATCAGCCACAGCTACAATCTCGGCTACACGCAAAGCACTCTGCAATTCTCCACCTCCCCGAGCCGACTTTACCGCATTGAGACCAGCAACAGTTTGCTCGGCACCTGGACTAACTCGGCGTTTGGCACTTTCACTCCTGATGCAGGCACTTTCACCACTCGCACCGTCAACTTCACCGGCGCACCCCAATTCTTCCGCGCCATCGCCGTCCGCCCGCTTCAATAGTCCACCTTTTACGACCCTAACCATGAAAAAACTACTCACCACCTTCATCGCCCTCACCATCGCCTTGCTCGCCACTGCCAACCTTTTCGCCCAAGGCCCGCTTCCGCCCACGGGCGCTCCGGGACCCACCATGAAAACCTTGGATCAGATCGAGCCTCGGCGTCCGCTGATCCAGGGTACCGCAGGTGTGGCTATCGCCGGATCGGGCAGTATCACTATTTCCCAGGCAGGAAGTTATTATCTCACCGCAAGTTTCACTTCCACAACCACGGGCATCAGCATCGAGGCAAGCAATGTCACGGTGGATCTAAACGGTTACACCATTTCCTCGGCGGTAGGTGGCAATGGGCTTGGTATTGGAATCAACGGAGGGACGGGCATTTATATTCATAACGGGCACATCAGAGGAGGGGTGACTTACAACGGAACCAGTTTTGTAGGCTCAGGTTTTACGAGCGGAATTTCTTATGGAGTTTTTCCAGTCTTAGGCAGCATAAGGGTCAGGGACGTGACCGTTGACGGAGTGAGCAGTTCCGGAATTCATCTGGGCGTTTATGATTCCAGTATCGTCGAATCATGCGTTGTGAACGTAGCGGGCGTCACGGGTATTGAAGCAGGTGTTGTCAATAATTGTGCCGCACTCGTTATCGGAAATACTCCGTTTGTAGCAAAGAGCATCAGCGGTTCATTAGGCAAAAAAGCAAATGGCACGGTTACCACCCCCGGGGCACCGATTGAGACGCGCATTGCGATCCAAGCGGGCACAGTGACCTACCCGATCACGCAGGCAGGCTCTTACGTGCTCACGGGTAATATCACTGTAGCCACTGGAAATGGCATCACGATCAGCGCCGACGACGTCACCCTTGATCTCAACGGTTTCACCATCGCCTCCACCTCTCCGACAGCAAGCGGTGATGCGATCAGTTTTAGCGGTCCACGCTCCCGCATAGCGATTTCTAACGGCCATATCCGCAGCGGCACCACCTATAATGGGACCACCTTTACAAACGGCCCTGGCTTCAACGGCGGAATCAATTGGCCCAGCGTCCAACCCACCGCCGTGCGCGTCTCGGGCATTTCCATTGTGGGGATAAAAAGCTTCGGGATCGATCTCGGGTCCGACACGAGTAGTGACGCATCCTCGATTGTACAGGGATGCACCGTTCGTATTGCAGGGAGTATTGGAATTCGCGCCAATGTCGTTTCCGACTGTTCTGTAGTGAGTGGATCTACCACCACGATCGAAGCCCGACGAATCGCGAACTCCGTCGGGGCGCGAGCGGACGGCAGTGGATCCGGCATTGTTGAGCTGGGAGCCAGCAGTTCCCTCGAAAGCATCGCGACCACGACCAACGCCATCCAGACGAATGTCGGCACGTTACAATCCACCGCCACCACGACTCAAAACACCGTCAATTCCGTTCAAACCACCAGCAATACGATCCTCGCCGCCGCTGAAAAGCGCACGCCCATCCCAGCCAGTAGTTCTACCGTAACACTCGGAACCTCGGGTTCGTATTATCTTACCGGTAACATCGGGGTTTCATCCGGCAATGGGGTCATTATCGGTGCAGCGAATGTCACTCTTGACTTAAATGGCTTCACTATTGCCTCATCCTCCGTGACTCAGGACAGCAATGGAATTTTGATTAACGGTTCCGCGCGCAACGTCAAAATTACCAATGGCATTATCGTTGGCACCACCACCGGGACCGGAAATAGCTTCTCCGGCGGTGGTTTCTTCACCGGAATAAAAACCGCCGTTAATGCCAACGTCATGGTCCGCCATGTCCAAGTCAGCGGTGTCCACAACGGAATGGACCTCGCCATCGGAACCTCCCGCGTCGATAACTGTATGGTTCGCACCTGCTCGAATGATGGCATCACGGCCGAAGCTGTCCGAGACACCACCGTGACGGATTGTATCTTCGGCATTTTCTCCCCGGCTGTTATCGGGTGCACAGCCACTCAAATCTTCAATACGGCGGTCAGTGGGGAAATGGTCGATAGCACTTATGCCTCTGGTGGCAGCGGCATCCTCGCCGACCACGTCTCCAACTCGACAGGCAATGCCAACTCCAGCACTGGCAATGGCATCAATGCGGACGTCGTCACTGGCTCACTCGGATTTGCCACTAATGGGCGCGGCATTACTGCCAATGAAGTCATCGCCAACTCCCACGGTCTCTCCTTCACGGGGAATGGCATCTATGCCTTAGATGGGGTCGTGAGTAACAGCTCGGGCGTGACCACTGGCGGCGGCGGCACTGCCCTGTCCGCCTTCACCGCCACCGGCTCCCGGGGGAGAAAGGCTGGCGCCGTTTCGCAGGCTATTACTAACAAGTACAACATGCCGTAAGGGCACCGTGTGTATTGAACGTCCAATGCCGCCGCCGTGCGTGCTTCGTAAACCCATTTCTAAAGCCATGAAATCCCTGCTCGCTTCCACCCTTCTTTGTCTGTTTACCGCTGTCAGTGTTCTTGCCCAAGGCCAGCTCCCCCCAACCGGCGCACCTGGAGCGACGATGAAATCGCTGGATCAAATCGAGCCTCGAACAGACATTCTGAAATTGCCAGACGATGCCACTTACCAACATATCATTTCCGCATCGGGATCTTACTTCCTGTCTGCCAGCACTACATTTCAAAACAAAAGTGCGATCAAGATCGCGGTGGATAACGTCACGATTGATCTCAATGGATTCAGGCTGGTTGGCGGAGCGGGTTCCTATTTTGGAATCGATGCTCCTGCACTGCGCAAGAATGTGGTGGTTCGCAATGGAACCGTCACGGGATGGGGAGCGGCAGGGATCTATCTGGGCCTCGTTTCCGGTGGAGAAATCCGGAATGTAGTGGCTTCCGACGGCCCTGCGGGTGCTGACGGTATCTCATGCGGAAGGCAGTTCCGACTTACAGACTGCGTGGCGCACTTAAATGGTGACTCCGGGTTTCAGGTGGGCAGCAATTCCGTGGTGACCAATTGCATTTCGCAAGGCAACACGGCGGCGGGTTTCAGTGCTGCTGGGTCATTTGGGATCGTGTTTTCCGAATGTGTCGCCACGGGCAACGGCAACGGGGGGGTCTTGGTGGGCCAGCAAGCCAATCTGCGAAACTGCACTGCGCGCTCGAATGCAGCGCAGGTAGGTTTTTTGGTTAGTAAAGGCTCTTCGCTCTTCGGCTGCACTTCAGCACTCAATGGGAGTTAGGTGGACCCCGGAATTCGGGCCAGAGGTTAAGCTATAAAAAGCGGTGGGAAAGGGGTAAAAAAACCATAAAACCCATAAAATAATGAAAGCAAAAAGACGTCGGCATGAAGCCGCATTTAAAGCCCGAGTGGCGCTGGAAGCGCTGCGAGGGATCAAGACGGTGTAACAAATCGCCAAGGAGTATGATCTGCACCTGTGCAGGGGGCCGTTTACTACATCTCCACCGTCTGCTCTTTCAGCCAATTATGAGCTTCCTTCGCTTCTTCCTGCATGGAAGCGAGCAAGGAACTTCTCGATTCCTGACCAACCTCGTTCGAGGTTTGCGAGTCGGAAGATTTCGGTTCGGGGAGTTTGGGTGATGATTCATCCTTCTTGTTTTGCCCACTCAAGGATTTCTGTCTTGCCGCTCGGAGACGAGCCGCCTGCGCGTATGCCTCTTTCGATGAACGCTTGGGCTGATTGCGTTGCATCTCTTTATTTTCCTCTGGGGTTGCTAGTGGCATATTTAAAAAGGAGTTCGTCGGCTTGGGTGGCAGCTTCATTTATAGCACTCCCGTCAACCGTCTCCCTCTTTCTCGTATTGATTGCGAAATAAGGAATAATGTCATCATTTGTCGTCATTGATCCGGCTATGAGACGCCACAAATATGTTATCAAATGTTACCATTTAGCGTTTCTGTCCCTCGCGCGCGCGTAATGGTTGCAGGATGGGGGTAGTGAAGCCGTTTCGCCTCCGAATAAGTGGCAAGCAAGTGGCAAACACGCTTTTTCTTCAAAGTGCCTAAAAGGCCGGGGTGGCTGACAGATGGTGGATGAGGCGGGACTCGAACCCGCAACCTAACGATTAAGAGTCGTTGGCTCTACCATTGAGCTACTCATCCTTCGGCCGTGCATTGCGTTCCGTTTTACACGGAGGAATTGCAAGGGGTGTGGAGAGTATGCAGACGTCCAGTTCGCTCAAGTTATTTTTCAGGAAGAATGATTTTTGTTGGAATAGCCCTCCTGATTTCGGATTTGGGATTGCGGATTTCGAGCGGCAATGGATGGGCGGTCTGGGAGACTGTTGAAAAAGGACTCGAGCAAAGACGCAGAGGCGCAAAGTTGGTTATTCGCTTCAGAACCTTTGTGTCTTGGCGGCTTTGCGCGAGAACTTACATGTTTTTTCAATACGCTGCCAGGAGGCTGTTGAAAAATCCTGATTACGGAAATGGTGTGTAGGGCCGAAGGTTTCATTCAGCCCAACCATCCCCATGCTTTTTCAACACGCTGCTAGCCTGCACTTTTCACACTTTTTTGCTTGAGCGAAGTTTTGCGATAGAACGCTGGTGACGGAAATAGGCCGGCGAAGCCGGATGGGGAGCGCGCGCGACCCCGCGTGCAGTTTTTGGCGACCCGCCGAAAACCTCCAAAACATAAGGCGAAGCCCTCCATCTTTCCAAGGGCGTGATGCTCCGCATGGTGTTTTAGAAGTTTTTGGCGGGTCGCCAAAAACTGCACGCGAGTCGCGTGCGCTCCCCATACATCGGCTTCGCCGTCGCGTTTACACCCTGTCTGCTTTTTACAGAGAGTATGAGAAATACGGGCTAGGGGTCTCGGCCAATCCGCAATCTGAAATCTCAAATAGCCCCGCTGGAATCTTGATTTTCATAGCGTTCCTTCGCAGCCTGCGCGGTTCATCATGGAAAAAATTGTCCTACCTGCCTGTAATGCCCGCGTTTTCACCCTGCCTAATGGCCTCGAACTCATCGTGGAGGAAGATCGGTCGGCAGCCGTGGCCAGCGTGCAGGCTTGGGTGAAGACAGGGAGTATTCACGAGGGACGCTGGATCGGCGCTGGGCTTTCCCATTATCTCGAGCATTTGCTTTTTAAAGGAACGGAGAAGCGCAAGGCCCATGATTTTTCGCGCGCGGTGCAGGATAAAGGCGGCTACCTGAACGCTTACACGTCGTTTGATCGCACGGTTTACTGGGTGGATATTCCGTCGCGTGGAGTCAGCCCCGCGCTGGAACTGCTGAGCGATGCGCTGATGAATTCCGCGCTGCCAGCCGACGAGGTGGTGAAAGAGCAGGAGGTAATTCGGCGCGAGTTTGCGATGGGCTTCGATGATCCCGACAGCGTCGCGGGGAAACAGATGTTCTCGACTGTTTTTACGGCGCATCCGATGCGACATCCGGTGATCGGGCATCTCGATCTCTTCAACCAGCTCACCCGCGATGATCTAGTTGAGTATTACCGGACGCGTTACGCGCCGAATAATATCTTCTTTGTCGTGGTGGGAGATGTGGATGCCGATGTCATTCACGCTGAGATGAAGGCGTTTTTCGAAAAGTATCCGCGGCGTCTACTGCCGGATGTGTTTTATCCGGACGAACCTGTGCAGCTTGGACGCCGGGAAAATCACATCGAGTTTCCCACAGAACTCACGCGCCTCGGCCTTGCCTGGCATGTGCCGGGGGTGACTCATCCCGACCTACCAGCGCTGGATGTTCTGGCGGTAGTGCTCGGGGGCGGACGCAGTTCCAGGCTGTATCGTCAGTTGCGCGAGGAAGAGGGTCTGGTGCATGGAATCAGCGCCTGGTGCTATACCTCGGCCACGACCGGGGTCTTTGGATTGGATGCGATGCTCGATCCACAATTCTGCGAGACGGTGCAGAAGCGTCTCCTGACGATGGTGAAGGAAATAGAGACCGATGGCCCCACTCAGGAGGAGCTAGAAAAGGCGAAACGACAGTTTTTGAGTCACCAGATCAATGCGCTCGGCACCATGCGGGGCAAGGCGGGCGACATCGGCTCAAACTGGCTCTACGCCCGGAGCCTGAATTTTACGCACGATTATTTTGCGGCGGTGCAGCGGGTGGACAAAGCGGAAATCCAGCGTGTGGCGGCGCAGTATTTCACGGATTCAAACCTGATCATTACCTCGCTCAATCCCGAGGGAAGCCTGAAGAAACCCGAGGCGACTGGGGCTGGGGTGAAAAAGGATGAGATCGTGAAGTTTGAACTTTCAAACGGGTTGCGCGTGCTGGTGCGCGAGGATGCGCGCCTGCCGCTGGTCTCCATGGTTGCGACTTTCAAAGGCGGAATCCTCGCGGAGACGGCTGCTAATAACGGATTGTCGCGCCTCTTTTCCCGGACGATTCTGAAAGGAACTGCGACGAAAACGGCGGACCAGATTGCCGACACCATTGAAGCAGCGGGTGGGGGGATTGGTGCGGAAAGCGGGAGTAATAGCTTCGGGGTGAGTGTGAAAGTATTGCGTCCGGATTTTGCGCTGGGACTGGATTTGCTAAGCGATGTGTTGCTCCATGCAACCTTCCCGGAGAAAGCCATCGCGAGGGAAAAGGAAGTCATGATTGCAGGGATCAAAGCCGACGACGAAGAGATAACCAGCGTGGCTCGAAACATCCTAAGGGCAAAATTGTTTGAGGGACATCCTTACGGGCTGCGCACGCTAGGCCGGCCTGAGGCGGTTTTGGCGATCAGTCAGCAGGATTTGATTGCATACCGGAAGCAGATTCTTTGTGCGAAGAATGGTGTGCTCGCTGTATTTGGTGCGGTGAAGGCAGACGAAATCAAAGCGCAACTCGAGGCGGCTTTGGGTGCGATGCCGGCAGGTGCTCCACTTTTGGAAACGGTCTCGAAGGCTTCTGTTCCCGGAGCTGATATTGAAGTGAAACAGGCGATGCCAAAAACGCAGGCGGTGTTGATGGTGGGTTTCCCCGGAGTCGATGTCTTTTCGGCGGATCGCGAGGCGATGGAGTTGATTGATGAGGCGTGCAGCGATCTCGGCTCCCGGCTTTTCAACCGGATCCGCGAGGAGATGGGGCTGGCTTACTTTGTGGGCAGCAGCAATTTGATGGGGCTGGTTCCGGGCGCCTTTACGTTTTACCTGGGGACGGATCCCTCGAAGCTGGAGGAAGTGCGCGCTGCGTTGGATGAAGAAATCGCCCGGCTCGCTGAAGGCGGACTGAACGAAGAGGAGCTAACCCGGGCAAAAGCCAAAATTCTGGGAGCGCAGGATATTCGCAATCAAAGCAACGACGCGCTAGCGCACAGCTGCGCGTTGGATGAGCTTTACGGGCTTGGTCACGAGCATTACCTCGGCGAACAGGAACGGGTGGAGTCGGTCACGCTGGAGAAGATTCGTGACGTCACCCAACGCTATTTTTCCACCGCGCGCGTGACTGCAATTGCGGGCCCGGGACTGTGATGATTGCGGATTTGCGATTGCGGATTTCGGAATGTGGTCCACTGCGCGATTTTTCTCCTCGTTGGGCTACGTGGCTCGGGCATCCTGCCCGCAGCCTCACTACCTTCGGGCGGGACGCCCGTGCCACGTAAAGTATGCTTCTGCTATGGAGTTGAGCTGGTGGAATATGGCAGATCGTAAAGTCCACTTTACGATCTGCCATAAATCATCAGAGTAAATAGTGTAATATCCGTCGGATAGGACAGATCGGACTGATGATTTCGCAGCTCCCAAACCGTTTCCGGAGGCTTTACGCCCTGCGGTGATTCTGGCTCATTTGCGGGATGACGCCTCAACCTTTCTTCATCGCTCAGGGCAATGTGCCCGTTTATCTCCGTCCGGACATGGCGAACCGACATGGGCTCATCGCCGGGGCAACGGGGACGGGCAAGACGGTGACGCTACGCGTGCTCGCTGAAAACTTCAGCGCGATGGGGGTTCCGGTCTTTATGGCGGATGTAAAAGGGGACCTGGGGGGGATGGCGAAACCGATTGTCCCGAATGACTTTTTGAAAAAGCGCGCCGAACAGATGCAGGTGCAGCTTTTGCCTAATGGATTTCCGGTGACGTTTTGGGATTTGTTTGGAAAGAGCGGACACCCGATTCGCGCGACCATTTCCGAAATGGGGCCGCTGCTGCTTTCCCAGCTCCTTGATCTGAATGACACGCAGGAAGGCGTGTTGAATATTGTCTTCCACGTCGCGGATGAAGAGGGCCTTCTGCTCATTGATCTCAAGGATTTGCAGGCGATGCTCGGTTACATCGCGGACAACGCAGCTGAATACACTACGAAATACGGGAATGTGTCGGCGGTGACGGTTGGAGCCATCCAGCGTGCGCTGCTCACTTTACAGATTCAGGGAGGAGACCAATTTTTCGGGGAGCCAGCGCTTCAACTGGAGCATCTCATGCAGACGGCGGAGGACGGGCGCGGGGTGATCAATATCCTTGCTGCCGACAAGCTGATAACGAGCCCTCGTTCTTATGCGGCGATGATGCTCTGGTTACTGAGCGAACTCTTCGAGCAGCTTCCTGAAGTGGGAGACATCGAGAAGCCGAAGCTAGTATTCTTTTTTGACGAAGCGCATCTGCTTTTTACCTCCATGCCGAATGCCTTGCAGGAGAAGATCGAGCAAGTCGTCCGTCTGGTCCGTTCCAAAGGCGTCGGCGTTTATTTTGTGAGCCAAAACCCAATTGATATTCCCGACAAAGTGCTGGGGCAGCTCGGCAATCGCATCCAACACGCATTGCGCGCTTTTACGCCGCGCGATCAAAAGGCGGTGAAGACTGCGGCGGAAACTTTCCGGCAGAATCCGAAATTTGATACCGCGACAGTCATCATGGAAATGGGTGTCGGAGAGGCGCTGGTTTCCGTGCTCGATGAAAAAGGAATCCCGACGGTGGTAGAGCGCGCGTTGATCGCGCCCCCATCAAGTCAGTTGCAGCCGCTTGCTGAGGACGAACGCGCGGCAGTGATCGAAGGCTCCCCGATTTACGGGGTGTATGATCAGACAATAGATCGTGAGTCGGCATCCGAAATCCTTTCTGGAAAGCCATCCGCTCCAATTCCCGCGCCCGTCGCTCCTCCGCTCTCTAGCGCTGGCGGATACGATGCTGTCGCTTCGGCCCGCGCGCGTGCGGCGGCGCGACAAGCTGCCGGTGGTGCTCCCGTGGGCATCCCGATACCGGCTCCGAGCCGGGTAGTTCCATCGGCTGCGGACGAAGACAAGCAGGCGCTTTTGCGGGCACGCGTCGAGCGTATGCAGGCGGAAGCGGAAGAAAGGAGGTCGCGTGTGGCTCAGAAAGATTCGCTGCTGGGCGGGCTCGTAAAGGCGGCGGCTACTTCCGCCACCCGTTCACTCGCAACCTCGGCCACCCGGACGCTGATGCGCGGGCTTCTCGGCGGGCTTTTTGGGAGTAGCCGGAAACGTTAGATGATGAATCACAGGTTGATAGTTGAGCGTTGATAGTTGATAGAAGCAGCCCCCCATGCGTGCAGCTTTTACATTCCTCATTTTCTGGATCGTGACTGCGATGCCTGTCTTGGGAGCCGATTTTCTCACGAACTGGCTGAGCCCAAAGTTGAGTGTCGTGGAGCGACGACAAAAAGCGGTAATGCAAAGCATCGATGCACTGGGTGAGCCGATGGTTAGTCAAACGGTGCCGGAGTTTGGATTCATGGTTGCACCGCGGTTTGGGAGGGAGCCTACCGTGAAATTTAAGGAGCACTGGGTGGAGCTGGATCTGGGTGCGCCCTATGAAATTGATCAGATCGCCTTGATTCCGGTCCGGATGGATTGGCACCTCCTTGAACATCCCAGCTATAGCTTTCCAAAGCGTTTCAAGGTGGATGTGACTGACAGTCCCCAACGGGAATGGGTGCAGACAGTGGGGGATTTCACCAAGGAGGATTTTCCATATCCGGGAGTCAGCCCGGTGATCATGCCTGTCAAAGGTTTGAAAGTTCGGTTTGTGCGGCTGACTGTGACCGCTCCCATCATTTTTGCGTTGTCGGAAATCATGGTAATGAAAGGAAATCGAAACATAGCCATCGGCTCTAGTGTCAACGCTAGCGGCTCAGCCCAAACGCCACCCCGCTGGGATGCTAGGAATCTGGTGGATGGAAGAATGCCGATTGGCGCGCCCATTCTTTATGAGGAGCTGCCATATGACGGGCTGTATGCGGGGGAGCCTGAGAAGGAAATGCCAGTGTGGATACAGCTCGATTTGGGAAGCGTAATGCCCATTGAGGAGGTGCGCCTGCATCCAGTGCATGGTCGTCTCGGCATTGACAGCCCAGGCTATCGTTTTCCTTCCATGTTTCGCATCGAGTTGTCGGACACGGAGGATTTCACCCAGGCCCGGGTTTTATTCGAAACGAAGGAGCCGTTTTCTAATCCGGGAAACAATGCGGTTACCCTTCCAGCGCACGATGGCATCAGTGGACGCTTTTTGAGAATCGTTTTAATCCCTGGCGATCTGCCTGTTTCGGAGTGGCGCTTTGGTCTGTCTGAAGTCGAGATTTACTCGGGCGGAACCAATGTGGCTCGTAATGCAAAGGTGGAAGCCACGACTGATCCTTACCCGGTTCGTAAAGACTGGCCGAAGACGCTTTTAGTGGATGGATGCACCAGTTACGGGCGGATTATCGAATTGCCGGAGTTGCTGAAAAACTGGACGCGTCGCAAGGAGCTAAAGGTGGAGCTGGAGCATCTAAATCATCAGCAAGTGACCTTGCTTGCCGAAGGCGCCCGCCGTCTCTGGCTCCTGCTTGGCGGATTGGGAACACTGTCTGCGGCCGGACTCATCGCCATCGTAATCATTGCCGGGCGGGTGCGGCAGCGGGAGCTGAATGCGTTTCGCAGGCAGCTTGCAAATGATCTTCATGATGAGATTGGCAGCAGCCTTGCGGCGATTGCGGTGATCAGCGAAAACGCGGCGGATAATCCCGGGGAGCAGGCTCCTGAGGATTTTCAAAAGATCAATCGCATCTCTCGGGAGACAACGGACGCAATGCGGGAGACGCTCTGGATTGCAGGATCTCGGACGGAATTATCGATTGATCTCATGCAACACCTTCAGCTTGCAGCCACGCGGATGCTGCCGCGGAGGAATGTGCAATGGCTGTCTGTGGTGGAAGCTTTCCCGCCAGACTGGCCGGTGCAGTCGAGACGACAGGTGTTTCTTTTCTTTAAAGAGACGCTGGCAAATATCGTCCGCCACTCGCGTGCAGATACGATCACGCTGTCGGCAAAGCTGGTGGGGAATCAGTTTGAACTCGAAATCAAAGACAACGGGCGCGGCTTCCAGGCGAATCTGGCCAATGCAGGGATCGGTCTGCAAAGCCTGCGTCAGCGTGCGGGTGCCTTAAAAGGGACCATGCACATCGAAACCCGGCCCGGCGCTGGCACTCACGTCGTTTTAAAAGTTCCTGTGCCGCCGATGAGATCATCGCTTGCGGATAATCCATAAAAGAGACAAAACAAACCTATGGCAGCCATCTGGATCATCGAAGACAACGTGGATTTGCGCGAAGCAATCCATAAATCTTTGAACACACGCGCCTCGGATAACACCGTGCTCGCCTTTGAATGCTGCGAAGACGCACTGGCGGCATTCAATCCCAAGCTACCACCGGAAGTCATCCTGCTGGACATCGGTCTCCCGGGAATGACCGGCATTGAAGGAATCCATCAGTTTAAAAAACTGGCTCCTGAAGTAAGCATTCTCATCCTCTCGGTGTTTGAGGATGACGACAAAATTTTCCGGGCGGTTTGTGCGGGTGCCTCCGGCTACCTGTTAAAATCGGAGCCGATCAAGAACGTGACCGCCGCGATCGAACAAGCGATTGCCGGCGGATCGCCGATGAATCCGAGGGTTGCGAGACGGGTGCTCACCATGTTTTCCAAACTCGCCCCCGAGAAGAAAGACTACGGTCTGACCGAACGGGAGGAGACAGTTCTGAAGTATATCGTGGAAGGTCTGGTGAAAAAGCAGATCGCCGAGAAGCTGGATATGAATCCGCACACGGTGAACTATTTAATCCGCCGTGTTTACAGCAAACTCCATGTGAACTGTCAGGCCGCAGCCGTGTCGCTCGCGGTGAAAGAAGGATTGGTGCAGTAGGGGGGCTCTAAAAGGATAAAGGAGGAAGGAAAAGGGAGGAAGGGCGTGGCGCTTTGGGCGCGGGTAAAAATCGTAAATCATCAATCGTAAATCATAAATAGAGCTGCTTTATTGCATGCCCATGACGTTGCAATTCACCAAAATGAACGGAGCCGGAAATGACTTCGTGATGATCGATAATCGGGAGCTGAAGCATTTCCTGACAAAGCAGACGATTGAGCAGCTGTGCGATCGTCATCGCGGGGTGGGAGCCGATGGCTTGCTAGCGGTGGAGCCAGCTGCAAACGGGGCGGATTTTAAGATGCGCTATTATAATGCGGATGGCGGAGAGGCGGAAATGTGCGGAAACGGCGCGCGCTGTTTTGCGCGGTATGCCGCAAAGGTTTCGGGGAAGTCGGGTGACCTGAGTTTTGAAACGCAGGCAGGTGTTGTTACTGCCGAAATGCTGGGCGAAAACGTGAAGTTGGGAATGAGTGCTCCGCACAGTCTGGCGCTTAATACCGAGCTGGGTGTGGCTGGAGAAAAAATGAAGGTGCATTTTCTCAACACGGGCGTTCCTCATGCGGTGGTTTTTTTAGACGACATCGAGAAGCTCGACATCATGCGCTCGGGAGCGGCGCTTCGTTATCACGAGCATTTCGCGCCAAAGGGCACTAATGCGAACTTCGTCGGAGAAAACCCGAATGGCAGCATCAGCATTCGGACCTATGAGCGTGGCGTCGAAGGTGAAACCCTCGCTTGCGGCACGGGCGTTACGGCCGCTGCGCTACTTTTCTCAAAGCTCACCGGCGCGAGTTCTCCGGTGCGCGTGAAGGTAAAGGGTGGCGATACGCTGGAGGTTGGTTTTGAAAATGACGGTGACGGATGGAAGAACGTCACGCTAACCGGTCCGGCTGACTTTGTCTTCGAGGGACAGGTGGGGGGTTGAAGAAGGAAGAACGAAGAAGGAAAAAGGAGGAAGTTGTTTCGTCTCTTATAATGCGAGGATGCGGTAGAAGCGTCGAGTGGGGAGGGCGCTTGTATCAGTGAAGTTTGCGGATACACCGGGCGCGGTGGTTGTGCCTAATGCCTGCCAGGTGCCGGCGAGACTGTCGGAATACTCGATGCGATAGTTGCGTCCGTTTACCGAGGGCCAGGAGATCACCGGTTGATTGGATCCGTTGCGGACGGTAGTGGCTCTGTGCGTGGAGGAGGCGTTGTTTGGGTCGGTGCCAAAAACGGCTTCCACAGCATCGGGCTGTCCGTCGCCGTCGGTATCGGCGGGACGGGTGACGGTGTAGCCACTGATCGCGCCATTCGTGTAACGGGTCTTAGCTGGGTTCTCTTTTACGGTTGCAAGCGTCAGCGGAATCCCGATGGAAGGATAAGCGCTGGCAATATTCCAAAAGGCAGGCAGGGCGGGGGAGATGGTCGGGTCGCTGTTTAGATAGTAGGAGTAATCGGTGAGACTGGTCGTCGGGTCAGGAAACACGCCGCCAGAGGGGCGGTTGTTGCCGTATAGAAAGTGGCCGATACTTCCCATCGAATAACTGCCCGACGTGATTTCATTTCCGACGATGTTTTGATTGTTTGATCCGTTGTTTGCGATGGAGATGCCGCTGGCTTCCGTCCGGTTGCGGAACACGGTGTTGAGTGGCCCGTTTGCCCCATGTCCTGATTCGTCAATGGAGATGAAGCGGCAGATGTTTCCCTCGACCAAGTTTGCGTAAGAATAGTTGCCGTGAAGGGTAACGTCAGAAGTGGAAAAGCCATATTGGTCTTTGCTTTCGATGGAGTAATTATAAGCGACCACATTGCCGTTTGGTCCGGCCTGAAATAGCATCGCGTGACGAAGAGATCTGAAAATATTGTCTTCAATCAGACACTCCCCGGTCTTGGATTCGATACGGATTCCATAACCAGAGCCGCCCCCGTCGTAATCTGAAGCATGGTGGATATAACAGCCGGTAACTTCACACTGGGTGCAGCCGCTAAAGGCGATGTGGCCACCGAAACCAAAGTTGCTTTCCACGCCGCGCACCCAGCAACGGGAGGCTCCATCAAAGAAAATGGTCGCGATGTTATTGCGAGATGTGGCGGTGCCTGCATTCAGACGTTCCACTTTGATATTCTCCACTCCACAATTGGTGATAGGGGTAATTTTACGAATCTCAGGATTTTGCGCCGCTGCATAAGTAAGGCGTAGCGGACGCTCTAAAGTAAGAGTGTTTCCTGAAACGGCAGTGATCCGCAGGATTTGGCCGGACGCTTTTCCCGCCCAACTGCTCAGGTTCCAAGCTGGGAGATTGTCCTGTCTGATCTCGGCATAATCGCCGGAGGCGAAGCTGCTGCCATTGGTGACGACGATGGAACTGGAGTGAATCGTATAACCCGAAACGACCGTTTGATAGGAGCCACTCTGCGAAGCACCGATATAAAGACCTGTCCCGGTGTAATAGTCGCCGATGTGATTCCAGCGCAACGTAACACTTTGTGCGCTTTCACCGCGAATGACCACACCGCTAGATAAGTCCACCCGGCTGCCCAGAAGATAGGTTCCAGCGGGGAAATAAACTACACCGGGCGCGCCACCGAGGGAGTTGATGGCATTCTGGACGGCGTTCCGGTCGTCATTGGAGCCGTTTCCCAAAGCGCCGAAGCTGGTGACGTTTACGATCGTTTTAGGGGAGGGAATTTCTCCAGGATAGCCTGCGTTTTGCCATGCTTCCGGGAAGATGCGCTCGGGTGCGATCAGAGGTGCGGCGCAGATCGACGAAGCCAGCAAAGCTGCTGCGGCAAACACGATGGTAAAAAAGTGATGGAGGTTATTCCCTGATCGAAAAGGCATTACAGATAGAAAGGAACTTTAGGTGAGGAGGACGGGGGTACTAAGGAAGTGTCGATCCTAGCACACAAAGCGAAGCGCGAAAGGGGCAATTTTTTGGGGGAGGAAAAATGGGGGTATAATTGGAAGTGGTGAGAAAAACGAAACGGGACAGGAATAGGAATGGTATGAATGAAGCGCACTCTAGGTGCGCGAACGGCAGTCAGTCCAGGCTGTTGGTTCATCGGGTGTTGCCAGATGAACCAGAATTTCGGCAAAGACTGATCACCGACCCTACTGTAATGTATCGTTTCTTTGCGCGGGGATGGCATTGCGCCGAAGTAATCACTCCCAGTAAAAACGCCGCCTTAGTGTTGGCTGCGTTCAGCCAGTAGAGTCAAAATCACCTTGGTATCTAGACCCCAACGGGTTGACCCAAAAAAATTCAAACTGATGCACTGCCTTCTATTTTATATGACATACATTGTGTGATGTTATTATTATATGCCTGTATGACTACGGTTTGGTGCTTTGTGAATAACTTGTGAACGAAATCTACTAGTCGGACTAGCATGGCCTAGCCTCCGAGTCTATCTCCCTGAGCTTGTCAGCAAATCTCTGATACGTCCTAGTTTTTGAGCATCGGATGCGTTGCTGGACAATTCAGCAACTTGGACTGCCAATCTTGAACTCCAATTCGCCTCGCTGACTTCGCCTGGCACATTGAAACGCTGCGATGTTCCCAAGAGATCGGTGATCATCACGATAGCGATACGTGAGTTGCTACGGAAAAGCGCATCAAGAAGCAGTTCATGCACTGCATCAAAGGTCATTATATGCGGAACCTCAAAACCCGCCCAATTTGCCAGCCTGCGAACTTCCCACCATGCCCGATCTCGATCCTGCCCGATCTCAGGATTCGTCAAGGCGGTCTCGATCAGCGTCATCCACCGTTCCCACATCACTCTTAAGGGATCGTGGTCATGGGTCGCATATGTGGAAATCGTGCAATCGGCATACTCGCTACCTGGCGTGAGGCTTCGATCTGGCTCTTCTTCCCAAATCGGAACCTTAAATCCTGCAATACCCAGCGAAAGTAGGCTTGGCCTCACATAGTCAGGGACTGTGCCGAGATCTTCGCCTACGAGCGCCCCTTGACCAGCCTCTCCCTGAAGAATCTTCAATAACACCTCTCCTTGCTCCCGATTAAACTGCTTTTGCTCAGGGGTTTTGTCTGGCCGATCATGAAAACGCGGCAATTCCCCTCCACTCAGGGTTCGGGCTTGTTCTTCATTGAGATATGCAAACTCAGTATTGCGCTGTGGCCTCCATGGAAATCCATAGATTCGGTAAAAGCCGAGCACGTGATCAATTCTGAACATATGGAACATGATCCCAACCTTGCGAACCCGCTGCAACCACCACGCAAACCCCTGTGCACGATGAATATCCCAATTATATAATGGCACACCCCAGTTTTGCCCCCAGCGTCTTGTGAACTCATCTCCAACAAAGGCTGGTTCAGGTGGCGCCCCTCCACTCCATTGTAAGTTAAAAAGCTCTGGATTAGTCCAAACATCTGCACTGTAATAGTTTACCCCAAACGGAACGTCTCCCATCAGCTGAACGCCCTTTTGATCTGCATACGCTTTCACCTCAGCCCATTGCTGGAAGGCAATCCACTGAACGTATTGAAAAAACAGCACCTCATCATCAATCGCAGCCCGTTCGGAAGCACTTAAAGATTCGATCCAAGCCGTTGATTTTACGTAATTACCCACACTTTCCGGCCACAGATCCCATTGCTCGCAATGATAACGGTCCATGAGAACTCGAAATAATGCGTAACCATTGATCCATGAACGCTCTGTATTCGTAAACGCATCAAATTCCTTCTTTCGCTTGAAGTGAACCTTACTGGTGCCATTTTTGAAGGTTTCAAACGCTTTCCTTAAAATCAGCCTGTTCAGAGCCTTAAGCTCCGCCCAATGAGTGCTTCCTTTCCGAAGCTTATCGACCCCATGAAGCCCGGCAATCGCATCGATTTCCTCCGTTTTAATATCTTCACAGGCGTACAAATCGATGGTCGTAGGCTCCAACGCGACGGATGATATTGCATTGTATGGACTGTTGTCGGCCCCTGTTTCGTTTACTGGCAAAAGCTGAACTAAGCGAAATCCGTAACTAGCCGACCAATCGATAAACTCCTTGAGAGCGCCTACATTTCCGCAACCCAAGTCTTTCTTTCCACGCAAGGCAAATAGTGGCACTAAAAGCCCCCCTACTCTATTTTTATTATTTACGTTATTCATTGGTTATCAGTTAATTAATAACGTTGTTACTTGTATTATATATTTACTATATATTCTTAATATACCACGCGTATGTCGATCTAATCCCGTCCTCAAGTGCGATTCTAGGCTTCCAACCCATCTTTAAAAGTTTCGAGCTATCCATCAGCTTTCTCGGGGTTCCATCTGGCTTTGATATATCGAAAGTAAGCGCACCTTCAAAACCTACTATTTGGCAGATGAGCTCCGCTAGTTCGCGGATAGTAACATCTTTCCCGAAACCCACATTTACCCATTCTTCACCTTCGTAAGTCTCTAAAAGAAAGCGACAGGCACTGGCGAGATCTTCCACATGCATGAACTCGCGCTTAGGACTCCCCGTTCCCCATACAACTACCTCCCCTGCCCCGCTGGTTTTTGCTTCGTGTATCTTACGTAAAAGCGCGGGCAACACATGCGAGTTTTGCAGGTCGAAGTTATCCCCAGGGCCATACAGATTGGTAGGCATGGCAGAAATGAAACGCTTCGAATATTGACGTGCGTAAGCCTGACACAGCTTAATTCCGGCTATTTTGGCAATCGCGTAGGCTTCGTTCGTAGGCTCCAGAGGGCCGGTAAGTAAGGATGATTCCGAGATCGGCTGTTGTGTAAGCTTTGGGTAAATGCAGGAGCTTCCTAAAAAAAGGAGCTTTTCTACTCCGTAATCTGCCGCTGCCTCAGTGAGGTTGTTTTGAATTTGAAGATTCCACAGCAGGAACTCCACGGGGAAATCAGAGTTTGCCTTGATTCCCCCCACTTTAGCGGCAGCCACGACAACGGTTTGTGGACGTTCCTTTTCAAAAAAAGCCCTGGTGGCATCTCTATTTCGGAGATCCAATTCAGCACTACTGCGGGTAAGCGTATTTGAGTAACCCGCATTTTGCAGCTCACGAAGGATGGCTCCACCCGCCATACCACGGTGTCCGGCGACGAAAATACGATCAGTTTTCTGCATGCCTCCTACTTAAGGCAATTTCAGGTAAGGCTGTCCATCCGCAAGACACTACAGGAAAGAAAAAAGCACCGATTACTGGGCTGGATAAAGAATAGTGCTTGAGGGAATCCAGTCGGATGCCGGCACGAAGCGGTTCTTTTCTGGCATATCCGGCCTTCCGACGATTGTTTCCGGTCCAGCCGATTTCAGAGTTGCCGCCTTGGTTGCACTGCAGTCCGCATTGAGAATTATCGCATCGGTTCCACTCCACACTCCGCCTTTTTGAGCGAGATCCTTCACGTAATGGGTGGTTCCAGGAGCGAGAGCGGTCATCACCAGCGGCCACCGGGAATCGCTGGTGTCGGTGAGATTGAGCACTTTTATGATGTCCGCGTGGAATGCCAAATCCTAATATTGCCAGAACGGCGATAATACCTATCACCACGACAAATTCAAAGAGCGTAAATGAAAATCCCGGACACCTTTCAGCTTCGGTTGGTGAGCACCGGGATAGGCTTGTTGGTGGGGCGCCATTCACTTGTTTTCAAACTCTCAAACTCTCAAACCCCTCAAACCCTCAGCGCTGCGATTGCAGACGCGCCGACAGCTTCCCCCATTCGTATCCGGAAAAGAAAAAGGCACAGGTTGTTCACCTGTGCCTTTTTTAAAAATTTAACTTGTTAGGGCTTCGGGTAAAGAATCGTGCTTGAGCTAATCCAATTGGTTGTTGGATCTGCAACAAAACGATTCACGGTTGGCTGGTCTGGCCTTCCGACGATTGCATCTGGTGTAGTGGATTTCAGTGTTGCCGCCTTGGTGGCACTGCCGTCTGCACTAAGAATAATCGCATCAGTTCCATCCCAGACACCGCCTTTTTGACCGCTATCTTTCAGATAATTAGTGGTTCCTGGTGCAAGAGCGGTCATGATCAGTGGCCAACGGGAATCGCTGGTGTCGCTTAAATTCGTCACGTAGCACCAGTCGTTTTCATTGTTGAGTACTTTATACTGGTTGGCAGCACCTGAGCTGGCAGCGACTGGGCCTTTGCAATACTGTGATGCTTGGTTGCCGAATAGCTTTTTGTCCGTCAAATAGCGAGGCATCAAAGATTCAAAAGTTTCGTTCGAATTGGTGAGAACCGCTGTTGGAACCTCCGGATCAATGTAAACGGGGTAGCTACCGTTATTGTCATTTGAAAACATTTTGAGCGATAAACCGATTTGTTTAACGTTACTGAGTGAAGCAGTCAGCTTCGCAGCTTTCTGAGCCGATTTAAAGGCGCCGAAGCCGAGGGTTGCGAGGACGCCGATAATACTGATCACAACGAGGAGTTCGATCAGTGTAAATGCAGAGTGTTTACGAATTTTCATGGGAGTATGGATTATGGAGGGATTAAGGGGGTGAATAAATAGTGCGAAAAATGTAGAACTCTCCCTGAGAATCGCAAATCAAAAAACCGGGAGAACCAAAGTTTTTATCAGTTCTTCAATTTGAAGGCGAGCACACTGAGTGGTGGCAATGTAATGCCAATTGAATGCGGACGTCCCTGCCACGGAGTCGGCTCTGCATAGACTCCGCCGTGATTGCCGACATTGCTGCCGCCATAGACTTCGCTGTCTGTGTTGAGGATTTCTTTCCATAATCCGCCGTGCGGAACACCCAGCCTGTAACCGTGGCGCACCACAGGGGTGGCATTGATTACAATCGCGATGGTGGTTCCGTGACGCGCTTTGCGCAGGAAGCTCAGGACGCTGTTGTCCGCATCGTGAAGGTCAATCCACTCGAAGCTGTCGTAGGAATCATCCTGATCAAAAAACGCGGGCTCGTTTTTGTAGAGATAGTTCAGGTGTTGGATCAGACGCTGCAAACCCGCGTGCAGCGGAAATTGAAGGACATACCAGTCCAGGCTGCTTTCGTGATTCCACTCCCCGCGCTGGCCGAATTCGCTGCCCATGAAAAGGAGCTTTTTGCCGGGGTGCGCATACATCCAGGCGTAAAGCAGGCGGGTGTTTGCAAATTGCTGCCATTCGTCGCCGGGCATTTTACTGACGATAGAAGCCTTGCCGTGCACCACTTCGTCATGACTCAGCACGAGCATAAAGTTTTCGTGAAAGGCGTAAACTAGGGAGAACGTCGCCTCACCATGATGATACCGCCGATAAACTGGATCCGCAGCCATGTAGCTGAGCGTGTCATTCATCCAGCCCATGTTCCATTTCATCCCAAAGCCAAGACCACCGAGGAAAGTTGGCTTGGAAACGCCCGGCCAGGCGGTGCTTTCCTCGGCAATCGTCAGCACGCCGGGATTGCGTTCATAACAAATTTCATTGAAGCGCTTCAGAAAATAGATCGCGTCGAGATTTTCGCGCCCGCCATACATATTCGGCACCCATTCGTTGTGCTCTCGCGAGTAGTCCAAATAAAGCATGGAAGCCACGGCGTCCACGCGCAGACCGTCGATGTGATATTCCTCGAGCCAGAAGAGCGCGTTTGCGATGAGGAAATTGCGGACTTCACTGCGTCCGAAATTGAATATCAAAGTCCCCCAGTCCATGTGCTCGCCCTGACGCGCATCGGCGTGTTCATAAAGCGCAGTGCCGTCGAATTTCGCCAGACCATGGGCGTCCTTTGGAAAATGCCCTGGGACCCAGTCAAGAATGACGCCTATTCCTTGCTGATGACAGCGGTCAACGAACCAGCGGAAGTCGTCTGGATTTCCAAAGCGCGAGGTCGGCGCGAAGTAACCGCAGATTTGATAGCCCCATGAGCCATCGAACGGATGTTCAGCCACTGGCATGAGCTCGATATGCGTGTAGCCCATCTCGATGACGTAATCCAAAAGCTGCTCCGCGAGTTCACGATAAGTGAGATACGCGTTACCTTCCTTGCGTCTCCACGAGCCAAAATGAACCTCATAAACACTCACCGGTTCACGATGCCATTCCATGCTTTTGCGCCGCTCCATCCATTCTCCATCCGCCCATGAATATTTTTTGAGACTCCACACCATCGATGCAGTCTGCCGTCCATTCTGACCGTAAAATGCAAGCGGATCGCTCTTCATGTGGAGGTGTCGGTCTGCTCCAGCGAGTTCAAATTTGTAATGCGCTCCCTCGGTGATACCTGGAATGAAAACCTCCCATACCCCTTGCGGTATCAGCTTCCTCATTGGATTCACGCGGCCGTCCCACTGGTTCCAGTCGCCTACAACAGAGACCCGGCGCGCGTTCGGTGCCCACACGCGAAAAACCACCCCCTGCGTCCCTCCATGCTCTTCAAGATGAGCGCCAAGCACCTGCCAGAGTTGCCAGTGCTGTCCTTCTCCAAACAAATGCTGATCCACTTCGCCCATCATAGGTCCGAAGGAATAGGAATCGGGATACTCTGTCGTCCTCCCCTCCCCGTCGGTGACCTTCAGCGTGTAATCAATACGCGCCTTTACTCCGTCCAGTTTCGCGACGAAAAAGCCGTCCTTATGGTTGGATTCAGCCGTCCATGTCCGCTTGGTGCCGTCATTGGCAATCACTACGACTTCACGTGCATCCGGACGAAACACCCGCACTACAAGCTTGTCTCCATCTTCGTGTATTCCTAAAAATGAAAAGGGATCACCGTGATCTGCGCGCAGCAGAGAATTCAAGTTTGCCGTTGCCGGATCATCGGGAAGGGACGGAACAGGTTTTACCATGCGCTTTGTTACGAAGTTTCGCCCCGCCCCGGCAAGCAGCAATGGGGACGGAGATTTTGGATGAGTGTGATTGGAAGTGGTGAGAAAACGCATCGGCGAAGCCGAAATTCACGGGATCGGGTGGTCGTCTTGCTCGCCGTCTTTGGCGTCCCGCCAAAGACTCCCATAATGCGGAGCATCACTTTGTTGACAAGGTGGCTGGCTGCTGCGCGATACCGAGTCAGAAACCGCTCAGGCAGGATGCCCTCGCAGGCGGGCGGGACGCCACACCCGATCCCGAAAACCAATGACCCGACTTCGTCGGGCTTTCTCGCCACTTCCAATCACGCCCATTTCGGATTGGTGGTGGAGGATTGCGAAATGGAGTCTCACCAATTTTTTACACGGCACTCATCGGGCTCTGACATCTCGTTTCCTTTGCTGAGCCAGACTGCGAATATGAAAACAATGCTCGCTGTCCTCGGTGTATCAGCAACCGTCATCGCCCTTTATGCAACAACGCGCGACTCTGGATATGTCGCTCACGAATGGGGAACTTTCACCTCGGTGCAGGGAAGCGATGGCGTCCAGATGGATTGGAACCCGCACAATATCTCCGATCTCCCGTCATTTGTGTATGAAATGAACGGCGTGCATACGGGTAGTAAGGGAGCCATCGCGCTCAAGTTTGGGATGAGCTACCGGCAACGTATGGAGACGCCGGTGATTTACTTTTACAGTGATCAGCAACGCAAGGTGGACGTGAGCGTGGATTTCCCTGAGGGAGTGATTACCGAGTGGTATCCGCACCGGGACGCTGCGGATTTAACACTAAAAATCGGTCGCACAGCCGTTAATCCAAACAGGGCGGCGCTCGAATGGAAAAACCTTCAGATCGAGCCATCGCATGTTTCGGAGAGGGATTACCCGCTTCCGTATGATTACTCAGAAAGTCATTACTATCCTGCTCGCGAGACCGATGCCTCGCTGGTGCGCATCGCGTCGGAGGGAGGGAAGGTGGAAACCGAGAAGTTTCTCTTCTACCGGGGGACAGGAAATTTCACTGCGCCTTTGAATGTGCAGGTCGATCCGGTTTATACCAACCAGCTCGTCATTACCAATACCGGACAGGAAGAGCTGCGCAGCCTGTTCATTTATGAGGTGACAGAAAAGGGCTCGGCCTGGCAGCCGATGGTGAGTCTCAAGCCGGGCGAGACTCGGAAAATCAGTCTTGATGCATCAACAAGCACGGATTCCGCGGGTCTCGCGGAAGCACTGCGT
>Ga0209181_10002586_pt1 | contig 29384 bp, 19 predicted proteins | sample MAT05_FD_187208 | JGI IMG/M metagenome (GOLD analysis project Ga0209181, IMG submission 187208) | Freshwater microbial communities from Lake Fryxell liftoff mats and glacier meltwater in Antarctica - MAT-05 (SPAdes) (version 2) | ecosystem: Environmental > Aquatic > Freshwater > Ice > Liftoff...
GTGCGGCAGCAGCCAGCCATCGGCGCCGGGTGCAGGAACGGACGCAGGAACGGACGCAGGAACGGCCGCAGGATCGGCCGCACGAACCGGCGCATCGTCGAGTGGCGCGCCCGGGCACATCCAGCCGTCGAACGGTTCACTGTCGTGCGTGTTCAGAGTTGACGAAGTCAAGGTTGCCGGCACCGACAGCCGGCCGCTGTTGACCAGCGCGCGGCCCATCGCAAACTCGGCGGCGAGCGTCAGCACGGCGTCGCGTTGCACCTGAGCGGCGCGGCTCTTCGGTGTCATGAAGTCGGTGGCGCGGGTCGAGTTGAGCAGGTTTTCGTCGGCGGCGAAACCGCGCTCGCCGCCGTAGCTGTCGAGCAGCGACGGCGGCGCCAGCCCCGCCATCACGAGCTGCAGCTTCCACAGCAGGTTGTCGGTGTCCTGCACGCCGGAATTGGCGCCGCGCGCGCCGAAGGGCGAGACCTGGTGCGCCGCATCGCCCACGAAGAGCAGCCGGCCATGGCGGAACTCGGCCATGCGCCGGCACTGGAAGGTGTAGACGCTGGCCCATTCGAGCTCGAAGCCCATGCCGGCGAAGCCCTGGCCATCGAGCGCGGCGCGAATGCGCGGCAGCACGCGTTCGGGTTGTTTCTCCAGTTCGGGGTCGGCGTCCCAGCCGAGCTGGAAATCGAAGCGCCAGACCTGATCGGCTTCGCGGTGCATCAGAGCACTCGTGGAGCGCGGGCTGCCCTGCTCGTCGTGCCCCTGCGCCCGGTGGAACGGCGGGTCGAACCAGAAACGACGCTCGGTGCGGTCGGCCGGGAAGGGCTCGCCTTCCAGCAGCACATCGGCGATCAGGAAGCGGTCCTGGAAGACCTTGCCTTCCATGTCGAGGCCGAGCTGGCGGCGAATCGGGCTGCGCGCGCCGTCGGCGACGATCAGCCAGTCGCAGCGCAGCGTGTAGGGCCCCTCGGCCGTTTCGACGGTCAAGGTGGCGCCGGTATCGTCCTGCGCCACGTGCGCCACCTTGTGCCGCCAGCGTAATTCGATCGATGGCAGCGCCATCGCGCGCTCCACCAGGTATTGCTCCAGGTGATACTGCTGCAGGTTCACCATGCCCGGCCGCTGGTGGCCGGCCTCGGGCAACAGGTTGAAGCTGAAGACCTCGCGGTCACGGTGAAAGGTGCGGCCGACGTTCCAGACCACGCCCTTGCCCACCACCGCGTCGCCGACGCCCAGGCGGTCGAAGATCTCCAGCGTGCGCTTGGCGTAGCAGAGACCGCGCGAGCCGATGCTGACGGTGTCGTCGTCGTCGAGCAAGACGACCGGCAGACCGCGCTGCGCGGCGTCGATGGCGGCACTCAGGCCGACCGGCCCGGCGCCCACCACCACGAGCGGCACCTGGCGCACGGTGGGCGCGTCGAGTTCCGGCGCGCGCGGACTGGTGTAGCGCGGCCAGGTATAGGTCTTCAGCATGCTCTGCCCGCCGCTCAGGCTTCCAGCGACTTCCACATTTCCAGGTCGCGCTCGGCCGTCCAGATGCGCGGGTCGCGATGGGCGGTGGCTTCGTCGTAGGCGCGTGAGACATCGAAAGGCATGCAGTGCTCGAAGATCACCCAGTGGCCGTACGCCGGCCGCAGCGCCGCCATGGTGTCGCGGTAGACGGTGTTCAGGTCCTTGCCGGCGGCGGCGCCCGCCTTCACGTTCATGTACACGTCGGCGATGAAGGCGCGCGTGCCGGCCAGGCCGGTGGCCACCTGTTCTTCGGTCTGCAGCGCCTTGCCGCGGCCGGGCACCAGTTGCGCGGGCTGCAGTTCGGCGATGCGGTCCAGCGTGGCGGGCCAGTCAGTGAAATAAGCGTCACCGGCGTAGGGTGTGGCGTCGAACTCGACGAGGTCGCCGCTGAAGAGAATGCGCTCCTGCGGCAGCCAGACCACCGTGTCGCCCTTGGTGTGGCCGCGGCCGAGTTGCATGATCTGCACCTCGAGCTTGCCCAGCCACAGCGTCATTCTGCCGGTGAAGGTGAGCGTGGGCCAGGTCAGCCCTGGCGGCACGCTTTCCACCGCCTGGAAGAGGCGCGGGAAGCGGCCGATCTCGCTGGCCTTGTCCTGCTCTCCCCGTTCCCTGATCAGGTCCAGCGTGTCATGACTGGCGATGACGTGCTCGGGCCGGTAGGCCGACGCGCCGAGCACGCGCACCGCGTGATAGTGGCTGAGCACCACGTACCGGATCGGCTTGTCGGTCACCTCGCGGATGCGCCGTATGACGTCGGCCGCCATCACCGGCGTGGCCTGCGTGTCGATGACCATGACGGCGTCGTCTCCGATCACGATGCCGGTGTTCGGGTCGCCTTCAGCGGTGTAGGCGTAGGCGTGTTCGGACAGGCGCGTGAAGCTGACCTTCTTCTCTTCGAGGTCGGCCTGGGAAGCGAATGCCTTGGTGTTCATCGGGTGTCTCCGTGGGGCGTGAATGGGGCCGGGCTGTTCACCTGCGCGGCCGGCCGACGCCCGTGATCGCGAGCAGTCGCAAGCAGTCGCAAGCAGTCGCCGCGAATGCAAACAGGCATTGATCTTAGTCAGTTCATTTGATATTGTCTAATCCATTCGTCTTAGTAGAAACTTAGGTGACACCATCTTCACGCCTGTCGGAGGTTGCCGCTGAACCTTCCGCCGACCCGTCCGAAGACCGCGTGCAGCGCGGCATCCAGAGCATCGAGGTCGGCGGCCGGCTGCTGGTGGCGCTGGCCCATGAAGGCCGGCCGATGGCCCTGAAAGACCTGGCCCTGGCAGCGGCGATGGCGCCTGCCAAGGCGCACCCTTACCTGGTGAGCTTCGCCAAGCTTGGCCTGATCACGCGCGACCGCGCCAGCGGCCACTACGGCCTGGGCCCGTTGGCGATGCAACTCGGCCTCATCAGCCTGCAGCAGTTCGATCCCCTGCGCCTCGCCACGGCCAGGCTGGCCGGGCTGGCGCTGGCCATCGGCCACACGGTGGCCATCGCCGTGTGGGGCAGCGGCGGCGCCACCATCGTGCGCACCGAGGAAGGGCCCTCGCCAGTGCACGTGACGATGCGCCACGGCACGGTGATGAGCCTGCGCGGCACGGCATCGGGCCGGCTGTTCGCCGCCTGGCTGGCGCCTGACACTGTGCGCGCCGCGCTGGGCGACGAGGCCCCCGACGTGACACTGGAACGTGAACTGGCCGCCGTGCGAAAGGCCGGCTTCGCGCAGGTGGCGGACGGCGCGGTGGCCGGCGTCAGCGCGCTGGCCGCACCCGTGTTCGACGCCTCCGGCATGCTGGTGCTCAGCCTGACGGCCATCGGCCCGAGCGCTGTATTCGACACCCGGGCCGGCGGCTTGCCGGCCGTCACGCTGACACGTTGTGCTGCCGAGTTATCTGCTCGACTTGGCTGGCAGGGCGGGACGGTTCGGCCAGGCAATGCCGCTCGGCGGGCTTCCTCCGCAGCGGGTTGAGCCCGGCGTGAGCCGCGCCGTCAGGCGCCGCCCCTCAAGCCCCGAAAAGCAGGTCCGTCGACAACGCTGCGGGCGTCGCGCTCAGCGTGGCGAGCAAGATCAGTTCGATGCTCGACACAACCGCATCGGCGCCGGCCGCCGTGAACAGGTAGAGCGCGCTGGCCGCTCCGTTGTCGACCATGAACAGCACATCCGCGCCCAACGAGTAGGCGCTGATGGCGCTGCCGATCTTCGCCGCCGCGCTCGTCGTCGTGATGCTGCCGGAGATGTTGCCGGTGATGACCACCAGTTCGGCCGAAGTCAGGAAGCCGCCCGGCCCGCTCTTCGTCACCGCGCCTTCGACGGCGGTGTCGCCATCGCCGACGCGAATGGCGGCCTGGCTGACCACGACCTTGTCGCTGGCGCTGGCGAAGTCGGTCAGCGTGTCGGATCCGCTCAGGCTGTTCAGGATGAAACGGTCGGCGCCGGCGCCGCCGGTCAGGCGGTCGGAACCGGCCGCGCCCGTCAGGTCGTTGGCGCCACTGCCGCCGGTCAGCGTGTCGTTGTAGGCCGAGCCGATGAGGTTCTCGAAGAGGCTGATCGTGTCGGAGCCCGAGCCGCCTGTGATCTGTGCGGCCGCGCTGGCCAGGCTCACGGTGATTGCGGTGCCGGCGCTTCCGTAGTCGACCGTGTCGGTGCCGCTGCCGCCGTCCAGCGTGTTGTTGCCCGCCCCGGCGCGGATGACGTTGTTCAGACCGTTTCCGGTCATGCCGGCCACGGCCGACGTGTTGATGCGGCCGTTCTCGACGTTGGCGCCCAGCGTGTACGAGGCCAGGCTGCTGTAGACGAGGTCGGTGCCGCCGCTGGCGGCGCTGGCATTGCTCTCGATGATCTGGTCGGCGCCGTTGTCCACGTAGTAGGTATCGTTTCCGTCGCCGCCGGTCAGGGTGTCGGCACCGGTGCCACCGTTCAGCGTGTTGCCGGCGCTGCTGCCGGTCAGCTTGTCGTTGTAGGCCGAGCCGATCAGGCTCTCGATGGCGATCAGGGTGTCCGAGCCCGAGCCACCCGTGGCCTGCGCCCCGGTGGGCACCAGGCTGACCGTCACCGCGCTGCCGGCTGCGCTGTAGCTGGCGGTGTCGGTGCCCGTGCCGCCATTCAGCGTGTTGCTGCCGGCACCGGCAGTCAGCACGTTGTTCAGGCTGTTGCCCGTGATGCTGGCGCTGGCCGTGGTGTCGATGCGGCCGTTCTCGAGGTTCGTGCCCAGCGTGTACGAGGCCAGACTGCTGTAGACGAGGTCGGTGCCGCCGCTGGCGGCGCTGGCATTGCTCTCGATGACCTGGTCGGCGCTGCTGTCCACGTAGTAGGCATCGCTGCCGTCGCCGCCGGTCAGGGTGTCGGCACCGGCGCCACCGTTCAGCGTGTTGCCGGCGTTGCTGCCGGTCAGCTTGTCGTTGTAGGCAGAGCCGGTCAGGCTCTCGATGGCGATCAAGGTGTCGGAGCCCGAGCCACCCGTGGCCTGCGCCCCGGTGGACAGCAGGCTGACCGTCACCGCGCTGCCGGCTGCACTGTAGCTGGCCGTGTCGGTGCCCGTGCCGCCATTCAGCGTGTTGCTGCCCGCGCCGGCGGTCAGCACGTTGTTCAGGCTGTTGCCCGTGATGCTGGCGCTGGCCGACGTGTTGATGCGGCCGTTCTCGACGTTGGCGCCCAGCGTGTACGAGGCCAGGCTGCTGTAGACGAGGTCGGTGCCGCCGCTGGCGGCGCTGGCATTGCTCTCGATGATCTGGTCGGCGCCGTTGTCCACGTAGTAGGTATCGTTTCCGTCGCCGCCGGTCAGGGTGTCGGCACCGGTGCCACCGTTCAGCGTGTTGCCGGCGCTGCTGCCGGTCAGCTTGTCGTTGTAGGCCGAGCCGATCAGGCTCTCGATGGCGATCAGGGTGTCCGAGCCCGAGCCACCCGTGGCCTGCGCCCCGGTGGGCACCAGGCTGACCGTCACCGCGCTGCCGGCTGCGCTGTAGCTGGCGGTGTCGGTGCCCGTGCCGCCATTCAGCGTGTTGCTGCCGGCACCGGCAGTCAGCACGTTGTTCAGGCTGTTGCCCGTGATGCTGGCGCTGGCCGTGGTGTCGATGCGGCCATTCTCGACGTTGCTGCCCAGCGTATAGGTGGGCAGGCTGCTGCAGACGGTGTCTGTGCCACCGATGCTGGCGCTGGTACCCGTTTCGGACACGCTGTCGCCGCTCTGCGCGACGTAATAAGTGTCGGAACCGTCACCGCCGGCCATCGTGTCGATGCCGGCGCCGCCGTTGAGCACATTGGCCACGGCGTTGCCGGTCAGCAGGTCGGCGCCGGCGCCGCCGGTGGCGTTTTCGATCACCACGCCGAAGGCGATGGCGAGGTTGTCGGTGCCGTCGTAGATGTCGGCATACGTCTCGGTCTGGCCGGGCGGCAGCGCATCCGACGGGATGCGGATCGAACTGAAATGGCCGTCGCGCAGGTCGATCACGCAGCCCTTGCTGAAGTTGGCCACGCTGATGGTGTCGGCGCCGCCGGCGTCGTTGATCGTCTTGATGAAGGGCCGGGCGGGGTCGAAGCCGTAGCTGTCGTTGCCGGTGTGCCAGGAAGTATTGGCGCCGTACAGGTACTGCAGCGCGGCGATGTCGTAAGGCATCAGCGTTTCAGGCTGGATGTAGTCGTACCGCCAGCTGTAGGAACCGCCGCCGTTGTCGGTGACCGTGCGGAACAGGCCGTGCGGATGCTCGGTGTACGACATCACCGTCCAGGCCTTGTTGTCGTGCGCCGCGTCCAGCGTGTAGCCGCCGGGGCTGCTGGCCTCGAAGGGGTGCTTGAGACCGAGCGCGTGGCCAACCTCGTGCACCAGCGTGCCCCGGCCATTCCCGCCCGGCGCGAAGTCGGCCGTCGTCCAGCCCTGGCCGCTGTCCAGCCAGACGTCGCCGGCAACACTCTGCGCGGTCACCGAGACGATGTTGCCGCCACTGCTGCTGTAGCCGAAAGAGGGGCCATAGGCATAACCGGCGCTGCCCGTCTGGGCGTTCATGCCGAAGGTCATGGTGCCGACGCCCGCCACCTCGCTGAAGGCGACGCGGGCCACCGACGACACCATGTCGAGCACCTCGCGCGTGGCGTCACGCGCCGCCGTCGAGAAGCTCCCGAAACCCGTGGTCGGAAAGTATGACGGCGGCGCGGACAGGAAGCTGTAGCTCAGCGACACCGCGTTGCCGAGGCCGCCCGGCGCGCTGACGGGGCTGCCGACGGCATCGGCGAAGTTCCAGCGCGCGGTGGTCTCGCCGTCACGCAGATAAAGCAGTGCGTCCAGCGGGTCGGTGGTGGTGGTCATGCGGCTTGGGCTCCGGCGGCGTCGATGCTTTGCGCGGCGGGCGGCTGCGACCCGGATGCCCCGGATGGCTCGTCAACCGGCCACGCGCGAAACACTCATGGTACGCGGGCGATGGCGCGCCCGGCCGCTTGCCGGGCGCGCCATGCGCCGCCGCGTGCCGCAGTGCACGGCAGAGCGGCGGCCTTACTTTCGCTTGCGAATCTCGGCCTGCACGAGGTCGGGGCGGTCGGAGATGATGCCGTCGACCTCCATGTCGAGCAACCGGTTGATCAGGTCGGGCTCGTTGACGGTCCAGGGAACGACACTGATGCCGAGAGCACGCGCTTCGGCGCGTTGCGCGGCTGTCAGCGAGGCGTGGTTCGGAGCCCAGATGCGGCCGCCGGCGGCAAACACCGCTTTCGGCACGGATCCGCCGTGCAATCCGGGCGCGAAGCCGGCCAGCCAGGGCGAAGGCTGGCCGTCGGGCGCGGGCTGCAGGGTGCGCGGCGTCGTCAGGTACATGGCGCGGATTTCCGGCGCCTCTTTCTGCAGCACCTGCAAGGTGCGCCAGTCGAAAGACTGCACCATCACCCGCTGCTGCATGCCGGCCCGGCGCACTTCTTCGATGACCCGCCGGGTGAAAGCCTCGGGCGGCAGCGTGGCAGCCGGCTGCAAGGGCGAGACCTTGGTCTCGCAGACGAAGCCGACCCGCGTGTTGCCCGACTTCTTCACCAGATCGAAAAGCTCGCTGAGCTTCGGGATGCGCGTGCCGTCCACCGCCTTCTGCATCGGGAACTGGGCCGCGTACTCGCTGCCCGGCTTCAGGCGGCCGACATCGAAGGCCTGCAGTTCGGCATAGGTCAGCTCGGAAATCAAGGCGCCGGGGCCGGCCAGCCATCGGCCGTCGGGGCCGCGCGTGGTGTCGGGGTTGAGGCGCTGGTCGTGGTGGATGACGACGACGCCGTCTTTCGTGATCGCCATGTCGCATTCGAGCGTGTCGACGCCCAGGTCGAGCGCAATCTGGAAGGCCGGCAGCGTGTTCTCGGGCGCCAGCCCGCGCGCTCCGCGGTGGCCCTGGAGGTCGAAGGCCAGCGCGCCCGTGCCGGCACAGGCCAGCAGGGCGAGGACGAATTGCCTGACATACCTGAACACAGACGGCCCTGCGTTCAGCGCGCCGCGCGGCATCACACCCGCTCGATCACCACCGCGGTGCCCTGCCCGACGCCGATGCACATGGTGCACAGCGCGTAGCGGCCGCCGCTGCGCACGAGCTGGTTCATCGCCGTGGTCACCAGTCGCGCGCCACTGGCGCCCAGCGGGTGGCCGAGCGCGATGGCGCCGCCGTTCGGGTTCACGCGGGCATCGTCGTCGGCCAGGCCCAGGTCACGCAGCACCGCCAGGCCCTGCGCGGCGAAGGCTTCGTTCAGTTCGATGACATCCATCATCGCCAGCGTCAGGCCGGTCAGCGCCAGCACCTTGCGCACCGCCGGCGCCGGGCCGAAGCCCATGATGCGCGGCGCCACGCCCGCCGTCGCCATGCCGACCACGCGGGCACGCGGCGTCAGGCCGTGGCGCGCCGTGGCGGCCTCGCTGGCCAGCAGCAGCGCGCAGGCGCCGTCGTTGACGCCACTGGCATTGCCGGCGGTCACCGTGCCGTCGGGCCGCACGATGCCCTTCAGCCTGGCCAGCGCTTTCAGCGAAGTGGCGCGCGGATGTTCGTCCTGGCCGACGATGACCGGCTCGCCCTTTTTCTGCGGCAGCGTCACAGGCGTGATCTCGGCGTCGAAGAAGCCGCTCTGCTGCGCCTTCACGGCGTTCTGCTGCGAACGCAGCGCCATGCGGTCCTGTGCTTCACGTTCGATGCCGAAGTCGAGCGCCACGTTCTCGGCGGTCTCGGGCATCGAGTCGACGCCGTGGAGTTCCTTCATGCGCCGGTTGACGAAGCGCCAGCCGATCGTGGCCGGCCTGCGCGGCCACCTGCACGATGCCGGCACCCATGATGCCGGCGCCGACCACCAGCACCGGAGCGCCGTTCAAGCTGCCTGTCGTCATCGGGAAATCCACGGCGGGGATCTTTTGCCCAGGAAGGCGGCGAAGCCGTCGCGCGCCTCGGCGGTGCCGCGCACGCGGGCAATGGTCATGGCGGTCAGTTCACGCGCCTCGGCGGTGACGGGGCCGACGTCGAGCTGGGCGAAGAGCTGCTTGATCTCGCGCTGCGCATGCGGGCCGCCGGCCAACAACTCGGCCACGGTGGCGTCCACTGCGTCGTCCAGTCCGCTCGGCGTGCTCACCTGCTGCACCAGGCCGATGGCCAGCGCCTCGGGCGCCTTGATGCGCGTGGTGCTCAGCGCCAGCCGCAGCGCCTGCCGCTTGCCCACGGCGTTCGTCAGGTAGGGGCCGATGACGGACGGCAGGATGCCGAATTTCGCTTCGCTGACGGCGAAGCTGGCATCGTCGGCCGCGATGGCGATGTCGCACACGCAGGCCAGGCCGACACCTCCGCCGAGTGCTGCGCCCTGCACGCGCGCCACAGTGGGCTTGGGGCAGCTCTGGATGCGCCACAGCATGGCGGCGAAACGGCGTGCGTCGGCCTGGTTCCATTCCAGCGTGGCGGTGCTGGCGCGCTGCATCCACTGCAGGTCGGCACCGGCGCTGAAGTGCCGGCCGTCACCGGCCAGCACGATGACGCGCACGGCGGCATCTTCAGCCAGCATCGCGAAGGCGGCGTCGAGCTCGCCGATCATCGCCTCGTCGAAGGCGTTGAAGACCGCCGGGCGCGACATGGTGACCACGGCCACGGCGCCCGAGCCGACCGATTCGCGGCGCGTGACCTTCAGGGTGTCGAACAACGGCATCAACAGGTCTCCAGGTGAATTTCAGTAGGTTTCCAGATGGAGACGGCCTTCGCGTTTGAGTGCCGGGCCCACCGTATCCCAGTTCAGCCCGGCCTGCTGCGCGACGTCGCGCAGCGCCAGCACCACGCCTTCTTCCATCGCCTTCAGGCCGCAGACATAGAAAAAGGTGTTCGGATCGGCGAGCAGCGGGCCGACGTCGGCCGCGCGCTCGCGGATCACGTCCTGCACATAACGCTTGGGCTGGCCGGGCGTGCGGCTGAAGGCGAAGCTGGTGTCGATGAAGTCTTTCGGCAGGTTCTGCAGCGGCCCGAAGTAAGGCAACTCTTCCTTCGTCCGCGCACCGAAGAACAGCATCAGCTTGCCGCCTTCGAACTTGCCTCTGCCCGGCCCCCAGGCTCCGGCTTCGCCTGCGCCACCCCCCTGGGTGGCTGTACCGCCTTGGGACGGCCCGGCTGCGGCATGCCGCAGCCGCCGCCGCCACTCTGTCATCGCGCGCATCGGCGCCGAACCTGTGCCGGTGCAGATCATCACGACGCCCGAGCGCGGGTGGTTGGGCATCAGGAAGCTGCTGCCGAAAGGCCCGATGACCTCGACCTTGTCGCCCACCTGCAGGTCGCACATGAAGTTGCTGGCCACGCCGCGCACCGGCTGGCCCTGGTGGTCTTCGAGCACGCGCTTGATGGTCAGCGACAGATTGTTGTAGCCCGGCCGTTCGCCGTTGCGCGGGCTGGCGATCGAATACTGGCGCGGGTGATGCGGCCGGCCGTTCGCGTCCAGGCCCGGCGGCAGGATGGCGATCGACTGGCCTTCGAGCACCGGAAACGGCATGACGCCGAAGTCGAGCACGATGTGGTGGGTGTCGTAGTCGTGGCCGAGCTCACGCCCGGCTTCGGTGACGCGCACGTTGCCCGTCACGGTGGCGGTGATCGTCTTCCCGGCAGCCTTCGGGCCGTAGAGATTGGTGTAGGCGTGCGCCGCCGACCAGGGCGGCAAGGTGGCGCCGCAGGCGGCACTGTTGAAGGCGGCCTCAAAGCCGGGTTCCGTCGCCACCGGGGCTGGCACCGGCCCGGCCAGCTGGACTTCGGCCACGCCGGCTTCGGCCACGGCGGCATCAGTCAGCTGCACCGCCGACAACTCACCCGGCAGTTCATCCCACAGCAGCTGCTCGGCCGGCGTGTAGGCCATCACCAGCGGCACGACGCGCCAGTTGTCGATGGAGCCCGTGGGGCAAGGCGAGATGCAATCCATGCACAGGTTGCACTTGCCCGCGTCGACGACGTAGTTGCGGTCGTCGTGGGTGATCGCGCCGACCGGGCAGGTGGCCTCGCAGGTGTTGCAGCGGATGCAGATTTCGGGGTCGATCAGGTGTTGCTTGATCAGGCCTGCGGCAGTGGATGCGTCCATAGTGAACCCAGTGTGCATCAGCCGACGGTCAGGTCGGCGAACGGCGCGCTGAGCGGCGGGTGCAGGGCACCTGTCCGTTCCTGCGCGCCGAGACAGGACGACGGCGAAGCCGTTCGGCCTATCGTCAGTCAAAGCGCACGTAGTCGAACTCGACCGGCTGGCGGTTGATGCCCATGACCGGCGGCGCAATCCAGTTGGCGAACTTGCCCGGCTCCACCACGCGGCCCATCAGGCTGGCGACGAAGGCGCGGTCGTTGCCGCTGGGCAGCCAGTGGTCGATGTTGGCCTTCCATTCCGCCTCGCTCACCACGCGGCCATCGGGCGACACCTTCACGCCCGACAGCGCGCCGATGTTGCGATGGAAGGCCTTGTGCGGCACGCCCAGCCGGACCGGGATGCCGGCCTTTTCCAGCACCTTGTTCCAGCGGCCGACGCCGGCCACCGAGTCCTTGATGTAGTCGTCTCGAAGCACCTCGTTCAGGGCGTTGAGCATCGGCACTTCCTTCTCGACCAGCTGCCCGCCCCTGGCTTCCAGCACCTTGTAGGTCTGGCCCTTGAGCACGTGGTCGTCGATCCGCTTGCCTTCCTCGAAACGGCCCTTCAGACCCGACGAATAGAAGATGGCCGCGTTGCTCGACTCGTCGGCGCCGAACAGGTCGATGGTGACGCTGAAGTGGAAGTTGATGTAGCGCTGGAGGGTCGGCAGATCGATCACGCCGGCCGCGCGCAGCACGCCCACGTCGTCCGTCTTCAGCTCGTTCATCTTCTGCGCGGTGCGCTGGATGACGCGGCTGATGCCGCTCTCGCCCACGAACATGTGGTGCGCTTCTTCGGTCAACATGAACTTGGTGGTGCGGGCCAGCGGGTCGAACGCACTCTCGGCCAGCGCGCAGAGCTGGAACTTGCCGTCGCGGTCGGTGAAGTAGGTGAACATGAAGAAGGCCAGCCAGTCGGGCGTGGCTTCGTTGAAGGCACCCAGAATGCGCGGGTTGTTCTCGTCGCCGCTGCGGCGCTCGAGCAGCGCTTCGGCTTCTTCGCGGCCGTCACGGCCGAAGTGTTTGTGAAGCAAGTAGACCATCGCCCACAGGTGGCGGCCTTCCTCGACGTTCACCTGGAAGAGGTTGCGCAGGTCGTACTGGCTGGGGCAGGTCAGACCCAGGTGGCGCTGCTGCTCGACGCTGGCCGGCTCGGTGTCGCCCTGCGTCACGATGATGCGGCGCAGGTTGGCGCGGTGTTCGCCGGGCACGTCCTGCCAGGCGGCTTCGCCCTTGTGATCGCCGAAGTGGATCTTGCGGTCCTTCTCGCCCGGGTTCAGGAAGATGCCCCAGCGGTAGTCGGGCATCTTGACATGGCCGAACTGCGCCCAGCCCTGCGGGTCGACGCTGACGGCGGTGCGCAGATAGACGTCGAAGTCCTGGCTGCCGTCCGGCCCCATGTCGTTCCACCAGCTCAGGTAGTTCGGCTGCCACTGCTCCAGCGCGCGCTGCAGGGTGCGGTCTTCGCCGAGGTTGACGTTGTTGGGGATCTTGTCGCTGTAGTTGATCGTGCTCATGGTGTCCTTGGAGTTCAAACCCGGGTCCAGTTGAATGCGGACTTTTCACCGCTGCCGTAAACCTTCAGCGCGCCTTTTTCGCCCACCGCATTGGGGCGCTGGAAGATCCAGTTCTGCCAGGCGGTGAGGCGGCCGAAGACACGTGTGAACATATTCTCTGGGCCGTTGAAGCGCAGGTTGGCTTCCATGCCGGTCAGCGCGTCGGGCGACATCGCCACCCGCTCTTCGACGGCGATGCGCACTTCGTCGGCCCAGTCGATGTCGTCGGGGTTGCTGGTGACGAGACCCAGTGCGAAGGCGGCGTCGGCGTCCAGCGGCTGGCCGATCGTGGCGCGCACGGCGTCCAGCGCCGGCGCTTCGCCGTAAAAACGACGCTGCAGGCGGCTCTGCCCGGTGATCATCGGGAAGAGGCCGAAGTTGCTCTCGTCGACCGTCAGCCTGGGCGCGCGAGTTTCGTCGTCAGGCAGCGCCAGGTGGTAGATGCGGTCGCAGGCCAGCGCCAGTTCGAGCAGGCTGCCGGCGAAACACGACCCCGGCTCGACCAGCGCGAACAGGCTGCGCGACGACAGGTCGAAGCGGCTGAAGGTGCGGCGCAGCAGGCCGGTGGTCTCGCGCACCAGCCAGTGCTTCTGGTGGGCCAGCAGCGTGGCGTCCATCGCCAGCACCGCAGCGGAGTCGCCCTCGGTCTTGATCAGCCAGGTGCCGATCTCCAGCTCGTTGGTGCGCATTTCCAGGATGGCGTCTTCCAGTTCACGCGCCATGGCCAGCGGGTACCAGGCGGCGCCTGCGGCTTCGATGCCGGCCACGTCGGTAGGCTGCGCGCCCAGGCTGGCGGAAGACGGCCCCTTCACGGTCCAGGTGGCGGTGCGCTTGCCGCGGTCGATTTCGACCACGACATTCGGATATCGAAGCGCGTCGGCTTCGATCACACGCTGCAGCGGCGCCAGGAAAACGGCCTTGCCGTCGGCCGGGCGATCACTCTGTGCGGCCAGTTCAATGGCGCGTTCCTGCACCTTCTGCGCGAACTGCGCGGTTTTCACCGCCGCATCGACCAGGCGCCAGGCCACGGCCTTCTGGCCACGCACGCCTTCCACGCTGGTGCAGAACAGGTCGGCCCGGTCATGCCGCACATGCCTCTTGTCGGTGACGCGCGTCAGGCCGCCGGTGCCGGGCAGCACGCCGAGCAGCGGCACTTCGGGCAGGCTGACGGCGCTGGCGCGGTCATCGACGAGGATGATCTCGTCGCAGGCCAGCGCCAGTTCGTAGCCCCCGCCGGCACAGGCGCCGTTGACGGCGGCAAGGAACTTCAGGCCGCTGTGCTTGGACGAGTCTTCCAGCCCGTTGCGCGTTTCGTTCGTGAACTTGCAGAAGTTCACCTTCCAGGCGTGGCTGCTGACACCGAGCATGAAGATGTTGGCGCCCGAGCAGAAAACCTTTTCCTTCGCACTCGTCACGACCACCGTGCGCACCTCGGGGTGCTCGAAACGGATGCGGTTGATGGCGTCGTTCAGCTCGATGTCGACACCCAGGTCATAGCTGTTGAGCTTGAGCTTGTAGCCCGGACGCAAGCCGGCGTTTTCATCGAAGTCGGCGGCCAGGGTGGCCACGGCGCCTTCGAAACGCAGTTTCCAGTGGCGGTACTTCGACGGCTGGGTCTGGTAGTCGACGCGTGCGGGTTCGGTCATCGAGACTCCTGGGGCCAGGCAAAAAGTTGCGTGTCAGGGAAATCAGTTTACGCATTATCTTGCATGACATTTGAAGCGTCAAGCACTTTCATGCATCTATTGATCTTGAGCAGGATGATCAGACTTCCAGCTTCAAGGTCTGGCGAACCAGCGTGCGCAGCGCCAGGTAGGTGGCTTGCAGCGGTTGCGCGCTGGTGTCGATCCGCCCGTCGGCCTTGGAATAGAAAGCGGCGCGGCCGGCCAGGATGCCCCTCAGGTCTTCCATTGCCTCGCGGCTGGCCGCCATCGGGCGCAGATCGCCTTGCGCCGTCACGCGCTTCATGTGATCTTCCGGGTCGGCTTGCAGCCAGAATGTCGTGCAGTGCGACAGCAGCTGGTTGAAGGTGGCCGGGTCGGACACCAGGCCGCCCGGGGTGGCGATCACCGCCTCGGGGTAGATCTGGATCGCTTCTTCTAGTGCGCGCCGCTCGTAACGTCGGTAAGCGTTCACTCCGTACAGCGCCTGGATCTCCGCAATGCTGCAGCCGGCGAACTTCTCGATCTCCCGGCTGAGTTCCACGAAGTGGAAGCCCAGGTCGTCGGCCAGCATCTGGCCCAGCGTGGACTTGCCGGCGCCGCGCAGGCCGATCAGCGCCACGCGGGAGCTGCGTGCCGAGCCGCCCCTGCCGTGCGCGCCGCCGGTGCCCAGCAGTTCGCCAACCGCCACACGCACGCGGTGCAGGGTGGCTTCGTCGCGCTGCTCCAGCAGCTCACGCAGCAGCAGCCATTCGGGCGACGATGTGGTGACGTCGCCGATCAGTTCGGCCAGCGAACATTGCAACGCCTGCGTCACCTGCAGCAGCACCAGAATGGAGGCGTTGCCGACGCCGTATTCCAGGTTCGCCAGGTGGCGCTCCGAGACATCGGCGGCCAGCGCCACCGCCTTGCGGGTCATGCCGCGGCGCGAACGCAGGGCGCGCACGCGTTCGCCCAGGGCAACCAGAAAAGGGTTCTTCTCTTCACTCTCGCCCGCGTCGGACATCACTGTCTACTCGCCACCGGAAACGACTGCCGCCGCCGGTAAAAACCCGGACACATGAACTATATTGCTTGACATTGACGAATCCCGGTTTTATCGTTCACACGCACAATAATTCATCTCGCCGGGCTTCGCAAGCCGGAAGATCAACCGGGGCCCGCCATGACACGGACCAAGGAGGCAAGAAAATGAGCCCGATGCCGTTGAACCCACCGCCAGACGTGGCGCCACCGCCCGACCGGTTCAACTTCGCCCAGCACCTGCTGGCAGTGAACGTCAGCCGCGCCGACAAGGGCGCCTTCATCGACGACCGGGGCGCGCTGACCTTCGGCCAGCTCGACAAGCGCGTGCGCTGCCTGGCCAGTGCCCTGCGTGCGCTCGGCCTGAAGCGCGAAGAGCGGGTGCTGCTGCTGATGCTGGACGGCAACGACTGGCCGGTGAGCTTTCTCGGCGCGATGTACGCCGGTCTGGTGCCGGTGGCAGTCAACACGCTGCTGACCGCCGACGACTGCGCCTACATGCTGGAGCATTCACGCGCGCAGGCCGTGCTGGTCTCCGGCGCGCTGCTGCCGGCGCTGAACGCCGCCATGGTGCGCTGCGACCACGAGGTGCACAAGGTGATCGTCTCGCACCCGGTCGCCCCGCTGCACCCGGCCGAGGCGGAGTTCGACGCCTTCCTGCAGGCCCACTCGGCGATGGTCGAACCGGCCGCCACCGGCGCCGACGACCCCGGCTTCTGGCTCTATTCCTCGGGCTCCACCGGCCGCCCTAAGGGCACCGTGCATTCGCATGCCAACCCTTACTGGACCTGCGAGCTGTATGGCAAGGCCGTGCTCGGCCTCACCGAGAAAGACGTGTGCTTCTCGGCCGCCAAGCTCTTCTTCGCCTATGGCCTGGGCAACGCGCTGACCTTCCCGCTCAGCGTGGGCGCCACCACCTTGCTGATGGGCGAGCGGCCGACGCCTGCCGCCACCTTCAGGCGCTGGACAGGGTTCAGCCCCCACGGGGCTGCGCCCCTGCCCACGGTGTTCTACGGCGCGCCGACAGGCTTTGCCGGCATGCTGGCTTCGCCCGATCTGCCGGCCCGCGAGCAGGTGGCGCTGCGTCTGGTGTCATCGGCCGGCGAGGCGCTGCCGGCAGATATCGGCGAAAGATTCAAGGCCCACTTCGGCGTCGACATCGTCGACGGCATCGGCTCCACCGAGATGCTGCACATCTTCCTGTCCAACCGCCCCGAACGCGTGCGCTACGGCACCACCGGCTGGCCGGTGCCGGGCTACGAAGTGGAACTGCGTGGCGAAGACGGGCGGGCCGTGCCCGTCGGCGAGCCGGGCGATCTCTACATCCATGGCCCGTCGGCCGCGATGATGTACTGGGGCAACCGCGCCAAGACGCGCGACACCTTCCAGGGCGGCTGGACGAAGAGCGGCGACAAGTACCTGCACAACGATGACGGCAGCTACACCTATGCCGGCCGCAGCGACGACATGCTGAAGGTCAGCGGCATCTACGTCTCGCCATTCGAGGTCGAGGCCACGCTGGTGATGCACCCGGCCGTTCTGGAGGCCGCAGTCATCGGCGTGCCGGACGCCGAAGGCCTGACGAGGACCAAGGCCTTCGTGGTGCTGAAAGACGGCGCCTGGGCCACCGATGCCGAGCTGAAGGCTTTCGTGAAGGACAAGCTGGCGCCCTACAAGTACCCGCGCCTGATCGTGTTCGTCGACGAACTGCCGAAGACGGCGACCGGCAAGATCCAGCGCTTCAAGCTGCGGGAGATGGAGGCCGCGAGGGGGCCGTCCGCCGGCGGTCCGGCAGAGCCGGGCCCGCGGCGGGAGATGGAGGCCCCCGGGCTCGCTGACGCTCGCCACCCCCCGAGGGGGCCGTCCGCTGGCGGTCCGGCAGAGCCGGGCCCGCGGCGGGAAGCTTGATCCGATACAACTGGCAATTCACGGAAGCATCACACATGCCCTTCATCGACATCGAATGGGCCGAGTGTCCAGTGCGCATCGAACATGCCTGGGTCGAGCCGGAGCGCGAGGCCGCGGCGCTGATCGTCTTCCTGCACGAAGGCCTGGGCTCGCTGTCGATGTGGCGCGACTTTCCGCAGCGCCTGTGCCTTGCCGCGGGCTGCCGCGGCCTCGTCTACTCGCGCCCGGGCTACGGCAGTTCCACGCCGCGCGCGGCCGAAGAAGCCTGGGGCCTGGACTTCATGCACCGCCAGGCCTACGAGGTGCTGCCGGCCTTGCTGGAAGCGCTGGGCGTCGACCGCGAGTCGCAGCCGCCCTGGCTGTTCGGCCACAGCGACGGCGGCTCGATCGCGCTGCTGCATGCCGCGCGTTTCGCGGACGCCGTGGCTGGCACCATCGTTCTGGCGCCGCACATCGTGGTCGAAGACCTGTCGGTGGCCAGCATCGAGGCAACCCGCCTGGCCTATCTGCAAACCGACCTGCGCCAGCGCCTGGCACGCCACCACGACGACCCCGATTCGGCCTTCTGGGGCTGGAACCGCATCTGGCTGAACCCGGCCTTTCGCGACTGGTCGATCGAATCCGACATCGGAACCCTCACCGGCCCGCTGCTGGCGGTGCAGGGGCTGGACGACGAATACGGCACGCTGGCGCAGATACGCGGCATCGCGCGCCGCCTGCCGCAGACGCGGCTGCTCGAACTGGCGGCCTGCGGCCACTCGCCGCACCGTGACCAGCCCGAGGCGCTGATCCGGGCCGCCGTCGACTTCATGCGCGAACACAGCGTTGCCGGCTGACACGCGCCTCAGTCAATCAGCCCGACAGCCAGCAGCACAGCAGCACAGCAGCACAATCCGCCGCCATGGACCTCGCCACCTTCCTGATCCAGTGCCTGAACTCGCTGCAGTACGGGCTGCTGCTGTTCCTGGTGGCTTCGGGGCTGACGCTGATCTTCGGCATCATGGGCGTCATCAACCTGGCGCACGGCAGCTTCTACATGATCGGCGCCTACATGGCTTACGCGCTGGCGCCCGTGGTGGGCAGCACCTTCGGCGGCGGCTTCTTTGCCGTGCTCTTCATCGGGCTGGTGCTCGCGGTGCTGCTGGGCTACGTGCTGGAGTGGCTGTTCTTCAGCTTCCTGTACGAACGTGAGCACCTGCAGCAGGTGCTGATGACCTACGGCCTGATCCTCGTCTTCGAGGAACTGCGCAGCCTGCTGGTGGGTGACGACGTGCACGGCGTGACCGTGCCGCCGATGCTGGCCGGCACGTTGCCACTGGGCGAGATGATGACTTACCCGATCTACCGGCTCTTCATCTCGGGTGTGTGCCTGGCACTCGCGCTCGGCATGTACCTGGTGTTCACTCGCACCCGGCTGGGCATGATGATCCGCGCCGGCAGCACGGGGCTACCTCAGCGCGAGATGGTGCAGAGCCTGGGCATCGACATCAAGTTCCTCTACCGCGTGGTGTTCGCCGCCGGCGTCGCCATCGCGGTACTGGCCGGCATGGTGGCCGCACCGGTGTCGAGCGTCTACCCGGGCATGGGCAACACGGTGCTCATCATCTGCTTCGTCGTGGTGGTGATCGGCGGCATCGGCTCGATACGCGGCGCCCTGCTGGCCGCCCTCCTGATCGGCTTCGTCGACACCTTCGGCAAGGTGCTGCTGCCACAGGCGGCCGGCGTGCTGGTGTACGTGATGATGGCGCTCATCCTGCTCTGGAAACCCGACGGCCTCTTCAAAGCCGGATGACACGGACCACCCCCGCAGCGCCTTCGGCGCTTCCCCCTCGAGGAGGCCCCGCCAGCGGCCCGGCGAAGCCGGTCCTGCGGCGGCCGCTCGACATCTTTGGAGCTCATGACATGCGTGGGAAGTCGGCCTTCGTGACGGCCGCCTTCGTGCTGCTCGCGCTGTTCCCGCTGGTCGCCGGGGATTACGGCATCGACCTGGCGACCAAGATCATGATCTTCGCGGTGTTCGCGCTCAGCCTGGAACTGCTGGTCGGCGCCACCGGGCTGGTGTGTTTCGGGCAGGCTGCGTTTTTCGGCATCGGCGCTTACGCGGCGGTGCTGCTGTCGCCGGCCGACGGCGCGGCCTCTCTGCTCTGGCTGCTGCCGGCCTGCGTGGCGGCGTCAGCCTTGTACGCGCTCTTCGTCGGCGCGCTCAGCCTGCGCACCAAGGGCGTCTACTTCATCATGGTCACGCTGGCCTTCGCGCAGATGGCGTACTACGTGGTGCACGACACACCGCTGGGCGGCGGCACCGACGGCATCTACCTGAACGCGAAGCCGGCGCTGGGCAGCCTGCTCGACCTGGACAAGCCACTGCTGCTCTACGGCTTCACGCTGGCCTGCCTGATGGCCACATTCGGCTTTCTTGCCGTGCTGCTGCGCTCGCGCTTCGGGCGTGCGCTGGCCGGCATCAAGGTCAACGAGCAGCGCATGCGCGCCACCGGCTTTTCCACCTACCCGTACAAGCTGGCGGCCTTCGTCATCAGTGGCGGGCTGGCCGGGCTGGCGGGCTTCCTGTTCGCGGTGAAAGACGGCTTCGTCAACCCGGAACTGATGAGCTGGCACTTCTCGGGCGCGGTGCTGATCATGATCATCCTCGGCGGCCTCGGCCACCTGCGCGGCGCGCTGATCGGCGCTTTCGCATTTGCGCTGCTGCAGGAGTTCTTCAAATCGGAGGCCATCTTCGGCGAGTTCGCACGGCACTGGACCCTGGGCTTGGGCCTGACCATCATCGCCAGCGTGGCCTTGCTGCCGAACGGGCTGGTCGGCGTGCCGGGGCAACTGCGTGACAGGCTCGCAGGCCGGTTGACGGGCAGCCGCTCGGCGCAGGCCGGGAAGCCGCAATGAGCCCGTCCGACGTTTTGCTGCGCGGCCGCGAGATCACGCGGCGCTGGGGCGGGCTGGTGGCCGTCGACCGCGTCTCGCTCGAGCTGCGGCGGGGCAGCGTGCATGCCGTCATCGGCACCAACGGCGCCGGCAAGAGCACGCTGATCAACATCCTGTCGGGCGAGATTGCGCCCTCCGCCGGCCAGGTGGAACTGCTGGGCCAGGACGTCACCGCGTGGACGCAGCCCCGGCGCGCCCGCGCGGGCCTCGGCCGCAGCTACCAGCGCAACACCATCTATCCGACGTTCAGCGTGTTCGAGAACTGCCGGCTCGCCGCGCAGGCGCGCACGCCGAAACCCTGGCAATGGTGGCAGGACGCCCAGCGCTGCGAAGCCAGCACCAGCGCGGCGCGCGCCGCCGCCACGCGGGCCGGGCTCGACACCCTGCTCGACCGCTCGGCCGGCCTCCTGTCGCACGGCGAGAAGCGCCAGCTGGAAATCGCCATGTGCCTGGCCACCGCGCCGCAGGTGCTGCTGCTGGACGAACCGCTGGCCGGCATGGGCGCCGAGGAGACCGAGCGCATGCTGGCCCTGCTGGCCGAGCTGAGGACCGGCCACGCCATCCTGCTCGTGGAGCACGACATGGACGCGGTCTTCCGCATCGCAGACCGCATCACGGTGATGGTGAACGGCGCGGTGATCGCGTCCGACACACCCGACGCCGTGCGTTGCAGCCCCGAAGTGCGGGCCGCGTATCTGGGCGACCACTGAATGAGCACCAGCGACCTCGTCGTCGACGCCCGCGGCCTGCACGCCTGGTACGGCAGCAGCCATGTGCTGCACGGTGTCGACCTGCAGATCGTGCGCGGCGAGACCGTGGGACTGCTGGGCCGCAACGGCATGGGCAAGAGCACGCTGATCCGCACGCTGCTGGGCCATGTGACGCAGCGACAGGGCCGGATCGGCCTGTTCGGCGTGGACGCCTCGCGCTTCAAGCCGCACGAGGTGGCGCGCCTGGGCGTGGCCTACGTGCCCGAAGGCCGCGGCGTGTTCCCCAACCTCAGCGTGCGCGAGAACCTGGTGATGGCCGCCCACCGCGGCCGCGACGGCCGCAACGACTGGCCGTATGAACGTGTGCTCGACACCTTCCCGCGCCTGAAGGAGCGGCTCGGCAACCTGGGTGCGCAACTCTCGGGCGGCGAGCAGCAGATGCTGTCGATCGGCCGCGCGCTGATGACGCATCCCGAACTGATGATCCTCGACGAAGCCACCGAAGGCCTGGCGCCGCTGATCGTGGCCGAGATCTGGCGCGTCATCGAAGACATCCGCGGCAGCGGCATCGCCACCCTGATCGTCGACCGCGACTACCGCAAGGTGCTGGCTCGCAGCGATCGCGCGCTGGTGCTGCAGAAAGGCCAGGCCGTGCTGGCCGGCGATTCGCAGACGTTGCGCGAGAGCGCGGAACTGGCGCGTTACCTGGGAGTTTGAGGCGGGCCGGGGTTCTGCCCGCGGCGCCGCTTCGCCGGCGCCGCACTTGATTCACGTCAACGCGGTGGGCCGGGCGATATCCGACCATGTCGATCGACATCCAGGCACACCCGGCAACCCACCCAGCAGGCTTCACACCATGGCCAACACCCCCCAGTTCGTCTACCGGTTCGGCACCTCACGCACCGAAGGCGCGGCGTCGATGAAAAACCTGCTCGGCGGCAAGGGCGCCAACCTGGCCGAGATGTGCCGGCTCGGCCTCACCGTGCCGTCGGGCTTCACCATCAGCACCGAAGCCTGCACGCTGTTCACCGAGCAGGGCAAGGAAGCGGCGCTGAAGCTGATCACCGGCGAAGTGCTGGAAGGCGTGGCCGGCATCGAGCAGGAGATGGGCAAGACCTTCGGCCACGCCGACGACCCGCTGCTGCTGTCGGTGCGCTCGGGCGCGCGGGCATCGATGCCGGGCATGATGGACACCATCCTGAACCTGGGCCTCAACGACGAGGCGGTGCTGGGACTGGCGCGCAAGGCCGGCAACGAGCGCTTCGCCTGGGATTCGTACCGCCGCTTCGTGCAGATGTACGGTGACGTCGTGATGGGGCTCAAGCCCGTGTCGAAGGAAGACCAAGACCCGTTCGAGGTGATCATCGACATGGTCAAGGCCAAGCGCGGTGTGCAACTCGACACCGAGCTCGACACGGCTGATCTGCGGGAGCTCGTGGCGCGCTTCAAGGCGCTGATCCGGGCCCGCATCGGGCGCGACTTTCCCACCGATCCATGGGAGCAACTGTGGGGCGCGGTGGTGGCGGTGTTCGAGAGCTGGAACAACGACCGCGCCCAGGTCTACCGTGAGCTGAACGACATCCCGCAGTCCTGGGGCACGGCGGTCAACGTGCAGGCGATGGTGTTCGGCAACCTGGGCGACAGCAGCGCCACCGGCGTGGCCTTCAGCCGTGACGCGGGCACCGGCGAAGATCTGTTCAACGGCGAGTTCCTCGTCAACGCGCAGGGTGAGGACGTGGTGGCCGGCGTGCGCACGCCGCAGCAGGTGTCCTTGGTGGGCTCGCGCCGCTGGGCCGGACTGGCGCTGGTGAACGAGGATGATCGCCGCCGCCTCTACCCGTCGCTGGAAGAACTGATGCCGGAGATCTACCGGCAATTGCTGCACGCCGAGACCACGCTGGAGAACCACTTCAAGGACATGCAGGACCTGGAGTTCACGATCCAGGAAGGCAAGCTGTGGATGCTGCAGACGCGCAACGGCAAGCGCACCGGCGCGGCGATGGTGCGCATCGCGATGGAGATGCTGACCCAGGGCATGATCGACGAGAAAACCGCTCTTCTGCGCGTGGCGCCCGACCGGCTCAACGACCTGCTGCACCCGATCTTCGACGTGCAGGCGCTGAAGGCGGCGCCAGTGATCGCACGCGGCCTGCCGGCGTCGCCCGGCGCGGCCAGCGGCCAGATCGTGTTCTTCGCCGACGAGGCCGACGAATGGACCCGGCAGGGCAAGTCCGTGATCCTGGTGCGCCAGGAAACCTCGCCCGAAGACTTGCGCGGCATGAGCGTGGCCCAGGGCATCCTGACCGCGCGCGGCGGCATGACCTCGCACGCAGCGGTGGTGGCGCGCGGCATGGGCAAGTGCTGCGTGTCGGGCGCCGGCGCGGTGCACGTCGACTACAAGGCGCGCACCATGACCATCGGCGCCAAGGTCTTTGAGGAAGGCGAATGGATCTCGCTGAACGGCTCCACCGGCGAGGTGTTCGCAGGTCGCCTTGCCACGCGGGACGCCGAACTGAGCGGGGACTTCGGCACGCTGATGGCGCTGGCCGACCGCTACAGGCGACTGGAGGTGCGCGCCAACGCCGACACGCCCGACGAGGCCCGAGTGGCGCGCAACTTCGGCGCCACCGGCATCGGCCTGTGCCGTACCGAGCACATGTTCTTCGAGGGGGACCGCATCAACGCCGTGCGCGAGATGATCCTGGCCGACGACGAGGCCGGGCGCCGCAAGGCGCTGGCCAAGCTGCTGCCGATGCAGCGCGGCGACTTCGAGGGCCTGTTCCGCGAGATGAGCGGGCTGCCGGTGACGATCCGACTGCTCGACCCGCCGCTGCACGAGTTCGTGCCGCACGACGACGCCGGGCAGCGCGTGATGGCCGCCGAGATGAAGGTCTCGGCGGGCAAGATCAGGATGCGGGTCGAAGAGTTGCACGAGTTCAACCCGATGCTCGGCCACCGCGGCTGCCGGCTGGGCATCACCTACCCCGAGATCACCGAGATGCAGGCCCGCGCCATCTTCGAGGCCGGACTCAACATGGCGGCGCGCGGCATCGACGTGAAAGCGGAGATCATGGTGCCGCTGGTCGGCTCGGTGCGCGAATTCAACCTGCAGGCGGCAGTGATACGCGCCACCGCGCTTCAGGTCTTCGCCGAGCGCGGGCAGACGCTGCCCTACATGCTCGGCACGATGATCGAGACACCACGCGCCGCGCTGGTGGCCGAAAGCATCGGCAAGCAGGCCGAATTCTTCTCTTTCGGCACCAACGACCTGACGCAGATGACGATGGGTTTCTCACGCGACGACGCTGGCAAGTTCCTGCCCGAGTATCTGAAGCGCGGCATCTACGAGCACGACCCGTTCCGCTCGATCGACCAGAAGGGCGTGGGCCTGCTCGTGGCCATGGCAGTCGAGAAGGGCCGCTCGGTGCGGCCCGACATCGAGGTCGGCATCTGCGGCGAGCATGGTGGCGACCCGGCATCGGTGGTCTTCTTCCACCAGGTCGGGCTCGACTACGTCAGTTGCTCGCCTTTCCGCGTGCCGATCGCCCGCCTCGCGGCGGCGCAGGCGGCGGTCGGCGACTGAGCGCTGCCAACGCCGCTTTCCAGACGGCCCGCACGGCGGTCTGCGCGGCGCCTTGATCTGCCAGGAGTCTGGCAGATGGGCAGGCGTCAGGCGCCGCCGCAGGACGGCCCACAGCGGCCGTACTGCGCAGAGCCCACAATCCGCTTCATGTCGGTGGCCGCCACAAGTGGCCATAAAGCGCCACAAGCCGCGGCGGCCAGCATCCGGAGCAGCATCCATGACCGCCAACACACTCCCTTCTTCCCGCACCCTGCGCCACGCCGCCAGCCTGCTGGCCCTGTTCGTATTGCACGCCATGCTGGCATTGAGCCCGGCCCGCGCCGCGCCCGGCCTGCCTTCGAGCAACGTGGCATGGCAGGCGGCGGCCAGTGACGCCGACATCGAACGTGCATTCGCCCTGGCCCGCGCCGAGAAAAAGCCGGTGCTGCTGTACTGGGGCGCCACTTGGTGCCCGCCCTGCAACCAGCTGAAGGCGACGCTGTTCAACCGGCAGGACTTCGCCGCGCAATCGCGCTCCTTCGTCGCCGTGCATGTCGACGGCGACCGCCCCGGCGCGCAGAAGCTAGGCAAGCGTTTCAAGGTCAGCGGCTACCCCACCCTGGTGCTGATGAACGCCGATGGCACCGAGATCACGCGCCTGCCCGGCGAGGCCGACGCCGAGCAGGTGATGGCCGTGCTGCAGCTCGGCATGGCCGGCGGCCGGCCCGTGAAAGCCGTGCTCGCCGACGCTCAGGCCGGCAAGCCGCTGACGGCCGGCGAATGGCGCATGCTGGCCTTTTACTCCTGGGACACCGACGACCAGCAACTCGTGCCGCGCGCCGACCTGCCCGGCCTGCTGACCACGCTGGCCGCGGCCAGCCCGCCGGCCGACACCGAGACGAACAACCGCCTGTGGCTGAAGGCGCTGGCAGCCAGCGACGACGGCAAGGGCGTGAAGGCCGACGCCGCGTTGCGCCAGCGAGTGGCCCGCGTGCTGGCCGATCCGGCACAGAGCCGGCTCTACGTGGACGTTCTGACCGGCGGCGCCAGCGACATCGTGCGCGCCCTGTCGGACGACGGCGCGCCCGAGCGCGCGCCCATCCAGGCCGCGTTCGAGACCGCGATGAAACGTTTCGAGGCGGACACGACCTTGTCGCGCGGGGACCGCATCGGCGCCCTCATCGCCCGCATCGACCTGGCGCGACTGGGCGAACCGAAAGAAGAGCTGCGCCCCAAGCTGCCGGAGGCCTTGCTGAAGGACGTGCGCGAACACAGCGCGCGCGCCGACCGCGAGATCACCGACGGCTACGAGCGCATGGCCGTCATCACCGCGGCCGGCCACGCGCTGAGCCTGGCCGGGCTGTGGACCGAGAGCGACACACTGCTGAAGGCCAACCTGGCGAAGAGCCTTTCTCCTTACTACCTGATGAGCCAGTTGGGCAGTAACGCGCGCAAGCTCGGTCACAACGACGAAGCGCTCGGCTGGTACGCCCAGGCCTTCGAGAAGGCCGAAGGCCCGGCAACCCGCCTGCAGTGGGGCGCTGGCTACCTGTCGGCGCTGGTGGACTTGTCGCCGAAAGACGCCGGGCGGATCGAGAAGACCGCCTCTCAGCTGCTCACGGAAGCGGGCAAGGACAGCGGCGCCTTCGACGGCCGCAGCGCACGCACGCTGCAGCGCGCCAGCAACAAGCTGATGAGCTGGAATGCCGACGGCAAGCAAGCCGCGGTGATGCGGCGCCTGCGCACACAGGTGAACAAGCTGTGCCCCGGGCTCGACAGCGCGGGCGGTGAACGCGCGGCCTGTGACGCGCTGCTGAAACCCGCCGCCCAGGCGGCCAGCAAGAAATCGGCGTGAAGCCGATGAACGAACGCGGCCGCGCACGCCGGCGCGGACTCGGTCTGATCGCGGCCGTGGGCATGGCGCCCGCGCTGCCCTGGCCTGCCGCCCTGGCCGCGCCGCTGGCCAAGGCGCAGGCGGTGGCAGGGGCCGTGGCGGCAAGCGCGCCCGGCGCGCCGGCCGACGGCGCCGCGTTCACCGGTCGCTGGGTGCACGGCTTTGCCGCCTACGGCCCGCCGAAACGCGCTGCCGGTTTCTCGCACTTCGACTACGTCAACCCCGATGCGCCGAAGGGCGGCACGCTGAAGCTGCGCAACCCCGACCGCCGTTCGAGCTTCGACAAGTTCAACCCCTACACGACCCGTGGCAGCGCGCCGGCCGGCGTGCTGATCTGGATGGCCGAGGGCCTGGCCCACCTCGCGCAGGACGAGCCGCTGACGATGTACGGCCTGCTGGCCGAAGAGATGCTGGTGGCGCCGGATTTCTCCAGCATCAGCTTTCGCCTGCACCCGAAGGCGCGCTTCAACAACGGCGACCCGGTGACGCCCGAAGACGTCAAGCACAGCTTCGACACACTCACCGGCAAGGGCGCGTCACCCGAGGTGCAGACCCGGCTCGGCGGCATTTCGCGCGTGCAGGTGCTTGACGCGCGCACCGTGCGCTTCGAGCTGAAGGAAAAGGCCCGCGACCAGGTCTTCGTCGCCGGCACCATGCCGGTTTTTTCGCGCAAGTGGGGAGCCGGGAAAAAGTTCGACGAGGTCGTCACCGACTACCCCATCACGAGCGGGCCTTACCTGATCGACAAGGTCGACATGCCGCGGCGCATCGAGTTCAGGCGCAACCCGGACTACTGGGCGCAGGGGCTGGGTGTGCGGCGCGGCCACTTCAATTTCGACCGCGTGGTCTACCGCAACTACAGCGACCAGCCGGTGTCGCGCGAGGCCTTCAAGGCCGGCGAGTTCGACATCTTCAAGGAATACGGCTCACGCTCGTGGGTGCGCCAGCACAAGGGCGTGAAGTGGGACGACGGCCGCATCCGCAAGCAGTCTTTCGAGACCGCCAATGGCCAGGGCCTGCAGTCTTACCAGCTCAACCTGCGCTTGCCGAAGTTCCAGGACATTCGCGTGCGCGAGGCGCTGGGCTGCACCTACGACTTCGAGACTCTGAACAAGACCGGCAGCTTCAAGCGCGCCAACAGCGTCTTCAACAACACCGACTTCGCGGCCCAGGGCCTGCCCTCGCCGGGCGAGTTGACGCTGCTGGAGCCCTTCCGCGCCGAACTGCCGCCGCGTGTCTTCGGCCCGGCCTTCGTCGCACCCAGCACGGCGGGCGACCCGAACGGCTTGCGCCGCAACCTGCTGAAGGCGCGTGACCTGCTGGAGCAGGCCGGATGGAAGCTGGCCCCCGACGGCAAGCTGCGCAACGCCAAGGGCGAGCCGTTCGAGATCGAATACCTGTCACCCGCGGATGGCGGCCTTGACGATTGGCGGCGCAACCTCGACAAGCTCGGCATCACGCTGAAGGAACGCGAGGTCGATTTCGCGCTGTTCGGGCGCCGGCTCGACGAGTACGACTTCGAGATGGTGACCATCGTCGAGACCGACTTCACGCTGCCCAAGGCCGGCAACCTGGCCGCGGGCTACGGTTCGAAATCGGCCGACGACAAGGGCAACGCCAACTACCGCGGCGTGAAGAGCCGCGCCGTCGACGCCCTGATCGAGGCCATCGGCCGCGCCGGCACGATGGAAGAACTGCGCGACGCCGCGCGTGCGCTCGACCGCGTGGTGATGTGGAACTTCTGGCAGGTGCCCGACCTGTACGCCAGCACCCAGAACGTGTCGTACTGGAACCGCTTCGGCATGCCCAAGGTGCAGGCCAAGTACTTCCAGGCCGACACCTATTTCAACGGAATCGTCGAATTTGCACCCTGGCCTCTTTGGACATGGTGGCAGAAATGAGGCCCCCAAGCTCGCTGGCGCTCGCTGCCCCCCGAGGGGGGTGTCCGCTGACGGACCGGCGGAGCCGGATCCGTGGCGGGTGGCTTGATCACCTTCCGCCTACGGACCGGCGGCGCCGGATCCGTGGCGGGTGGCTTGATCACCTTCCGCCTACGGACCGGCGGAGCCGGATCCGTGGCGGGTGGCTTGATTGCGCTCTCACCCTTCGTTGTTTGCAATTGGCGCATTGCGCCTTGGACATTTGACATGCTCGGCTACATCCTCAAGCGCCTGCTGCTGATGGTGCCTACCTTGCTCGGAGCGCTGACCATCACCTTCGTGGTGATGCAGTTCGTGCCCGGCGGGCCGGTGGAGCAACTGATGGCCGAGGCCCGTGCCGGCCAGGGCGAACGCGGCGGCTACAAGGCAGGCGGCGACCTCGACAAGACACAGCTCGAAGAGCTGAAGAAAATGTACGGCTTCGACAAGCCGGCGCATGTGCGCTACTTCGAGATGCTGGTGAACTACGCGAAGTTCGACCTCGGCCGCAGCTTCCTGCAGAACAAAGGCGTCTGGGAGCTGATCAAGGAGAAGCTGCCGGTGTCGATCTCGCTCGGCCTCTGGAGCTTCCTGATCGCCTACCTCATCTCGATCCCGCTCGGCGTGGCCAAGGCGGTGCGCGAGGGTTCGCGCTTCGACGCGCTGACCACGCTGGCGGTGCTGCTGGGCTTCGCGATCCCGGGCTTCGTGCTCGGTTTGCTGCTGATCGTGCTGTTTGCCGGTGGCACCTATTTCGACTGGTTTCCGCTGCGCGGCCTGGTGTCGGACAACTGGGAGGAACTCAGCTGGCCAGCGCGCATCGCCGACTACTTCTGGCACCTGGCGTTGCCGCTGACCTGCCTGGTGATAGGCAGCTTCGCCACCCTGACCATGCTGACCAAGAACACCTTCGTCGAAGAGATCCGCAAACAGTACGTGCTGGTGGCGCGCGCCAAGGGGCTGAGCCAGCAACGTGTGCTCTACAAGCACATTTTCCGCAACGCGCTGATCCCGCTGATCACCGGCCTGCCGGCGGCGCTGATCGGCGCCTTCTTCACCGGCGCACTGCTGATCGAGACGCTTTTCTCGCTCGACGGCCTGGGCCTGCTGGCCTACGAGTCAGCGCTGCGGCGCGACTATCCTGTTGTGCTGG
>Ga0209181_10002589_pt1 | contig 29354 bp, 26 predicted proteins | sample MAT05_FD_187208 | JGI IMG/M metagenome (GOLD analysis project Ga0209181, IMG submission 187208) | Freshwater microbial communities from Lake Fryxell liftoff mats and glacier meltwater in Antarctica - MAT-05 (SPAdes) (version 2) | ecosystem: Environmental > Aquatic > Freshwater > Ice > Liftoff...
ATTTTTCAAACGACAGTTTAGCGGGAAAAGCTGATATCACAAGGATTGACAGTAGCATCAGTTTTTACTGGTTAAAATCACCCATTCATCAACTGGTGGAAGAAACATTTTCTGCCCGCTGGTCTGGCGTGCTTGTGCCAACTGAATCTGGAAACTATGCATTTGGCGGTAACGTACAGCTTACCATAAACAATCAACGTATACCGGCAGAAGGTATTGCACTCGAAAAAGGGAAACAATACCAATTGGAAGCAAAGCTGGTGGTAGCAACGTTTTGGTGGGGTAATACCATTGAGCCTACCGCCACTTTATCGTGGGTTAATACCTCCATCGATTACCGCACACAGGCATTGAACGCTGCGGCAAAGTCGGATGTGATCATATTCTGCGGTGGTATTTCACCTAACCTGGAAGGGGAAGAAATGCCGCTTGAAACGGATGGATTTTCCCATGGCGACCGCACCCATATAAACCTTCCCGCTATACAGGAAGCTTTGTTGATGGAACTTCAAAAAACAGGCAAACCGATGGTATACATCAACTTCAGCGGAAGCGCCATTGCATTAAATTGGGAAGCAGAAAATTTGCCTGCCATCGTACAGGCATTTTATCCGGGCGAAGCAACCGGTACTGCCATTACACGTTTATTATTTGGGCAAGTAAATCCATCCGGAAGGTTACCGGTAACCTTTTATAAATCTGTCAAGGACCTGCCGGATTTTAAAGATTATAGAATGGAAGGAAGAACCTACCGCTATTTTAAGGGTATGCCCTTGTATGAATTTGGATACGGGCTAAGCTACACAACTTTTAAATACAGCCATCTGAAGCTACCAGAATTGATACTAACCGGCAGGGATGTAAAACTGGTGGTGGACGTAACCAATACCGGTAAAATGGGAGGAGAAGAAGTGGTGCAGGTCTATATCAGTCACCCTGGTGAATTGAAGTATGCTCCAATCCGTACCCTCGTTTCATTTAAAAGAATTTTTCTAAAACCGGGCGAAACTAAGCATGTGGAAATAACCATCAAAGCAGCGCAGCTTGCAATAACGGATGATACTTTCAACCAGGTAGTGAAACCAGGTAGATTAATAATTTCGGCAGGTGGAAAACAACCAGGCAAACCTGGCTATGAATCCGGAAGTACAGCGGAAGCAGTCATTACACTAACCGGAAAAGATTTTCAAATAGATAAATAATAAGAGCACGTTGTTGCCGGGAGCCATTGAATTTGATCTTTGTAAGATTATTTTCCGCTGGCCGAAATCAGCGTGGAAGCAGGAAATGGCGACAGCCCCGTAGGCCACTTCGGCATATAAAAAAGGCTCAACCTAACATTCACCAGAGATATTTTGTCCGGGCGGGGTTTTCATTCAAAAATAATATTTAAATTATAATAGTACTACTGCGAAACCCCGACGTTGAATGCGCTATAACGTTCAGACTTTCCCGTTTCCAATTTATAAATCCAGGTATGGTTGCAATGTGGTGCAGCCACTTTTCTACGTCGGGGTTTCACGGGGTGCTATTTTATTTTTTGTAGTGTAAGCGGTGAAAACCCCGCCGGGACTATGTGATATGTTATTGCTGGCGGAGAAAATTTGATTGTAATCAACAGTACCTACACTGTCCCGGCGGGGTTTTCGCACGAAAAGATCTTTACATTATCATAGTGCTAGTGCGAAACCCCGACGTTGAATGCGCTATAACGTTTAGACTTTCCCGTTTCCAATTTATAAATCCAGGTGTGGTTGCAATGTGATACAGCCACTTTTCTACGGCGGGGTTTCACGGGGGGCTCTTTTATTTTTTGTAGTGTGTGCCGTGAAAACCCCGCCGGGACAGATGGCTTAATTAATTGTAATACTCCAAGGAATGTAAAAAGTCTTGCTGGCTTTCAAGTATTGACCAACCAACTATTCGGGTATGTAAATATCAAATCTTGCACCTTTATCTAATTTACCTGAGGCGGTAATAACACCTTTGTGATTTTCTATAATCCTTTTGCAGATAGCAAGCCCGATGCCTGTGCCCTTAAATTCTTCCTGGCTATGAAGGCGCTGGAAAACTTCAAATATTTTGGCATTGTATTGTGGGTCGAAGCCAATGCCATTGTCCGTATAAGTAATATGGCAGTAATCAGTTGGGGTTGATGAGTGAGTATTTCCCGGCGCATTCATTTTAATGATTTCGCTCTCAATTTTTATGTGCAGCTTTCTGGCGGGTTTAGAAAATTTAAGCGAGTTGCTGATGAGGTTGTGAAAAAGCTGGCGTAACTGGAACCTGATAATGCTGGCATAGCCAAGATTGGTAACATTTATCACCGGTTTCCTTTCTGCTAAAATTTCATCAAAATCTTTTTTAACTTCATTGGTGATTGTCTTCAAGTCGGTTTTTTCAAAATTCCGATCGTTGCTTTTGGTCTGCGAGTATATCAACAAATCATCAATAAGCTGTTGCATTCGTTTAGCTGTAAGCCTCATTCTTTCAAAATACCTTTTGCCGGTAGCTGATAAATTTTTTTCTTCATCATGAAGTATACAGCCTACAAAATTTTGAATTTTGCGTAATGGTTCCTGTAAATCGTGACTTGATACATAAGTGAAGGAAGTAAGATCCTTATTAGCACTTTCGAGTTCTATGTTTTGTTGTTCTAATTGGGTTGTCTTCAGCTTCAATTCCTCCTGGCTTTTAAAATGAAGCGAAACGTCTGTAAGGATAACAAAGAGCACAAAAGTATCATCCAGCGGAAAGCTGTTTAAAGACATCAGCACAGGAAGGCGGGTGCCATCTGTTGTATGTATGTATACCTGCTCGATTAATGGCTTGATAGTGACTTGAAGGAGCAAATCTTCGAAGCGCTGTTTTAACGTACCATCGATAAAATTGGTGAATTTCTTCCCTACCACTTTTTGCAGCGGCTGGTTCACCATGGCTGCGAAGCATGCGTTACAATAGAGAATAGTACCATCACCCGTAAGTGTAACCGCCCCTTCATTCATTTTCTCAATTAAAACCCGGTATATTTTATCAGTTGTATTTTCGGTAAAAACCGTAAAGTGCTTTTCATTGGCAACTACCAACGCATCTACATTGCCCGTTTTAATGGCATCGATCGTTTTTTTTGCTTCCTTTAATTGTGTGTACAGCGATTTATTTTCATTGCTTATTCTTTCAATTTCTGCCAGTAAATTTCCTTTGCTATTTTTTGCCTGCATGTAAGCCCTGAATTAATTATACAAGATTAAGTCCATCCAAAACCATTTCGGTATCTGACAAATCACCGATCACCCTTTCTTCGGGTAAAGGAAGCTTCTTTATCAGAACGGGAATGGCTATTACTTGTTCCTCGAGCGCCAATGATGGTTGCTGGTAAATATCAATTATTTCCAATTCATACCTCCCGTTTAAATATTTCTCACAGATAGCCTTTGCATTCACAATTGCACGTACAGAGTTGGGTAAGATGCCCGTAATAATTAAGCGTAGCATATACCTTTCTACACCGACTTCATCAGCTACTACTTTTATTGTTCTTTTCGCAGATACTTTTTTTGCCATTATGATCAGCTTATTTTTCAAATAAATATTCAATCAAATCAACCTGGTTTTTCATTTACTTATAACGGATGTATTACTTGATACCGATCGATTCTTTTGAGGTGGATAAATTGAGGTGTTCCTTTGTTGCTCTTTTTATTTCTGATAACGGAGCCTTTTCATCTGTAACAATAGGAAGCAAATGAATACCGGTTTTTGTAATATTAAATCTTCGCACTTCGTTGGAGTGACGCATACCCCTCGATTTCATAATACACAAACTACGGGTACGTTTGGCATCTACTTCTATATCCTGCACCATCATCCAGGTATCCACCATTGAAGAAATCCCCTCGTCGCTCGGATTTCGTTCGATTGATCCCACCGTTATCGCTGCAGTAAACATGACTGTTATCTGGTGAAGTTTTAAAAAATCTACAAATCGGGTGAGCATCGACCTGATATCACTGTTTGGGCCTTCAGTCATTAAATTCGTGATCGGATCAAGAATAACAACGCTGGGTTTTAGTTCATTGATCATTTCTTTTATGGCAATAAGATGCAATTCAAGATTTTGTAAAGTAGGCCTGGCATAATAAAATTGTAAAAGACCCGATTTAATGAACGAATCCAGGGAAATACCAATCGAACGCATATTCCTGACAATTTGGTTAGGGGCTTCTTCAAAAGCACAATAAAGGCAGCGATGTTTATTTTTACAAACACTATAACTGAAAGTAGCCGCGATACTTGTTTTGCCGGTGCCTGCGGTTCCTGATACCAAAACGCTGCTACCGAGGAAAAAGCCTTTTTTATCCAGCATCTCGTCCAGGTCGGCAATGCCGGAAAGTATTCTTTTTGAACTGGACTTTTGTTGAATTGCGCCCTCAATAAAGGGCAAAACAATGATCCCATTTGCATCAATTGTAAAAGGATACTCGTTGTTACCATGCACTGAACCCCGGTATTTAACTACCCGCAGGCGCCTTGTGGTAATTTGATTTACTACGCGATTATCCAATACTATTACGCAATCTGCCACATACTCTTCTATACCATCACGACTCGTAAGCGTATTTCCTATTTCGCCTGTTATAATTGCGGTTACATCTATCGCTTTTAGCCACGTCAGCAGTCTTTTAAATTCTGAGCGAAGCACTTTATAGTCAAACCTGTAAAAAAGGTTATCGAGGGAATCAAGAACTACCCGTTTTGCCTTTATCTTTTTGATTGCCTCTCCAAGCCTTATAAATAAGCCTTCAATATCATAATTACCCGTATCAGAAATCTTCGAACGTGTAATGGGGATATGCTCCAGGTATAATTTATTATGAGCAATGTGCTTATCCAGGTCAAATCCCAAAGATTTTACATTCAATTGCAGTTCCGCTATATCTTCCTCAAATGAAAAAAACACCGCTGGTTCATCAAACAATACGATTCCGTTTACCAAAAACTCCATTGCCATAATTGTTTTTCCACAACCCGTATTACCCAATAACAGCGTAGGACGATTCATAGGAAGACCTCCCTCTGTAATCATATCCAAGCCCTGGATTCCTGTCAAAGATTTTGGAAATTTCAAATCCTGTTTTTTAGTTTGAATGACTTTTGACATAAAGCTTTATTTTAATAATCAGGAGCTATACTTCAACGAGGTTAACAATAAATTCCTCCCTTGCCGGTCTTATAAATTTGTTTTCCATTATCATGGTAAGAATATACTGGATGTATTTTTTGAGCTCTGTTAAATCGGTTTTGCGAACATAATAATAAGCACCTTTATCATACAGCAGGTCAGCAATTTTATCCTGCAGGGAAGTAGAATAAATAATTACCGGAAGATGCTTCAACTTTTCGCTTGTACTTATTTCTGACAAACATTGCAAACCGTTTTTGCGGGGCATACTAAAATCTATAAAAAGAATATCGGGCAGGTTAACGGAGTTTTGATTGAGATACTGCATCAGCTTTTCGCCATCCTCTACAGTTGCAAACCGGGTGTTGATTTTTATTTCACCTAAAATCCTTTCAAAAAAACCGCGGTCATCCTCATCATCATCTGCCAGTAAGATGCTAATAGGCATATTTGTACCCCGAATGGAAATTTCATTTTGCTTCATATTGTAAGATATTTTTCTAACCCTTATAAAATCGAAATGGATTCTTATAGTTTCAGCGTTTTCAGTGGTATAGGCCCGGGCGTGAGAAGTAAACAGTTAAAAAAAAGGAGAGAATTTCCAATGCAAAGTTTACCCTAATTTGTGAAATAACTGTTACATAATTATATGATTAAGTTACATTATTCACGCATTTTAAGTGGATGATTACGGAATTATTTGAAATGCATTGAATACCTCCTGCAATTTCTTTTTGCTCTAAATGGAAATGTAATGATTAGTCTTTCGACGCAGAGGGTATTGCTGCAATTTGTGACTAATGAGTGCTGTGAGCAATTTTGATGAATCGATCCGTTCACTAAAATATTATGTCTTTAACAAATACTACAAAGGGAGATTTAAAGCGTGGTTTGAGTAGCAAATAAAATTTCCTTCATTTTATCAACATGAAATTGTATTTCTTTGCCTTTATCCTGGTAGTTTGCTGCCATTCTTGACAAACCTTTTTTTAGATGATCGTCTTCCATTTTCTTCAGCAGGTTTCTACGTTCCTCCATGATGCGTAAAGCTGTCCAAAGAGTAGACTCCAATATTTCTCCTTGCTTTACCACCAAATCCTTTTCTGAATAGGAATGCCCGATATGGCAACGATACCTGTCAGCTTTCCCATTTTCCTTTTTGATACTCCACAACCCTCCGCCACAATCAGGACATGCATAAATACTATTCTCACCAATCTTACGAACATTCTCATAATCCACTACCACTCTTTCTGCAATTTGAGATTCGATGACAACATCAGCCGGGGCGGGTATTTCCTGCGGTTCGGTTTCCAATATCTCAAAAATAGCTTCACCCATTCCGTTAAGTGAAATGCAATAATCTACTTCCATGTTATCGACAACAGAAAGTGGCATATCAGGATATTCAGCTTCATTAGGATCCTGAACAATGCTCATGCCACCACTTCTCTTAATGGCCATCATGCCGGTTGTGCCATCATCCAGCGAACCAGTTAAAATAATACCAATAACCCTTGTACTGTAAGCTGCGGCAGCCGAGCGAAATAATACATCAATAGAAGGACGCCAGCGGTTTTCTTCAGGCCCACGTCCAAGAATCATTTTACCTTTTTTTACTAGCAAATGGTGATTGGGAGCTGCAACATATATATAGCCCTTTTCTATTGGTAACCCTTCTTTTGCAACCTCGCATTTTAAAGTAGTATGCGGTTGAAGACGATGTACTAAAAAATCGCTGATACTTGTTCTGGATAAGTGCATAACGATAAAAACAGCAGCATCCATATCTTCTTTGAACTGAGATACTAATTCTATCAGTGCATTCATTCCACCGGCGGAAGCTCCTGCTACTATAATGAATTTAGGCAATTTAATTTTTTTTGAGTGAATTAAAGGTAGGCTTAAAAAGACGAACAAAGATTTTAGGAATGGATAATTTATAGAACGGAGGTAACATAACTTTAGAAAGGTGCATATTAAATTCATCCTGCTCTGGGCGCAACCAAGCAGTATACACTTTTTTTAAAAGATATGTTTCTAGTGTACTGACAATTTTTTTTTGCAACAATGAACATGAATTTTAAAGTCCCATAGGGGCATAATATCGGTAGACAAAAAATTTTATTCAAGTTTAAAGTCCGCCGCGGCGGACATGATAAAATTGAAATGATATCACGTTCCTACGGAACTTGACTTACTCATAATTTATATAACTACCGATATATGGTCCCTAACGGGACGAAATACATAACCGGCGAAATAAATGTTTTTTCAAAGTAAATGTTACAAATTTAATTTGTCAATACACTAGGTTATTAAACATTCGCTTATTTCGCTGCCCGTTTGACCTCACCCCCAACCTCCCGATGCATCAGGACAGGCTTTCTCCCAGGGTGAGGGGAGCTTGACTCTGAAAATTCGAAATTCTATTCGATTGGCTATCAGTCAGCTAAAAATGGGTATATATTAATTGTCGCACCGCAAAGTGGTTGGTGGGGCCACCGAGCAAGGCTGGGCCGTGGTTGGTGTCCTCATCAACCACCTGGCAAAGCGATCCGATGGCTATCGGATTTGAAATGCACCATTTTAGAAATATCGCTGATTACTTCTTATACTTTATTCTTAAACCCATCAGGATAAAATTTATCAGCAACGAAAATAAATTAGTTACTAAAATTGGAATGTCATGTTTTAAAAAACCGTACACAGTCCAGAAGCTTAATCCTGTTAAAAGTGCTATCAGCATCCATAAAGAAATATCTTCCACTTTCTTTTCTTTGATTATTTTTATTAATTGAGGTACCATAGAAAGTGCTGTGATGGAGCCAGCAGTTATACCCACTACCTGGATTAGTGTATCTGTCATTTTATTTTTTAAATTAATTCCCAGTCAAACGAAATTTTTTCATTCATTATTTATCTTTCTCTTTATCAGGTCAGTAATGAGTTTTGCGGCCATTGAACTCAATGTAATACAATTGCTGCCAAAACCCTATGCAAAATATTTGTGCGGAAGTGGTATGTAATTGCATATAAAGAGTAGTCCATACTCAGATATACAATAGGTACTTGTCCAGATAAATTCAGGATTAAATGGATGCCACGGAAAACCAAACTGAAATCCTTTACTAATAGATTTTTCTTTTTTTCTATTAGTTTATCCCGTCTCTTAAGATTGAAAACTTTTTCATCACCCACCCCGATGAATGACAACACTATTAATAACTTTTATTACTTAATTTTTATTAGCAATTCGCCAGATCGTATTGCTTACATCATCCGATACCAGCATGGATCCATCTGCAAGCACTGCGATGCCTACAGGCCTTCCACGTACTTTGCTCTTTGACAGATCAGTTATAAAACCTGTTAAAAAATCTTCAGGAGGTCCTGAAGGTTTCCCATTTTTAAAAGGAATAAAAATTACTTTGTAGCCTGATAATACAGATCTGTTCCAGGAACCATGTTGCGTAATAAATGCCCCATCCTGATACTTTGCAGGAAACGTATGGTGCCTGTAAAATAAAAGCCCCAGCGATGCAGTATGTGATCCCAAAGGCACATCAGGCACAATTACTTTTTCAATTGCATCAGGGCTTTGTTTATCTGCCAGCCTGGGATCTTTGTGCTGGCCATAATAGAAAAAAGGCCACCCATAAAAACCACCTTCTTTTACGCTGGTAAAATAATCTGGCACCAGTTCATCACCCAGCTCATCCCTTTCATTTACTGCTGCCCACAAAGTTTGGGTGCCTGGCGCCCAATCCATGCCTACTGGGTTTCTCAGCCCATAGGCATATATCCTTTCTCCTGATCCATCAAGGTTTACTTCAAGTATAGCAGCCCTTCTTATTTCATTATCAAGCCCTTTTTCTGCCACGTTGCTTCCAGACCCAACACCGATGTAAATTTTATTTCTAGTTGTATTCGTAATGATATTTTTTGTCCAGTGCCGGTTGTTTTCACCAGCAGGAAGATCAACAATTTTTTTTCCTGTTACCTGCTGCAGCAAAGTGTCGCCAGGCTGATAATTATATTTCATCAAAGCATTTGTATTGCCCACAAAAAAATGATTTCCAATGATCAACATACCAAAAGGCTGGTTCAAATTTTCTGCAAAAACATACTTCTTTTCCGGTACCCCGTTTTTATCCGCATCTCGGTATAGTATAATCCTGTTGGCACTTTCGCCAATATGCTGTGTTTTTATTTTACGGGAAATCTTTGCTCCTAATTTTAATATACCTTTTAATATGGTATTGGATTCTGCTACAAAAATATCGCCATTGTCAGCCACATAAATCCATCGTGGATGCTCCAAACCATCTGCAAATTTATTTACAAAAAAACCTTTTGGCGCCAAAGGCATTGCGCCTTCCTTCCATCCAATAACTTCACTGAAATTTTTGGCTGAACCAGTAGAGAAGGGAACTGGTAAACTATCATCCTGATAACCGGATGTTGTTGCAGATCCGCCATAAGATCCTTTATTCAATTTTTTAGTATTGCAGGAAACCACAATAAAAATAACTAAGGCAATTGAGAAGATATTTTTCATTTTATTTAAGCAATGGCAATTTTTAAAAGATGCCAGTGACTTGTTAATTATTAATTATAAAAAGCGAACCCTGTATATCCGGAATAACAAGTTCAAACTTCGCTTGAACAATTAAATTTCGGAAAATAATGACAAAAACGTTCACCAGAAATTCCCCTCTGCCATATTCCCATCTGAATGATGGACTACAAAAATTAAAACTTCGTTTTAAAACGATTATAGACGTTAACGCCTTACGTTTTTTTCTTTGCTATAGGAACACAATCTGGCACTTTTTTACCTGCCTTAGTTTTAGTTCCAAGTTGTTTATACCCTTTCCAGCAAGGGTCGTCTTTCGGTTTAGCACCTTTTGTTTTTGTTGCCACTCTTACTCGATTTATTTAATGAAGGGCCGGAAAAAGAAAAGGCGGCCAATCTTACTTGATTATTTTTTCAGTCTATCCTTAATCTTCCTTTTCAAATCCGATAGCTATCGGATGTTGTCCATCTGCAGGCATTGCATGAATGTTTTCGGAGATGCTGTTTGTCGGTTTTAAATCTCCATCTTTAGTATTCACGACAGGCGAATCAGCATCTTTTGTTTTATAATTTCTTTTATTATGATCTTCCTGATTTAAATCAGGTGCCTGTTCGGATTGAATATTTTTATCTTGTTCCATTCATTTTAATTTTTAATTACGAAATGAAGAACTGGAAAAATTCAATCCTATTTATTAAAAGCAATCTTTAAATCAGTCGAAACCATTGCTTGTGCATCTTTAGCTTCTGCAACAACGGCTGCCATACCAAAAAACTCATGCGTGGTTCCGTTATACAGTTTGTAATTGGTAGCTACACCTGCCTTTTTTAAATTTTCAGTAAGTAATTCCCCTTCGCTTCTTAAAGGATCGTACTCTGCTCCAATAATGGTGGTAGCGGGCAAGCCTTTTAAGTTTGCATTCACTAAAGAGATTAAAGGGCTCTTAGCATCAGCAGCACTCTTTAAATACTTGTCAAAAAACCATTTCATCAATCCCGAACTTAATGGCTTGGTGCTGTCACTTTCTTTGTAAGACACCGTATTAAAATCGTAAGCGGCAATCGGATATACCAATACCTGGTATAAGGGCAATTGCAATCCCTTATCCCTTGCCATCATGCTTACGGCTGCAGCAAGATTCCCTCCGGCACTTTCACCTACTACTGCAATTTTTTTTGGATCACCTTTTATTGAAGTAGCATTTTTAACTACCCAATCGTATGCAGCGTAACTATCATTGTGTGCTGTGGGAAATTTAAATTCAGGCGCCTGCCTGTAGGCCACCGAAACGACTATGGCTTCTACCTGGTTGGCTAATCCATCTGCAGAAGCATTGTAAGTGTTGAGGTCTGCAATTACCCATCCGCCGCCGTGATAATATACAATTACGGGATATGAATCTTTGCCCGTTTTAGGAGTGTAAATACGAAGATGTATTATTCCGCCCGGCACTGAGATGTCTTTACCCACCGTATCCAAATTGCTCAATGGTATTGAAATGGTATGCTCTTTTATTACATCCATAGCAGCCGTAGCAGGCGAAGGTTGTTTTCTTGCTTCCTGTGCCGTTAAGGAGGTGATTGAAGGTGCATTATAACTTACCAGTTTTTCTATCACCACGGCCATAGGATCTGTCATGTCTTTTCCCCAGCCAGGTTTGGAACCGGCAGGTGTGAGGCCAACGGTTTTATTTGTTGAATCTGTTACTTCTGTTTTAGAACTATCCAAGCTATTGGAGTCAGACTTCGTTGCATTATTATCACATGATGACAGTAAGAGTAAACATACCGCCGTAAAAACAGGGAGGCTATTTTTGCATGATATATTTTTTTTAAGCTTTAAGTAATTCATTTTAAATTTATTTAAATGCTTGAGAAAATTTTTAAACTTTTTACCTGATGTTCCAGGTATAATAGAATGAATGTTTTTTTTAAAATCCCTTTTGTCGGCAGGTTGGTTTTTGCTTCGATAAATGATTCCGTAATTCCAAATTTAGGGTTGCATTTTTTTGCTTCTACTGTCGCGGAAAGAATGAATGCAGCTTTTTTGTCTACACCAATTTTTTAATTTTGTTTTTATTTGTCATACTTACCGCATCCACCAAGGGGCTACTTGAGAACTCATGGGCAGATACCATCTATTCAGATTTAATTAAATGGCAAGTGACTCTTTGTTTGGGTGCATTCTAAATCCGATAGCTTTCGAATTTGAAATGCATCCCTTTGTTTTTTGCTTTTTGATTTGAAAAACAATGAGCAAAGTGATAATAGTGGTGCCAGGATTTATTACCATTTACCTGCGTTCAGAAAAATGAAAGGCAAGGCAGGCAACTGCCCATATCAGCACAAAATTAATTGTAATGATAAAAGCATAAGTGCCTCTGTTACCCTGGAAATTCCCTATGCAAACTTCTCAAACGTTCTTCCACTTATTATAACAGGGAGCTCGTTTATTTTATAGTTCTAAATTTCCTTTTACTATTTATTTTTTCCTCATCCGGCTAACAAAATAAATAATAACGGCAATAACGAGTACCACGATAAATATCCCTACTCCCATTCCTGCTTTAAATATACCCCCTATAATTTCGCAACCTGATAAAAGTGTGATCAAAGAAAAAAGGAAGGTGTAAACGAATAAATGCTTTTTCATCTTTGTGTTTTTTAAGTTGAAATGAAGTGAGTAAAATTTGATTAGAAGTTGCTAACCTTAATTCAATAACGATTATTAAATAAAAATTTTATTGATTTTTTGTATTACTGTTGATTTGCTTGTGCCATTTTGTGCGGTTGTCATATTTTTTGTCATATCATTCAATTTTCATTTTCAAAATTGAACGACATGACAAAATCTATTTATGCTATTGCCTTTAATTTTTTGGCAGCGGATACTTTATTTGCATCCTTCTTAGTTTTACCCGGCTTTAAAATCACTTTTGTCCATCCATTGTCCCGTGCATCAAAATGCGTGTAAGCATCGGGCGCTTCATCCAATGAAATTTCGTGTGAAATAATCTTTGATGGATGGGCTTTGCCGGCAGCTATCAAAGTGCACAGTTGCCTGTTGTAAGATTTTACATTGGCCTGGCCGGTAGCAATACTTTGTCCCTTCATCCAAAAATTACCAAAGTCAAAATCCATGTGTCCTTTCTTCTGTAATTCTTCTTTTGATTTCGGGTCTTTAGGAACAAATACACCCACCACACCAATTTTACCCGTTGCTTTTACAGCCTGCACCAATTCATTCATCGTTGTGTTGGAATGTTCCGTACCATGTTTATCACAGCATTGATAACCTACACACTCGCATCCTTTGTCTGCACCCTTTCCGTCGGTCAATTCAAGCACCTGTTCAACAGCGGAACCTTTTGAAAAATCAATAGGTATGGCTCCATATTCTTCCGCAAGCTTCAAACGATCGGGCTGATTATCCACTACCATAATTTTACCTGCACCTTTAATGGCAGCCGAATGAGCCGCCATCAAGCCAACAGGCCCGGCACCATAAATAACGACTGAATCACCTGGTTGTACACAAGCCAGTTCTGTGGCATGATACCCGGTTGGAAAAATATCCGAAAGCATTACATAATCATTTTCTTTTTCAATTGCATCTTCCGGCAGTTTCAGGCAATTGAAATCTCCGTATGGTACACGCAGGTATTCTGCCTGCCCACCTTCATAAGGCCCCATTCCTGCAAAACCATAAGCAGCACCGGCAGTACCGGGATTCATGGTAAGGCAAAAACCAGTATACCCAGTCTCGCAGTTTTGGCAATGGCCGCAGCCAATATTAAAAGGCATACATACCATGTCGCCAACTTTAATCTGGGAAACTGCATTGCCAATCTCAATTATTTCTCCCATATTTTCATGACCGAATATTCTTCCTGATTTCATGTCAGTTCTTCCCTCATACATATGAAGGTCGGAACCGCAAATGTTAGCAGAGGTTATTTTAACCAGTACATCGGCAGGATGTTCAATTTTTGCATCCGGCATTTCGCTTACCCTCACATCGTGGGGACCATAATAGACAAGTGCTTTCATTTAAATTAATTTTAAGAAGTAAATAAAAAAAGCAGCAAGCTTTTCTCCAAAAACCGGCTGCTAAAATAATCACATTGGATCCTTCATCTTCTTTTTCATACCCATAGTTTTCATTTTCCCATTCATCATTACACCTTCGCCTTCTTTAAGCGTGTGGGTAGTGCCGTCTTTCATTTTCATCGTGCCATCCATCATCACCATTGCGCCGTTAGGAAAAGTCATGTCTTTTTCCATCATCATTGTTTCTCCAGCCTTCATCTGCATCATTTTACCATCTTTCATCATCACACAATCTTTTTGTTTGCCATGCATCATGTTTGAATCCATTGTGCTATCCATTTTTTCCTGCGCCTTTGCAGACAAACTGAGCATAAAAACTGCAATAACCATTAGTACTTGTTTCATGTATTTTTGTTTCTTTGGTAACGATTTTAAATAATTTATTCCAGGCAATATTTCTCCTACAGCCCTGTGTAAAGCCGGGGACGTTGCGCTGTTGGTTGTTAATCACTCCATATTATTCTTCCAAGCAACGTCTCTCCGATAGCCCTGTGCAAAGCCGAGGACGTTGCGCCGTATGTTGTTAATCTTCCCTACAATAACGACACTCATTTTACTGGGCTTCTTTACCTGTACGCAACAAGTGGGTTGCCGTTGCTGCCATCAGACTTTACTGGTGGCGCAACGTCCCCACCCCGGCACGGCTCGTTGGGAGACATTGCTTTTAATGGAAGCCTTCGAAAAATATTATTCCAAGTAACGTCTCTCATTTAGCCCTTACAATAACGACAGTCATTTTATTGGGCTTCTTTACCTGTACGCAACAAGTAGGTTGCCTTTACTGCCATCAGACTTTACTGGTGGCGCAACGTCCCCACCCCGGCACGGCTCGTTGGGAGACATTGCTTTTTAAGCTACTAATCATTGCCTGATTGTTTCACCAACTTGTTATATACTCCTAATATCAGGATAGGAGCAACCCATTGCCCAACAAACAGCGCTTCCGGTTTTTTGCCCATCATTTTTAGCGTTAATGAAATCGCCACTGCAATTCCTGCACCTATCAGGTAAGTATCTGATGGTAACTTTGCTGTTTGGTTCTCAATAGATTTCGTTACAGCGCCTTCTTTGTGTTCTGAATTTTCCATTTTGTTTAATTTTAGTTTGTTATAAATTATTGTACCTTTTTTTATTTCCTATTCCAAGCAACGTCTCTCATGCAACCCTCTTTACTGCCATCAACTTACAGGTAACTCAACATCCCCACCCCGGCACGGCTCATTGTGAGACGTTACTTTTAATGAGTGGTAACCTTGCCTTCATAAGCGAACTCCCCCATTCTTTCATTCATTTTTTTAAAACTTGGATTTTGAATTTTTAAATAACAGGTTATGATTAATGATAAGCCAATAAGTTTCATTTGAAGTTTTCATTTTTTTTAAGTTGGTTGAGCTATTTGATTTTGAGAGCGGAGTACCAAAAACTCTTTTCGGAGACTTTTTCTTACTTCGTTTTCTGACATTTTGAAATTTGCGGCAACTCGTTTTATGGTGATCGATTGAGAACACAAGCTATGCATGATAGAATTTGCCTCAATTAGGGGTTTTGTATAATTTATTCCCCATTTTTTTAATTCCTTCCTCGTGTTAGTATGAATGTAACGAAGGATAAAAACGCTTAACGTGAAGTGTATTTTTTGCAAAACCTCCTCGTCTTTTAAACGGATAAATAAGTCGATGAAAATCTTATCAGCAAGACTCTTATCAGTTGTGTAGATGCAGATTACGCCGTACATTACAGGTGCATATTTATCATAAAGCTGCTCCCAGCCTCTCAGGTTGTTTTCTCTTATCAATGAGAGAATATTTAAATCTGATATTTGATTAGCAACACTTTCCATTCCCTTTTATGGTAAGAACAATAATGCCACAAATTTGAAACTTTGCAAAAAAAAGAAGATGTTACACAATTATGTAGAAAGGTTACATAATTTACAGATTGTATAATTATGATTGGAAACCTCCAGGTAAGAAAGTTACAGAAACCGTGGCAAGTATTGGTTGTAAAAAATAAACTGTTTCAATTATTATTAGGTTACATCTTACCGAACAAAACACCATCAAACCTATTTTACCACCCACAATGATCAGGTGCCGGCCGGTGATTTGGGGTTATATTGCAGGAACTTTAGGGTAGTTGGTTCTTATGAAAAACTTTTAAAAAAAACTTACAGGTTGTTAAAAAATCCATGTTTAATCTTTACCTGATGTTCTTGCAATATATATCCACATTCGACGTTGGATATTTGTATCATATAGTAAAATCTTAAAGGCCAGAGTAATCATTCCAGCTTTTCTGATAAATTAGTTCCAATTTTTACCGCCGCATTTTCTGAACATTGATTTATTTAACCGATAACACTTCTTATAGAAATGTACCGTACAATTTCTAAAATACTCTTTCAAATACGCTATGGGAAAACTATATAAATCAAAGGAGTTAATGCCTGTTATTAAAGAACTTTTCATTATAAACACGACAAAAAAAAAGAAAACAGAAGCAGTTTTGGCTTTAAAGCACATACCTGGATATAAAAACGACGAAGAATATAACAGGCATCTTGCTGCAATTGTAGATTCTTCGTACGACGCTATTATAAGCAAAAATTTCGACGGGACTATAACTAGCTGGAATAAGGGTAGTGAAAAAATGTTCGGTTATTCTTCGAAACAAGCTATCGGCGAAAATATCTCTCTAATAATTCCACCAGAATATCTTAACCAGGAAAAAAAGATAGTGGAAAAAATACGCAATAATGAAATTATTGATCATTTTGAAACAGTGCGTGTTAAAAAAGGTGGCGAACAATTTTATGTTTCCCTTACAGTATCTCCCTTGAAAGACGAGGCCGGTTGTATTATAGGGGCTTCCAAAATTGTACGTGATATCAGTTCCCTCAAAAAAGCAGAAGCTGAGCTTATCCGGGCCAACAAAGAACTTATCTTTCAAAAAAAAGAAAAAGAAAACCAGGCAGCAGAGCTGGAGGCGGTTAATAAGGAATTAGAATCATTTTCTTATTCCGTGTCGCATGACCTTCGGGCTCCACTGCGGGCTATTAATGGATTTACCCGGATATTGTTAGAAGATTACCTTGTACAATTAGATGATGAAGCGAAAGAAATACTTGAAGAGATCATATCAAATTCCAATAAGATGGGGGAACTGATTGATAACCTCTTGAGCTTTTCCCGCATTAGTAAGCAACACGTCTCAATGGTTGACGTTAATATTAAGGAATTAGTAAATTCAGTAGTGGCTGAACAAAAGCAAATTGAACCAACCCGGACAATTAATCTTACCCTAAAGAAACTGGAAAACATAACAGGCGATAGAAATATGCTAAAGCAAGTATTTATCAACCTTATTTCAAATGCATTTAAATACACAGGTAAAAAGAAACAAACAGTTATTGAGATCGGCTCTTATCATGAAAAAGATGACTGCATATATTATGTAAAAGATAATGGAGCCGGATTTGACATGCAATATGCGGATAAATTATTTGGTGTATTTCAACGCCTGCACAGCAGCAATGAATTTGAAGGTACCGGTGTAGGGCTTGCAATTATTCACAAAATCATTTCAAAACATGGCGGTAAGGTTTGGGCAGAAGCTAAAGTTGACGAAGGCGCTTGCTTTTATATTTCATTGCCTGTTACAGCAAATAATCAATAATAGTAAACATTCATTTTATGCCAAACACAGACATTCAAATCCTCCTGGTAGAAGACAATAAATCAGACGCAATGCTAACCATCAGAGCGTTGAAAAAACATAACCTCGCCAACAACCTGGTTCATTTGATTGACGGTGCCCAGGCCCTGGACTTTATTTTTGGAAAAGGTGAATTTGAAGGTAGAAATATTAATGTGAAGCCAAAAGTAATATTCCTTGATTTAAAAATGCCAAAGGTAAGCGGGCTTGAAGTGCTGAAAATAATTAAGCGTGATGAGCGAACAATGTATATCCCTGTAGTAATGATGACCTCGTCAAAAGAAGAACAGGATATCGTAGAGAGTCATAAGTTGGGGGTTAACAGCTACGTTGTTAAGCCCGTTGACTTTGATAATTTTTCTAAGATTGTTTGCGACCTTGGCTTCTATTGGCTTTTAGTAAATACTCCGCCACAACAATAATAATTATGATTAAAACTACCGTGAGTGTTTCTAGGGTTTCAACCTTGCCAGTGATTGAAAACATTAACAGCAGTATAGAAAAAACAGGTAAAAAATTAAAAATTTTACATCTCGAAGATGTTAGTAGCGATGCTGTATTAATAAACAACCAATTAAAAAAAAGCAAACTGGATTATAAAATGCTGGTTGTGGATACAAAGGCTAAATTTATTAAAGAATTAAAAGATTTCACACCTGATATTATACTTTCTGACCATACTCTTCCCTCATTCAATTCACATGAAGCATTAATAATTCTTTATAAAACCATACCTAAAATCCCTTTCATAGTCGTTACTGCAACCATGTCTGATGAGTTTGCAGCAGATATGATTATAAGAGGAGCAGATGATTATATTATAAAAGACAGGCTTAACCGGTTGCCAACAGCCATTCAAAACGCTTTGGAAAAACATCGGCTGCAACACGAAAAAGAGGTTATTGTAGATGAGCTGATAAAAAGCGAAGCCCGTTTGAAACAGACCCAGGCCGTTGCTAATTTAGGCAGTTGGGAACTGGATTATTCAACAGGTGTTGCAATATGGTCTGATGAACAACTTAGCATTTACGGTCTTTCACTTGAAAACAATAAACAAACTTACACAACATGGACCTCATACATTCATCCTGACGACCTGGACTATGTATTGCAAAAAACCAATAAAACAAAAGCTACTGTAAATAATGCTGCTTTTTTTCATCGGATCATTAGAAGAGATGGCACAGTGAGGCATTTATACTCACAGACCAGGGTTAAGTTTAATAAAGAAGGGTTACCCATTGGCCTGTACGGGGTAACGCAGGACATAACCGAAAGAACGGAAGCAGAAGAATCCCTGAAAAAATCAGAAGCAAACCTGCAGGCCATTTTTGAAAATACTTCTGACGGTTTTATTCTTACTAATATTAATGGAATTATCAAATCTTTTAATACTAAAGCAAGAGATAGTATCCGGTTAAATACAGAGCAGGAAATAATTGTTGGCAGAAGCATTTATGACTTTCTTCCTGATTCAAGAAAAAAAATGTATAAGGATAATATTTCCAATGTGCTGTCAGGAAAAATATTGCAGTACGACTATCCTTATACCAGGAAAAGCGGAGAAACAAAGTGGTTTAGTTTTACGATTAACCCGGTTTATAATGCGGAAACGATTGAAGGCATTTCTATTACCTCAACAGATATTACGGAGCGGAAAAAAGCGGAAAAAAAATTAACGGAAAGTGAATTATTTAATAAAAGTATTCTTGCTTCATTAAGTTCGCATATTGCTGTTATAGATAATAAAGGAAATATTATAGCAGTTAACAAAGCCTGGGACGATTTTGGAAAAACCAATGGTGCTGACTCGTCATTGGAAGGAGGTTCTACAGGAAGCAACTATATCGGAGTTTGCCAAAGATCAATGGCTTCAGGAGACATTATAGCAGGGCAAACATTACAGGGAATCCAATCAGTATTTAATAAAGAAATAAAGAACTTCGAACTTGAATATCCGTGTCATTCTTTAAGCGAGCAGCGATGGTTCAATCTTTCGGTAATGAATTTTGGGGAAGACAACTCTAAAGTTGTGATATCACACCAAAATATTACCCAGCGAAAAATAGCCGAACAAAAATTACAAAAGAGTGAGTCAAGATTAAAAGAAGCGCAAGTTGTAGCTAATATTGGTAGCTGGGAAACAGATCTGCAAACCTTAGGTGTAATCTGGTCTGAGGAAACACACCATATTTTTGAAACAGATCCCCAAAAATTTCAAGTTACACATGAAACCTTTCTTGCTTTTACACATCCTGATGATTGTAATAAAGTAAACGCAGCTTTCGAAAATTCGTTAAACAGCCAGGCGGTCAATTCTGTTGAGCACAGGATCATTGCAACAAATGGTGAGGTAAAGCATGTAATAGAAAATTGGAAAATTTTTAGGGATGAGAAGGGACGCCCTGTTCGTGCAGCAGGAACCTGCCAGGATATAACTGAACGAAAAAAAGTAGAAGAAAAATTATTTCAGACTGAAAAGTACAATCGAAATCTGTTTGAACAAACCGTACTTGGTCTGGCACTTGCACGCATGGACGGAACCCTTGCAGATGTAAACGAAGCCTATGCGAAAATTATTGGCCGCTCCATTGAAGAAACCCTGAAGCTGACCTATTTGGAAATAACCCCTGAAAAATATCTTGACCAGGAAAGTAAAATTTTGGAAGAGCTTATGGTCACAGGTAAATTTATCAATTATGAAAAAGAATATATTCATAAGAACGGACATCTTGTGCCAGTAAAATTATCCGGAAATATTTTTGAAAAAGATGGAGAAAAATTTATTTGGTCGAGCGTTGAAGATATTACAGAACGCAAAAAAGCAGAAGAAGAAAACAGGTTTAAAGCCAATTTATTAAACACTATCGGGCAGGCGGTAATTGGAACAGATATGAATGGCGTTGTAAATTATTGGAACCGGGCAGCAGAAAATATTTATGGGTGGACAAAAGACGAGGCTTTAGGACAATATATAGTTGATCTAACCCCTTCTGAGGCCACCAATGAACAAGCAATCCAGATAATGGAAGAGCTAAAAAACGGGCAAACATGGTCGGGAGAATTTAAAGTGCGGAAAGAGGATGGAACTACTTTTCCTGCCATGGTTACCAATTCTCCAATTTATGATGAGCATAATAAATTATCCGGTATAATTGGAATTTCCTCTGATATTACTGAAATGAAAAAATTGGAAGCACTTTTAGAGAAAACTAACAGGCTTGCAGCAGTTGGTAGCTGGGAAATTGATGTATTAAAAGGAAACGTTTTTTGGTCAGACATTACAAAGGAAATATATGAAGTAGCTAAAGTTTACCTTCCGCACTCAGATGTGGGATTAAGTTATTTTAAAGATGGTATTCATAAAGAAATCATTAGCCAAAAAATACAGGAATGTATAGAAAATGGTACTCCATGGGATGAAGAATTGCAGATAACCACTTTTAAAGGGAATCATAAATGGGTGCGTACAATCGGTGAAGGAGAATTTTTAAACGGAAAATGTTTAAGGATACATGGAAGTTTCCAGGACATTGACAGCAGAAAAAAGGCTGAAATAGAAGTTCTAAAAGTGTATGAAGAAAAAAACGCTATTCTTGAAAGTATTGGCGATGCTTTTTTTGCAGTAGATAAAAATTCCATTGTTACTTACTGGAATAATAAAGCTGAAATAGTTACGACCAAAAGTCGGGATGAAGTAATTGGAAAGAATATATGGGAGGTATTTAATGGTTTACTGGATACAATTACCTTTAAAAATTACCAGGTTGCAATTAAAGAAAATAAGGAGCAACATTATGAAACTTTTTCTGAAAAACTAGGTAAATGGTTAGAAGTAAGCGCCTATCCTTCAAATAATGGGTTAACAGGATATTTTAAAGATATCACAGAACGTAAATTAGCCGAAAATGAAAGGATAAAAATAACCGCTGACCTGGTACAGCGCAACAAAGACCTTGAGCAATTCTCTTACATTATTTCGCACAACCTTCGTGCACCTGTAGCAAACATTATTGGTCTTTCCTCCATGCTTCAAAAAGATGATTTAGCAGATAATTTAAAAAATAAAATTAATATCGGGCTTTCCACCTCGGTGAATAAACTGGACTACGTGATTAGAGACCTGAACAGTATTTTAACGGTTCGCCAGCAAGTGAACGAGAACAAACAACTTGTAGTGTTCTCTGATCTTACTCATGATATCAAATTAAGTATTAACAGTATAATTATTGACAAGAAGGCCACAATCGTTGGCGATTTTTCTGAAGTGAATGAATTGCTCACGATAAAAAGTTATTTGTATAGTATATTCTATAACCTTATTTCAAATAGTTTAAAATATCAACAGCCCGGAATTGCACCCGTAATAGAAATTAAAAGCCAACAGTTAAATGATAGCATTATTTTATTTTTTAAGGATAACGGCCTCGGTATCAATCTTAGGAAACGAGGTGACCAGGTATTTGGTTTATACAAACGTTTTCACACGCAACAGGCAGAAGGCAAAGGAGTGGGATTGTACATGGTGAAAACGCAGGTGGAAGCTATTGGGGGCAACATCTCCCTATCTAGTGAAGTAAATAAGGGAACAGAATTTAAAATTGAATTCAAATGCTAAAAACAACGTCTAAGTAAAAATGCAAACATCAAATCGTTCTATGGTTGTTGATGACGATAACGTTACCAATTGCATTTGCAAATATGAAATTGGTAAACTATTTAATAAAGCGGAAATTAAATTATACACTAAGCCTGCAAAAGCTCTTGAAGCCAATAAAAAAGAATATGGCAAGGCGGGTACAAACATATCCAGGTTTTTTCTTCTTGAGGTCAATTTACCGTCTATATTGTTTCGTCATGCATAGATCAATGCGATAAAGACAAAGCGGTATTGAATGCATTTGTTCAGGATTTTACTCCAAGCCCCTCACAGTTGAAGTTATCAAACAAATATTTACCCTGTCGCGGTAGAACAAAGCGTTAAATGAGCAACTAAAAAAGGTAAAATTCTAACTACTATAAAATTTTGAAATTAACGGTAATATCATGAAAAAATCAATTCGCTTTATCCTCATTGATGATGATATGGTTAATAATTTTCTATCCAGTATATTTATTGAAGAGGCGGCAGGTAAATCTGAGATTCAATCCTTTGATAATCCTGAAAAAGGATTTGAGTATATTTATAACGAGTATTCAAAAAATGAGAACCCTACTGTGTTATTTCTTGACATCAATATGCCAACCTCATCTGGCTGGGACTTCCTGAATAAGTTTGAAAAGCTTGATGAGAAAATAAAAAAATGTTTTAAAATCTATATGCTTTCCTCTTCTGTAGATCCTGCCGATGAGCAGCGTGCCAGGGAGAATAAACATGTGGCTGGCTATGTTGATAAGCCCTTATCAGAGGAAATTGTAATGTCAATATTAGAAGAGTACAACATACTGGATTAAGAAAATATCTTCAACGATTCCTGCATCCATTAGCAGCCGCCTCTATCTCCTCTACTGCCAATAATATTTAAAGTAACAAAGATGACGTCGATACTATATGTGATTTGTACCACTAGTGGAATAAGTAATAGACAATTTTATTTTGTTTACAATAGTCTTGCTAGCTTACACCAATTTGCAGCCAGGTGTTTATTCTGGCAAATTGTTGCTAACGGAATTCCCTGCAGGAAGAATGACGGACAGACTGTGGCTGTGAGCTTACTGCATTCAATGGGGTTTACCTGCAAAGCGCCAGAGGATTTATGATTTAAGTGTGGCAACAAACATGCACCGCGAATTTATTCTCAAAAGAATGCTTTTCTGATCTGCCGAAAAAATCAATACTGAGATTACCTGAGTCATTTTGCAACCAGGTAAATTCTGTATTGCGAATGTTACCTTTTAAATTGATAGCAGTTGGCATTCAGTGAGGGCTCAACTTAGAAGGCAGTCGAAAGATTTCATTCACCGCCTACCATCTATATGCTTTTAGGAATAACATCTTATCTCGAATATACTTACTGGTATGTCCGGAGATGCTTGTATGAATTCAATTTTCAACATTTTGGTGACTACCTCTTTTTGTAAACGAATGACATTGCGTGTTTGGTAATTATCTTTTTTGGTGTAAAGCACCGTACCATTTTCCTCTTTGATGATATAGTTGCGTACACAAAATGGCATTACATTTTCCGGGTGCAGCATCACCACCGATTCCATAGGGTGATCGAAGTCGGTATCAAAACTCAGTTCAATAGTGGATATGTGTTGTACTTCCTCCCAACTAAGCGTAAGTGTTGGTGTATGATCATTTTAATCAGCTACCCAGGCATAGGGCTGGTTAGTGGGCCTGGCAATAGCGTTTTTTAAATTGGAAGCAGCAAATGCAATAACAACAGCAAGCTACGTTTACAAGGCTACCTGGATGCACTGGCAAAATATAAAATACCGGTAGATAATGAACTGATCATATCCTATGATCTGTCGACAGAAAAAGTGAAAATATATGTACAACATTTCCTGACCTTATCTCCCCCACCCGATGCCTTGTTTTGTATGAATGATGCCACAGCCATTGCGGCCATGCGGGTGATTAAACAAAACAAACTCCGCATCCCGGAGGATATTTCCATTATAGGCTTTAGAAATGACCTGTCTTCCGAACTCGTTGACCCTGGCCTTACCACAGTGATACAGCCAACCTTTGATATTGGCCGGGAAGCGGCGAGGCTGGTTTTAAAAGAGATCAGTGCCGAAGGAAATGCCAGTGCTACAAAAGCCAATCACAAAACAGTGGTGTTAAAAATACAGTTTATTGTGAGGGAATCGGCGTAGAGCTAAGTTAACCGGTACCTTCATTGTAAGGGTTGGGGCAATTTGCTTTGGCTTCATCAAGATACAGGTATATCAATTTTGAGGACCATTTTAATAAATCCGGCTATGACCTGCAGAATGCAAAGAAAACGGAACGGGCAATTTTTGTTTTTCAGTTGAATACAAAATTATATCTGCGAATGCCTGGGATAGTTTGGCAGAAACATATTGGCTATCGAAGCAAAAAGATAAAGCGATGGAATGTTATTACAAAGCCCTGGAGCTCGATCCAAATGGTGCAACCGGTGATAATGCAAGGAATATGCTCCACCAGATAAAAGGAAGCATTGATAAGTGATATTAATTTATTGTTATTGAATTTTCATTCTACATAGATACTGTTATAAGTCTATTTATTGACCGCTATTTATCTGTTTAGAAATTATTCAATATCTTTCAAAACGTGTTTATAAAGTGAGCGTTTGCCCTTTCAGGCACGATTTATTCTACTATTATGACAAAAATACTAATAACAGGCGCCACTGGAAATGTTGGCCTTGAAGTAATCAAAGCATTACAAAAATTAAATCATCCATTTGAAATATACGCTGGCACCAGGAATATAGAAAAGGACAAAGAGAGATTAGTCAGTTACAACGTCAAACTATCCCTTTTCGATTTTACTGATGTTGATTCCTTTAAACCCGCCTTTGATAAATGTGATATACTTTTTTTGCTGCGGCCTCCACAGATATCCAATGTTAAAAAATATTTTAAGCCACTACTTGAAGTAGCTGTGCAATCCGGCATTCAGCATATTGTCTTTTTATCCGTTCAGGGCGTTGAGCACAGTAAAATAATCCCTCACCATAAAATTGAAAAGTTAATTGAAGAAAGTAAGATCCCTTTTACATTTCTACGACCAGCCTATTTTATGCAAAATTTTAGTACCACTTTACATGATGAACTGGTGAAGCATAAGAGGATATTTCTTCCGGCAGGAAATGCAAAATTTACTTTAATTGATGTAACAGACATTGGTGCAGTTGCAGCCAAAGTGCTTACCGAAACAAAAAAGCACCTCAATCAATCATACGAACTGACTTGTTACGAGAAGCTGACCTTTGCGGAAATGGCCGTAAAGCTCAGCACCGGACTTAATACAGAAATCAAATACATTTCCCCCGGCCTGCTTCAATTTTTCATCGCCAAAAGAAAAGAAAAAATGCCATCCATGTTCATTTTAGTAATGATCATGCTGCATTATTTTCCGAGGTTCCAAAAAGAACCTGCAGTTTCAGACTGGGTGCAACGCATCATCCATCAACACCCTAAAACATTTGAGCAGTTCATCAGCGAAAATAAAAACAAGCTTTGCTGACAATCGATATTAGTAGAAACGTTGTTACTAATACAGTAAATTGGTGTTTGTTTTAAAATACCAGCAAGTTAAGAAACCGTAAACAGCAGTCCCATGTTTTACAGCAACAAAATGTTGTATTAGGTTTGCCTGCGAAAGTGACGCTGCAATTTGCTTGTAAATATGATTATACAATGGCTGTCCTTTGTCAAAAGCATTGGCAATATCTAAAAGGCATGGATCTCTTTTTCCTTTACTTTGCACTTTGCATTACCTCAAGTTTTAAAATCCTTCTGATCCTAAATAAATATAGCCAACATTTTTAAGGTTGGCTATTTTTACAGATGGCATTAATGAGGTGTACAGAATATAAAACTCCAGGCATATTATTGGTTTTTCAATATCATCAAATGGGTAGTTTATTAACACACCCCTACAGTTTTATTTCCCATCCTTTCTCGTATTCCCTTCCCCATAAATTCATGGCTTCCTTATCATGAAGGATATGACCATTGGCGGGATCACAGTTGAGTACCCTGCCCACCCTAAAGGCAATATTTCCCAGTTGCGGAAGTAACGTTGATTTATGTCCCTCCGTAATCGGTGCATTAATCTTTTGATTGCCCCGTATTGCTTCTACAAAATTCAGCAGGTGAAGCCCATCTAATAGTTCGGTAGGACTTACCGTATTGGATGGATTATAAGGGGTAGAATCTTTTACTTCTTCTACCAGTTTGTTATCGTAATCAAATAACTGGTAACTATTGCTGCCTGGGTAAACGATGGTTCCTTTATCGCCATAAAAAACTACCCCTCGGCCAGAGCCTTCAGAATTATAGTTATTGCAGCTCCGGCCCTCCCAGGTGGCACCCGTATTGTTAGGAAATTTGTAAGTGATGGTTTGTGTATCTGGTGTTTCCCAATCATCCTGCCAATGAAAACGGCCGCCGGATGATACCACTTCTGTTGGAAAATCAACTCCTAATCCCCAGCGTATAACATCTAATTCGTGTGTGCCATTGTTGAGGGCTTCACCGGTGCCCCAATGCCAGAACCAATGCCAGTTGTAATGCACCAGGTTGCTTTTATAGTCCCTTCTCGGAGCCGGTCCCTGCCATAAATTAAAATCAAGATTTGCAGGTATGGGAACAGCGGTTCCCTTACCAATTGATTTCCTGTTGTTGGCATACCAGCCTCTTGCAAAATATACCCTGCCAATAGCCCCGGTATGCAACTGGTTAATCATTTTATTTACATTGTCAAATGTGCGGCGCTGGCTGCCCATTTGTACCAGTTGCTTATATTTTTTGCTGGCTTGTACCAGCAATTCACCTTCGCGGGGATTGTGGCTACAGGGCTTTTCTACATACACATGTTTACCTGCCTGCAAGCCCATAATAGCTGCCGGGGTATGCCAGTGATCAGGAGCCGCTATTACGATTGCGTCAAAATCTTTTTTCTCCAATAGTTTGCGTATATCAGCAAATCCCTGTGGCCTTGTGCCCGTTATTTTTTCAATTTCACCAATCGTTCTTTCCAGCACTTTTGAATCAGGATCGCAGATATAGGCTATTTCTACATTTGGTAGTTTGGCAAATGTTTTCGCCAAAAATGAGCCGCGGCTATTTGTACCAATCATACCCAGCAAAACTTTATTGTTAGGCGACCCGGTAAAAAAACTATTTCCAGATGATAGTAATGGCGACATTAAAACAGTGGTTCCCGCTAATGATACATTGCGTATAAAATTTCTTCGGCTGTTATTTTCTTCCAACGTTTTTTGATTACCTATGTACAGTTAAATAATAAATATTGCAGGTAAACAACATCATTCTACCACAATGGGTTTTGAACAAGGGCTTGCGAAATATTCAGTTCTCCCTGTGGTATTGGATAAAGATACATTTTGGGTTCAAATACCCTGGTTTCAATTACTACTGGCGCATAGGTAAAGCCGGCGCCTGCGAGGGTCACTTCCACACCACGCACCGGTCCGCCCAGTGCAGTAGGGGCAATCATCCAGCGTCGTGCATCCCAGGCGCGGTGATCTTCAAAAGCAAATTCCACTCTTTTTTCATTGCGGATGCGCTCCCGCATCTCGGCCTGCGATAGCCCGGCCGGCAATGGTGGCATGGCGATGCCTGAACGGGTACGCACGCGGTCAACATTGATCTTAATATCGGGGTTACCCGGATCATATTCATTTAATGCTTCCGCATAATTCAGGTATATTTCCGGCAGGCGGAATAAGATCCAGCTATGCACGGCAGTTTGGTTGTTGACCAGGTTTTGTGTTTCGTTTACGTATTTACGTAAGTAATAACCAGTGTTGGTGGCATTGGCAATCGGCCTTCCATCCCGGCCCTGGGGAAACACTTCCACCAATCGCCGGATATTGGCCACGGAGGAAAAGAAGGAATTATTGGTAACAATACTGGCAGCCAGGCGTGGATCCCTGGCGGTGGCACCTGTGGTGGCATAGGGATTGGCGGCATGTGCAGGATTATTCCAATCAAATTTAATGGCAGTGGTGGCATTAACTTTTATCTCGTAGGCATCCACCAGGTCTTGTGTGGGGCCAGTTCCGCCACCCGAACTTCTGTCGAAGCCAATGGGGAAGTTAGCAATTTCGAAACTATTGGAGGCGCCGTTTCTGCGGGCAAATATGATTTCCGGAATATTGAAGCCCCGGAAAAGATTACCGTAATTATTGAATACTGCATAACCGGTTCCTGGAAGATCGATCACCGCTTTGGCAGCATCTGCCGCAGCTCTCCAACGGGCTACCCGATCGCCGACGGGAAGGGATACCAGTAACGGATTGGCATACCCGGCTGCCCAGGTGGGTGTATTGAATAAATCGCTGGCTGCATACAATAGCAATCTCGACTTCAACGCAAGGGCTGCCCCTTTGGTGGCCCTGCCCAGGTCAGCCGCATTGGTGCCGATATCATTATAATGGGCAGGTAACCTAGCAGCCGTTGAATCACACTCATCCGATATAAACTGGATACATTCCTGCAGTGTATTGCGCTTCAATGTTGGTATTACATCCGTGGATAAAGGGGTGGTCATAAGGGGTACGCCACCATACCTTTTCACCAGTTCAAAATACAGGAAGGCCCTTAAAAACCTGGCTTCGTATTTCCACCGGGTTACCTCGGCTAAAAAGTTGGTATATACCAATTGCTGGGAAGGAGAAGGATCCAGTTTCCACCGATCGAAATTGATATTGTCGGCAGACAGCAGAAAGAAATTGGCTTTGCGGATACCCCTGAAATGATCGCCCCAAACGTTGTTTGGATTACTGATGGCATTCCAACTGCCATTGTTGAAATTTTGAACTGCGCTCAGTTCATCTGCGTGCTCTGCTTCATCGGTGGCGGAGGCCATCATGGCACCATCCACATCTTCAAAACCGTTGCGGAGTTCGGCATACACTGCACTTAGCAGCGACCGCACATTACCTTGTATACTTTCAAGTTGTTCCCTGTTTAAATCGGTAGTGATCTCCCGGTCGAGCTTCTGGCAACCCGCTATGGCCAGCAGGAGCAGGGTTGGTAGTAGATATAGCTTACGTTTCATTATTAAATATTTTGAGT
>Ga0209181_10002590_pt1 | contig 29351 bp, 64 predicted proteins | sample MAT05_FD_187208 | JGI IMG/M metagenome (GOLD analysis project Ga0209181, IMG submission 187208) | Freshwater microbial communities from Lake Fryxell liftoff mats and glacier meltwater in Antarctica - MAT-05 (SPAdes) (version 2) | ecosystem: Environmental > Aquatic > Freshwater > Ice > Liftoff...
TCAACCCGATTGACTGGGCTGCCGTTCGGTTGTCCCGTGAGTCTGCCGTGACGGGCAACGTCAACCCTGGCGGCTACCTGTACGGCCCGCCGTCAGTGTCGGGGCCGATGACGCTGTGGGGCCGCCCTGTGGTCGAGAGCATCGGCATGACGCAGAACACCATGCTGGTTGGCGACTTCCAGATGGGGTGTTCACTGTACGACAGGGAGCAGAGCGCCATCCGCGTTGGCACGATCAACGACCAGATGATCCGAAATATGCAGACGATCCTGGCCGAAATGCGAATTGCATTCGCTGTGTTTCGGCCCACGGCTTTCTGTCGCGTGACTGGGGTTTGACCGAGTCGCAATGATGACACAGTGGCGGGTGGGCAGTAAGGGGCTTCGGGTCATCCACACGGAGGGCTCGGAGAGCCTGCTGCCTGCCGGCACTGTTCTCCATGAGCTCCCCGGCCGCTACGAGGGCACGCTGGTGCTGATCGGGCGGCCGGGCACCTACGACGACAAGATGCTGATGGCTGGGGAATACGAGGTGAAGCGTGGTTAGTTACACCGACGCCAGCCAGATCGCGAACTACCTGGGCGTCACATTGACGGGCGCGCAGCAGACACAGGCAGGGGTGTTGGCCGACGCGGCAACCGCCTGGATCGACCGCTACACCGGCCGCTCGTGGCAGGCGACCAGTCCCGTCACTGACGAGCTTCACACGGTCCAGGGGGACACGGTCTACCTGAACCGCCGGCCTGTGCTGGCGGTATCTGCCGTCAAGACGCGCGCGGTCTACGCTGACGCGCCGCTGACCACGCTGGCCGTGTCGGAGTGGGAGTTGCTGGACGCGCCGAACGGCGTGCTCCGCATCCTCGGGTGGGCCGGCACGGGCAGTCTGGCGACCGTCACCTACACGCACAGCGCCACCGACGCGCCGGACGACGTGCAACTGGCCGCCGCCATGATCGCGGCGTCCTGGCTGTCTCAGACGCTCAGGCCATCGACGGACGGGATCGAGAGCCTGGCCGTGGGTCAGAACGATATCGCCATCAAGTTCAGTGCCTCCCGTGGGAATGTTCCAAAGGAAGCACTGTCGATCCTGGCCGGCTACCGATCCATCGTCATCGCTTGAGGGAGACGACCATGCCGATGATCCTGATTCGACACCCGAAGACTGACGCCGAGTACCAGATCGAGTCTGGAGACTTCAGGCGGCGCAAGCTGGCGACGGACAAGGACGGCAACCCGCAGACCTACGCAGAGGCCGGCTACCGCATCGTGTCTCTCGCGGACGGCCAGCCCTACCACGAGCCGAAGAAGGACGACTGACTGTGGCGACCCCGCTCGACTTCCTCCGCTCGCTGACCGCGCAGCACCGCCCTGACTCGTGCGTGATTCAGCGCGCCACCAGCACGACGGACGGCGACGGCACCAGCAGCACCTACGCGACGCTGGCAACGGTGTCGTGTCGGGTGTCTCGGATCGGCAGCGGCGGCACGGAGGGCGTCAACGGCTCGGGCGGCGTGCAGGCAATCGGACAACGGCGCATCAAACTGCCGCCCGAGACAGACATCACTACGAAGGACCGCATCGTCTGGTCAGGCTTGACGCTCGAAGTGGTGGACGTGCAACACGCCAGCAACGAAACCGAGCGGACGGTGATCGTGCGCGAGATTAGCTGAGATGCAGATTGAAGCCACGGCCGCCGGCTGGGAACCGGCGACCGTGGGGGCAGCGCCAAGCCGTGGAAGGGCCGGACGCTACACCCATATAGGTACGCGAGGCCCGCAGATGTTAGGCGCACCAGCAGTGCACCACCTCAGGAGCTTTGACAGCGTGACGACACGTATTGCAGTTTTGCTCACGATTGGTCTGCTGGCCGTACTCCTGACCTGCGTTGCGCTGGCGACGCTGTTTGCGGGCGACATCTCGGAGCGGTCAGGGGCAATCGTGAGCACGGTCCTCGGGGCGTTCTCCTCGACTCTGGCCGTGCTGCTGCTATTTCTGAGGGTCGAGACGGTCAACGGGAAGGTGGACGAAGCCGCATCGAAGGCGACGCTTGCTGCTGATAAAGCGTCTGTGGTCGAGACGAAAGTGGACCGGGTCCACGAGGACATGCTGAACGGGGGGATGCGCGAAAACATCCGCAAGGCGATATCTGAGGACCGTCACGCGCAGCGCAACCGCGACACGGTCACGCTCAACCGCGCCGAGCTTGACGAGTTGAAGCGGCGCGCGGCAGAGCGGGAGCGGCCGGGTGTCTGAGTCGGGCGGCGTTGGCGGCGGCGGTCTGAACCCGATGAGCGGGCCGGGCGATTCGCGGCCAACTCCAGATCCAACGCTCTTGACGATATCCGCGATTGACAGAGCCGTCAACTCGCTGGAACGGGTGATCGACACGCGCCTTGACGCGATGGACAAGGCGCTGGCGCTGTTTGAGTCGTCTATCACCCGGCTGCCGACCTCCGTAGACACGCAAGTCGGGCATCTGAAAACGCTGCATCAGGAGAAGTTCCTCAGCGTTCAGAAGCAGTTTGACGAGCGGGACGTGCGAACCGAACAGACCAGCCGAGACAGCAAGGTGGCGGTGGACGCAGCCCTGCAAGCGGCCAAAGAGGCCGTGACGGAACAAAACCGATCATCGGCGCTGGCGATTGCGAAATCGGAGGCGGCAACCATCAAGCAGATCGACCAGCAGGGCGTACTGATCCAGACCGGCACCGGCGCGCTGAACGACAAGATCGACGACTTGAAAAGTCGGCTGACCCTGCTCGAAGGGCGCGGGGCTGGGATGTCTCAGAGTTGGGGCGTCGTCGTTGCGGTGATTGGCGTCTTGATGGGAGTCGCTGGGATCGCCCTGGCGGCCTCGCGGTAAGGGGGTACGGAGCGTGATTGCTGCACTCATCGTTGCCATCATCGTCATCATCGTCGTGTTCGTCATCGCGCACATCATCGTGCGGTACACACCGATCCCCGCTGAGATCGTGTGGCTGGTGTATCTGGTGGCCGCGCTCGTGTCCATCCTGGTTCTATGGCGGGTGATCGCGCCGCTGATCGGGCCGCTGCCATGACAGCGACAGAGCAGCGCGCCTTCAAGAACCTGCTGATCTACATCGGGATTGCGGTAGCGAACATGGCCGCCATCGCGCTTGCTGCTGGCGTGGCTGGCGGGTCGCTGGTCGGGTTCCGCGACGGCGATCCGTTCGCGGTGGCAGGGCCGTCGATGGCCGCGCTGCTGGCCGTGGTGACGCCGATCCTGTCCACGTGGCTGGCGAGCAACCGGCCCCGCATCGGCAGTGAGGCTATCGCGGCGGCGGTTGACGAGCGCCGGCATGCGGGGCAGTCTCGTAAGTCGATGGTCGTCCGCTCGAAGGGCAGCCCGCCGGACGCTGACGAGGTGATGACGCCGTCGCAACTCAAACAGGTGTCGGACGAGATCGAGCGCCGGCTGCGCGCGGACGCGGACGAGACGGCCCCTCATGGCTAAGACCACGGTCAGGATCGTGACAAACCGCATCCCTGCGATCAGCGCGGCCATCAAGCCTCTGGTGGCCGCCGAGGTGCAGAAGGCCGCTTTCCAGATCGAGGCACGGGCGAAGGCCGTGGTGGCTGTGGACACGGGCACGCTGCGCCGCTCTATCACGACCGTCATGAGCAATGGAGGGCTGACGGGGGTGGTCGGGCCGAGCGTGTTCTACGGCAAGTTTATCGAGTTCGGGACGCGGCGCATGGGTGCTAGGCCGTTCATGCGGCCGGCTGCGGAGGCCGTGATGCCGGGCTTTGCGGCGGCTGTCGCGGCTGCGTTGGGCAAGCTCTGATGCTGGAAGGGCAGCGCGTTGCGTCGTTCGTGTGGGACACGCTGGCCGCCGATACGGGCGCTGGCGGCGTCTCCACGCTCGTGGGCGGGCGCATCTACCGTGACCGTGTTCCCCAGACTGCCGCGCTCCCGGCCATCACCGTGACGCTGGTGTCTGCCGTCGATACCAACACCATCGGCGGCCGGCGCGTCAAGCAGAACGTGCTGGTGGACGTGCGGGTCGTGGCCGATGGCTCGGGCTACCCCAACGCCCTCGCGGACCGCATTGACACGGTGCTCCAGAACGCTGGCGGCACCAAGAGCAGCGTCGTCGTCGTGGAACTGGTCCGCGAACAGGTGACGGCGTTCATAGAGGATGACGCCGGCAAGTCGTACAGCCACGTCGTCGCTACGTACAGGAGTCCGGCGTACTACGCCGCGTGAGAGAGGGGTGATAGGTCATGCCTGATCGGATGATTGTCCAAGAGGCGGTACAGATCGGGGTGGAATCCACCGCCGGCACTGCCGTTGTCCCCACGATCCAGTTCGGCGGGCTGTCCGTCGATATTGACACGGAGATTGAGTTCTCAGAGTTCAAGCCGGCCGGGCAACTGGTCAACTCTATCGTGGCCCCGCTCCGCGAGTGGTCTTCGGGCGAGTTGAGCGGATTTCCGACCTACACCGAACTGCCCTACGTCCTCTCTAACCTGTTCGGCGCGGCGGTCATCACCACGCCGACCGGCGCGACCCTTGCGCGACAGTGGAAGTGGACGCCCTCGGCAACCGTGCCGTGGACGCCAAAGACCTGGACGATCCGGCGTGGCGTCTCGGGCGACACGGCCGAGCAAGCGGACTACCTGCTGCTCTCAGGGCTGATGCTGTCGTTCTCGCGGACTGACGACCCCGAGATCGGCGGCGACCTGTTCGCGCGACGGTTCGACTACGCGGCGACGATGGCGACCACCGGCATCACCAGCCCGGCGCTCATCCCGATCCTGCCTGACCAGATCGACGTGTTTCTGGACGCGACAGGCGCCGGGCTGGGCGGCACCCAACTGACGCGAGAATTCAGCTACGCGCTGGAGATCTCGGATATGTTCGGAAACATCTGGCCGCTGAACAGCAGCCTGACATCGTTCGCCGCGCACAGCGTCCAGGCTCCTGACGCGGGCGTGACGCTCCAGCTTGGCAACGACACGGCCGGGCGGGCGATGGTCACGAACATGCGCGCCGGCTCGACGGTGTTCGTGCGGCTGCGGGCGCAGGGCGCAGCCAGCAGCATCGAGTCGGGGCAGCGGTACTCGCTGATTATCGACACGGCCCTCAAAGTGGTGGACTCGCCATCACGCGACGATCAGGAGGGGCTATCAACGCTGGAGTGGTCGCTGCGGTCGGTGTATGACGCGACCTGGGCAAAGTGGTTGGAAGTTACTCTAGTGACGACAACTACAGGGCTATGATGCGACTACTCGTCAGCGAGCGCGGCATCGTACTCGGCAGCCTGCTCAGGGGTCAGCATCCGCGACACCCTGAGCACGACCGCACCGCGAGTGTAGGTGTACCCGCCGATGACGGGCGCCGCCTCGCTCATCGCGGTCAGGAAGGCGCTGCGCTTCTGCGCTCCGGCGGGCGTGGGGTAGACCTCCACCGACCCGCCGTCCTCAACGTGCAACTCTCCCTCGATCCACGCATCCAGACGGGTGTCGCGCCAGGTCGCCTTGCTCGTGTACCCGCCAGGGCGACCGAGCAGATTGTTGGGGTCGGTCGCCGCCGTGAAGACGGCGGCGTCTCCGAGCGGCAGCCCGCGCACTCGCAGCGTCTCCACGACGGCAACCGCGTCAGGCGTCGTCTGTTGAGCATGGGTGACGGTGTAGGCAGGGGCGAGCAGCGCGATGAGCAGAGCAAGCAACAGATATCGAGTCATCAGTACATCTCCCTCATCACTGTAACGCGAGGGACGACGCAAGCGGGAGGGTTATGCCGAGGTTGAGCAACATGCTCGGGGAGACCGGGCGCATCGAGATTGCGGCCAGCGGTGACGAGCCGCTGGTCGTGGAGTACCGCCGGGGCGTGATGACGCCACGGCTACAGATGCGGCTGTCGTCGCTCCAGACGACCGAGGGTGGCGCGGCCACGCCGGCCGGGCTGATGACGATGTGCGAGGTATTCTCGACGCTCATCAAGTCATGGAACCTGACCGACGACGCGGGGGCCGTGATCCCGACCGACGCTGACAGTCTGGCCGATGTTGACCTGTCGATTCTCACCGCGATCATGACGAAGATCGGAGAAGCCATCGGCCCGGACCCTTTGAGCGCAAGCGGCTCCAGCAATGGCTTGTCTCAGAGGGCAAGCTTGGAGCCGCTCCCGATTACTACGGCGTCCTGATGATCGCGCAGCGGTACAGCCAGGACCCGCGCACGGTTGCCGAGTGGGAGCCCGAGTGGCTGGCTGCTGCATCGACGGTGATGCAGGCAGAGAACGGGGCTGAGGCCGAGGTGGCGAGGCGGCGCGACCGCCGGGCCAAGATGCAGAAGGGCCGCTGAGATGCCGGCAGCCGCACAGTTAGAAGTAGTCGTAGGGGCTGACGTAAGCTCCGCGCAGAGCAAACTGTCGTCGTTCGGGTCGTCGTTCGGCGGGCTGATCGCTGCTGGCGTGGCGGGTGCTGGAGCTGCGGTCGCGGCCGGCGTCGCGGTCGGGGTCAAGGCTGCTGGCGACCTGGAGCAATCGGTCGCCAACATCAGCACGATCAAGCCGGAAATCGACACGTCAGCGGTGTTCGCCAGTCTGAACGAGATGAGCACCCGCATCCCGCAGACGGCCAGCCAACTCGGAGAGTCGCTGTACAACGTGTTCTCGTCAGTCAACGTCACGGCCGAGGAAGGGCTGCGGCTGGTCGAGGGGTTCGCCAAGAGCGCGGTTGGGGCAGGCACCAGCGCGGAGACGTTCGGGACGGCAGCAATGGGCGTCATGAACGCCTACGGACTGAGCGTTGATGAGGCCACCCACATCAGCGACGTGTTCTTCAACACGGTGAATGCTGGCGTGGTGACGGGCGAGGAACTGGCTGCAAGTCTCGGGCCGGTCACGCAGAGCGCGAAGGCGGCCGGCGTCAGCCTGGACGAACTCGGCGCGATGATCGTGGGCGTCACCAAAGAGGGCGGCCCGGCGGCGCAGAACATCAACAACCTCAACAACATGCTCCAGAAGATCACGACGAAGGAAGCGCAGAAGGGGTTCAATGATCTGGGCGTCGCCACCAAGACCGCGACGGGGGAGTTCAGGCCGACCATCGAGGTGATGCGCGACCTGAAGACGCGACTGGAGGGCATGACCGAATCGGCCAGGGCGAACGCGCTCCAGACGATCTTCCCCGACGCGCAGGCGCGGCTCGGGGCGATGACGATCATGAGCCAGATCGACGCGGTGGACGCGGCGCTGGCGACGAATCAGGCTGCTACCGGCTCGGCGGCCAGCGCCTACGAGAAGATGTCCGCCACGTTCAACAGCCAGTCTAAGTTGCTGGTCAATGGGCTGACGGCGATCCTGACCACGGTCGGCGCGATGCTGCTGCCGATGCTGACGCCGCTCATCACCGCGTTCTCACAGTCGCTGCCCGGCGCGTTCAACACGGCCAAGGCCGCGTTGTCCGACCTCATGACCATGTTCTCGGGCGGCGGAAGCGGCAGCGGCGCGCTCAACGGCATCCTATCCGCGATGGGACTCGGCCCCGAGTCCATAGCGATGATCGACGCGGCCATCCTCCAGATTGGCGACGCCTGGCGCACGCTGCAACAGGTGTTCGCTAACGAATGGTCGCCGGACGCGAGCATCGCGCCGCTGGTCAACGCACTAGGACAGGTGGCGGTGTTCGTGCGCGATCAGGTGCTTCCGGCGTTTACGTCGCTGTTCACGTTCCTGGGCGCGCACACTGAGATTCTGGCCGGCATTGCGGCATCGTTCCTCACGCTGTTGGCGGCGGGCCCGATCATCGGAGTTGTGACGGGCATCGCGGCAGCGTTCGCGGCCCTGCTCTCGCCGGTCGTCGCCGTAGCGGCGGTCATCGGCCTGCTGACGGCGGCATGGGTCGGCAACTGGGGGGGCATCCAGGAGATCACGTTCGCGGCAATCGCGGCCATCAGCGCGGCCATCAGCACGGGGCTGGCGGCGATACAAGCCTTTTGGGACGCTCACGGGCCGGCCATCATGGCCGCTGCTGCGACGGCCTGGGAGGGCGTCAAGACGGCCGTTGAGGTCGCCATCGGAGTGATCGGCGCCCTCCTCGACGGGGCGGCGGCACTCTGGGCCGGCGGCCTTGATGGGGCGTGGGCTGCGATCCTGGGGGCCGTTGATGCTGCCTGGGCCGGCATCGGCGCGAGCGTACAGGGCGGCCTGGACGCCATCGGGGCGGCGATGCAAACGGCGTGGGACGCCATCACGGGGCAGGTGTCAGCCGCACAACTGGCGATCCAGGCGGCCATCAAAGCGGTGTGGGACTTGATACCCGCCGACATCCAAGCCGACCTGATCCTGATTGCAAACCATCTGCTGGTGCAGGGTGCGGCGTGGCTGGTGACGATGCAGACGACGGCGCTTGCCATCCAGACCGCCATCGTGACCACGTTCGGGGAGATTGCGACGTTCGTCTCCACTTGGGCGTCAACCACGATCATGGCTCCGCTGCTGGCCCTGATCGGCACCGCGACGGCTGCCGCGACCGAAACGGGCACCGGAATCTGGACGGCGATCACCACCAAACTGGACGAGGTCGTCGCGGCAATGGGTGAGTTTGCAGGCGACGTGCTGGCGTCGCTGCGCGGGCTGGTCGGCACCGCCAGCGCGGCGGCGGCCAGCATCGGCCAGGGGATCATCGAAGGCATCAGGGGCGCGATCATGGCCGGCGCGCAGAGTATCGCCAGCGCAGCAGCCAACGTGGTCAGGCGGGCGCTCGAAGCTGCGAAGGCCGCAATCGGCGTGGACTCGCCATCGAAGGATTTCCGCGACGAGGTCGGCAAGCCCATCGTGCAGGGCGTGATGGTCGGCCTCCAGAAGATGCAGCCGGCGCTGGACAGCATGTTGGGCGGGCTGGTGCAGCCGCCGTCTATGGGCATGAGTGCGCCGCGCCCACCCGTGCTCGGCTACGGCGGCGGGACCGTCATCAACGTGACGGTGCAGGGCAGTCTGATCCGCGAGCGCGAGCTTGACGCCGTGGTCGGGCGGGCGGTCGGCAACAACCTACGCCGCAACGGCAGGCTCGGGAGCAACTGATGGCGACTACCACGCTCACCTCAGGCATCAACGCCTCGGTGACCACCATCCCGGTTGTCACTGTGGCCGGATTCCTCGCTGACGGCCACATCCTGATCGACTCGGAGATCGTCAAATACACCGGCACGTCCGGCGGGAACAGTTTCACCGGCTGCATCCGGGGTGTGGCCGGCAGCACGGCCGCCTCGCACCTGATCTCTGCGACCGTCACGGAGTCCTACCGCGTGTCGCATCATGTCGTGATCGGCACCACGTCCACCGGCGGCAACGGCACCGGCCTGCTGCTGGCAGAAGGCGGCTACGAGCGGCGGCTAGGCCAGCAGTACGCGGCCAAACTGTCGATAGCCGGCACCACTCAGGACGACCGTCTCGGCACCCAGTCCTGGCAGGCGTCGTCGTGGAGCGGCGGCGAGGGGCATCTGAGGCATGACCCGGCTAACCCGTCGCGCTACCGCGCCGGCGCCGGCATCGACACGTTCACGGAGGCTGGCGCGCTCGGACTCGGGCCGTACCTGTCCACGATCAGCGGCGGCACCAGCGCGACGCTGGCCGTGAACGAGATCAGTTGCCTGCACGCATTCTCCGGGCTGCTGATGATCGGCACCAGCACGGGGCTGGTCTACCAGTGGGACGGAACCACTCTGACGTTCTGCTACGACACCGGCAAGGCCGGCGGCATCCGCTCGATGATGACCTGGGAATCGTACTTGTACGTCGGCACCGGCACGGACGGGGTTGTGTTCCGCTGGGTGCGGGCTACGCCGACGACGACCTGGGCAACAAACTTCACCGTTGGGGCGCGCTCAGGGGACACCGTGCGCGGCGTCCACGGCCTCAGCCCGCACGTCACAGACGGGTTCTACGCTGGGTACTACGCGGCATCTGAGGACAATTACGCGCTCGTCGGGCAGATCGCCAACACTGGCGGTACTACCGTTCCGACTGTTGCGCTCAACACTTACGAGAAGTCGGTGTCTCTGATTATCCCGTACCGCGAGAAGCTGATGGCCGTGGTCTACAATGCCACGGATAATTTCTGGCGCTTGTTCGAGGGCGGCAACGACCCGGACCCGTTGATTTGGACCGCGAAAGGCACGCAGGTTGGGGGGTACCTCAATTGCGCGACCATGCTCAATGACCGGCTGTACTTCGGTGACGCGGTGCAGGGCCGAATCTGGCGGTACGACGGCAGCAAAATCACGCTCTTGCGTCAACTCGGCTCCGATCAGGTGCCGTACACCGCGCAGATCAAGGGCATTGCTGCGTGGCGCGGCGGCGTCTGGGTCAGCATCGTGGACGTGGACGGCACGATGGGCCTGTTGCGCTACGACGACGAGGACGACTCCTGGTCGCGGCCGGCAACGGGGCTGCTCGGGACCACGCCCGGCGTGATGGCCGTCTACAACGACCAGTTGCACGTCGTGACCAACGCCACCGGGGCGTCACGAGTCTGGCGCACCAACGGCACCTATCGAGACGGCGGCCCCGTCGATTCCGGGCTGATCGATGCCAACCTGGGAGGGACGGACAAACTCTGGCAGGGCGTCACGGTGCGGCACTCGGCGCTGGCCTCCAACCAGGCGGTGTCGATCTACTACCAACTGGAGGACACCGGCTCGTGGGTGCTGTTGGGGCACAGCGACGTGGACAACAGCACGTCCAAATCGCTCGACTTCGCCGCGAGCATCGAGGCGGACCTGATCGCGTTCCGGATGATTCTGAGCGGCACGGCCGGCAGCAGCACGCCGCTGCGGGTCTACAGCCTGAATGCCCGCTACGTGCCGTCGCCAGGCGTCACGAAAGAGTGGACGTTGCGCGTTCGGATGCTCGGCAACACCGGGCGGTACATGCCACTGCGGGACGGCATCACCAGCACGCAGACGGGCGAGCAGATCAGCGCGGCGCTGTGGGCGCTGGTGGACGCGGTGACGCCGGTCAACTACGTGGACATCGACGGCACGGTGTCCGAAGTCTTGATTACGGAGTGGCGCGAGTCGGAGGCCAGTCTGCATGTGGGCACCAACGCGCAAGGCTGGGAGCTTGACGGGCAGTTGACGCTGCGGGAGGTCTAACGATGGCGACTGATGAGACGTGCGACTACTGCGACGGCTCCGAGATGTATCAAGGGTTGCTGACCCACCGGCCGACGTGCGCCACGCTCACCGGCCCGGCCGAGGCGGCAGCCGCGATATCTGGGCAGAGTCCGCGACGGACCGACGCGGACGGCCTGACGGGCTGCCGGTTCTGTGCGGCGGTTGCTGCGCCGACGAAGCGGCTGTCGTCGCCCGCCAGCCACGAGTTCGGGTGTCCCTGGCGGCGGGCGCGGGCGCTCTACCCTGACGGCGTGAAGCATGCCGACGCGGCATCCGGGCGGGCGGTGCCGGCGGTGGTGAATCCCAATGCCTGACTACCGCGCCGCAAATACGAAACCCCTGCGAGGCATCGACGTTGCGTCACACCAGGGCCGCCCCGATTGGCAAGCCGTGGCAGCGTCAGGTGTCACGTTTGGCATCAGCAAAGCGACCGGCGGGACGTGGTACACGAACCCCACGTTTCCGGATAACTGGCTCGGGATGAAGGCGGCCGGACTCGTGCGGGGCGCGTACCACTACGCCTTTGAGTCGAGCGGCCAGCCGCTACCCGGCGACGGCCCCGAGGCTGAGGCCGACTACTTCCTGACGGCGCTGGCTCGCGCCGGCGGCATCCTGCCCGGCGACCTGCTGGTGCTCGACATCGAGGATGGCAACGGGCCGCTCGGGGACTGGTGTTTGCGATGGCTGCGGCACGTTGAGATGAACACGGGCGTCAAGCCGCTGGTCTACACCGGCGCGTGGTTCAGCGTGCCGCACGGCCTGGGCGCGGTGCCTGCGCTGGCCGAGTTCCCGCTGTGGCTCGCTGCGTACCAGGATGCCATGCCGGCCGCGCCGCCGCCGTGGTCAGTGGTCAGCATGTGGCAGCACAGCAGCACGGGCCGCGTCCCGGGGATCGCCGGTGACGTTGACCTGAACCAGTTTCGAGGGAGCCGCGCCGACCTGCTGGCGCTCGGCAAGCCGGGGGCGGTAGCGCCGGCTCCGGCCGTTGACGAGCTAGCCGACGTGCGCCGGCGGCTGGCCGAGGCGGTGTCGGCGTTGGGCTACGCGAGCGGTGACGTAGCTGACGCTGCCGATGCGGTTGCGAGCGCAGCTACAGCACTGGCGAACACGCTGCGCTCGCTCAGGCCGCCAGCCGCGTAAGGAGGGCCTCCTGGTGGTGGTGCCCCTGCCGCTGTTGTGAGCGGCAGGGGCTTTGTCGTTGGGGCGGGCGGTTAGCGATACGACTTCTCGTCATCCGCCCCGACGATCTGAAGCCACGACGGCCAGCAGTGGGAGCAGAGCGCCTCGTTGTCATGCGTGAGATTGGTGTCCTCCCACGCGATAGCCTTGTGGCACCAATCGCACTGCGTCGCTCCGGGTGGGTGCTGGATCGTCGTTGCCATCTTCGTCTCCCTGGCGGCTGCGCCGCTCTTGCTGTCTGTAGATATCTTACTACGCCCCGTAGCAAAACACAATACTCCAAAGTGCCCAATATGGGCCACTTCGCGCACTCTACCCTATTGCAGTATGCTACGTGGCGTAGTAAACTGATATCAGATCAGACGCAGGGAGCGCGGACATGGCACGAATGATCGGGCAGGCAACAGAGCAGGACGCAGTAACAGCAGCAATTAGCAGCGTGATCCTAGACGTTGAAGCACCCACGGTGGTTCAGGTTAGCGCGGCGTTGAGCGAGTACCGCCACCATGCCCCGAAGAGCATCGGCGCTGCTGTCTACGGCTGGATGGTCGAAGACTGCGGCGAGCGCGAAGAGGGACGCCGTTACAACCTGATCTGCCGCGCGATCCGCGCGGCGATGCAGCGGGCAGCGTGATGAGCCGCCGAGGACAGCGGTTCCTGGGCTGCCCCGACTGCGGCAAGCGGGGTGTCTATTATCAGTCTGGTAGCCATCAGGACGGCGGCTACCAGTGTCGCTACTGCGACTTCTGGGTCTACGAGATAACGACCGACCGCATAGACAAGTTGAATACGGAGCGCCTGAACGCGGCGAATCCTGAGATGGCACGCGCATGACGCCTGACGAACTCCGCACGCGCCGCAAGGCCCTCCGCTTCAGCCAGCAAGGCCTGGCCGAGGCGCTCGGCGTGACTCAGCACACCGTCAGCCGGTGGGAAGAAGGCAAGATAGCACTGACAGCGCCGCGATCCTTCTGGCTCGACGCCGAGATGAAGCGGATCGAGCGGAAGGCGCACCCGCCGAAGCGCCGCGCCCGCCACCAGGAGAACGAAGCACCATGACCCTCGACAGATGCTCCGGCTACTGCACCGATTGCGGCGGGCCACTTGGAGCGAACCGCTGGCGCTGCGCCGCCTGCCAGCTCGCAGCACGACGCGCGATCATGCGCGCCGGCCCGGGCCAGGTCGTCAAGCCGTCCGACGTGGCGGCTGCGCGGGAGGATGCCACGTGACGGTATACATCTCATCAGTCACCTGCGCGTGCGGCAGGGACATGCTATCGGCGCATGAGCTGTGGACCTGGGGCAGTCTGACCTGCGAGTGCGGGGCGATCGCCACCATTCAGCAGGACGGGACCGGCCGAGCCTTCGTCTCGTGGCTAGGGCCGTTCGTTGATCTCGACGTGGCGGCAGAGATACGGCCGGGGTGCCGGTGAGCAGCGCGCAGCACGAGCAGTACGCCATCGCATTGCAGCGGCTCGCCAGTCAGTGCGAGGCGAATGCGGCCAGCGTCAGGCGCGGGGCGTACCCTCGCTACCCGCACGACCGCATTGAGGCCGTGCGCGCAGCCCTGGAGGCGCTGCTGCTGGAGTTGGCGACGGGCGATGCTCGCGTCACGCAGCGCGACGCGGTACAATAACCCCTGTGCGCCGGTATCCAGGCTGAGGCGCGGCGCGCGTGTCTCAGGCAGCGGTCGTGTAGGGGCATCACAGCCGGGGTCCGTGTCGCAACGCCAGATATGGCGCGGACGAATCGGTCTGGCAATCGCAGGTTCGATTCCTGCCTGCTGCACCACCAGCGCCCCGCTCGCAACAATGAGCGGGGTGGCCGGTGTCAGCGCGCCTGCCATGCGTAGGAGTGCGTAACGAGGCCGTCCAGCAATGGGCGGCCTCAGTCTTTGCGTTCAGGCCGGGGCGCGCTCCAGCCTCGACAGTTCGCGCTCCAGCCACGCGGCGCGCAGGTGCGTGATGGAGACCTTCCCGGACTCCCACCGCGCGTAGTTCTGCTGGCTGACGCCCGTCGCGTCGGCCACCTGCTGCTGCGTGAGATGGAGCGCCTTGCGGCGCTCCCGTAGTTCTATGTTGGTCATGCGACGGCCGCTACGTGCACGGTCCAGCCGGCTGCTCGCGCCGGCTCGATCAGGTCCGCGCCACTCGCTGCGGAATCGCCCAGAATAAGCGTCACGCCGGGCAGATCGGCGGGGCCGTATACCGTGCCATCCTTCACCAGAACGGGCAGGCCGCGTGATGCCGCCGGATGATCCGTGGTCAGTTCGGCGGCGGCGTCGTCGAGAAACGTGCGGAACGACACCCCGAGGTCGAGCGCCTCAATCAGGCCGTCAACGTGGATGATGTGGCTTGTCATCAGTACTCTCCCAGCCCGCACTCGCCATCGTCGCCCATCCGACCGCAGCCACGGCAGGCCTTGCCGCCGCGTGCGTAGAGGCTGCGGTCAGCGGTGCGGCGTACCGTTTCCTGCCGAACTTCCCACCCGATGATCTCGCCGCGGCCTGCCGCTCGTGTTGCGTCTTCATACTGGCTGCGGAGCTTCGAGCCGGTGATCGCCATCTGCTTGACAATCGCCTCAATCGTGCCGTCTGGCCGCTGCACTCTAATCGTCGTCGTCGCCATCGTTCCGTCTCCCCTGTCTGGTGTGGGCCGCTTGCCTCACACCCTTATAATACATCATGCTGGTGTAGGATGCAACCCCTCTAACCCGCCAATCCGAGCAATCTTCGGAAACTCGTAGCCGCCCAAGCCGTCGCCCCAATCCCGCAAGCTCGCGCCCGGTTGGCGCTGGAGGTATCAGTAAATGTGATAGCTTGTCGTGGTCCTAAAGTGCCACCTCTGGTGTACACTGAGGGGGTGGAGGGCAGATGGCTAAAATACGGACGACCGTGTTTCTGACGCCAGACGACCGCGAGGCCGTCGAAACGATTCGCGACGCCCGCATGGCCGACTCGGACGGCGCAGCGATTCGGTACGCGATCAGGGTCGTGGCGGCGTTGGTGCGGGACCAACGCGAGGACCGCGAGGCTACCAGAGCATCATGACGGCGCAATCCTGCGCGGACACAGAAAAGCGCCGATCAGCGACGAACTGACCGGCGCGAAGGAGAACGGATCTGATGCCCATTGTAGCGCATTCCCCGACCCTGACGACCACGCTGGCGTACCAGCACGCGACCACGCTGATGGCCCCGGCCTACGAGGCGATGCCCGACAGCGAGTGCCGCCGCCTACAACGGACCGTCGAGTGGCTGGCGCGGGCCGGCAAGCTCGATCAGGCCCGCGCGCTGGTGGCCGACGAGATCAGACTGATCTGCCTGTCGCGGGAGATCACGCGACACATCTCCGAGTGCCCCGTCTGTGCGGACGGCGGCGAACTCTACTGCCTCGACCTGGAGCGGATGGACCGCCGAGAGGCAGGCATCGCAGCGCGCGGCGCTCAGGCGGGAGGGGGCATCTGATGGCGACTGAGACGACCTCCAGTGCAGCCGAGGCCCGCGACGCATGGCTGGCGGCGCGCCACGTCTGCATCGCGCACGAGCGGCAGCACGGCTGCCAGGTCGTGACCTGCGAGACGGCCCGCGACCTGGACGAGGCCGCGTGGGCCGCGTTGGGCGGCTACGGCAACCTCGTCCAGGGGGGTGCGCTCTGATGCCGTGTTGGGTCGAGCGCATGGAGATGGACCCGCGCTACGCCTACCGAGAGGACACCTACGACCGCGACGCGCCCCTGTGGCACGCCGACTGTGACGCAGCCTGTATTGCCGAGGAGGCGGCGCACGAGGCGTTCGGCGGCTGGGGCGGGTGCAGTTCGCACAGTGTGTGGGGCTGCCCGATGTCCACCTGCTTTGTCCGCACGGCGCAGGCCATGTGCGTGCGGGACAAAGGCCACACCGGGGCGCACGAGTTCGCGCCGCAGAACGAAATCGCCATCGAGTTCCCCGCCGCGTTGGAGGCCCGCTCGTGATCGACATCGACGTGTGGACGAGCGCCACGTTCGGCGCGATCCTCGGCTGTGTAGTTGCGCTGTGGTGGCTCTCATGACACTCCGAACGCTTCTCCGATCCCTGCTGATCCTGCCCACCGTCACCCCTGACCGGCGGCGGCACGTCTACCCGCCCACAGTCGGCTACGTGGCCGGCGCGGCGTGGCTCGACGCGCAGTACCCAGACGCCTGGGGCTGGTACACGAGCGGGCTGATCGAACTCCAGGTGGCCGCCTGGCTGGCGCGCCGCGAAGACGTGCGCGCGGAGGGGGTTCTGTGACGAAGTACCGAACAATCGTTGCCGACCCGCCGTGGCTTGTCCAAGCTGGCCCGCGTAGCCTTCACGATCCTCATGAGCGGTCACGCCCACTGCCGTATATGACTATGACGGTTGAGCAGATCGAATCGCTTGCGGTGGCGCAGATTATTGAGGCAGACGCTCACCTGTACATCTGGACGATCAACGCCTACGTAGAGGCGGCCTACAGGATCGCCCGTGCGTGGGGGTTCAAGCCGTCAACGCTGTTGGTGTGGGCGAAGTCCCCGAAGGGGCGAGGGCTAGGCGGGACGTTCTCGACTGCTACCGAATACGTGCTTTTCGCTCGGAGAGGATCGCTGCCAGCTACTGCACGGGTGGACCGGAATTGGTGGCAGTGGCCTCGCCGCCACCACTCTGAGAAGCCAGAACACTTTATTGACATGGTGGAACAGGTTTCGCCCGGCCCCTATCTGGAGATGTTCGCTCGGCGGCACCGTCTCGGTTGGGATGTGTGGGGCAACGAGTCTGCCAACACCGCAACGCTGGAACAGCCGCGCCGCGAAGACGTGCGGCAGGAAGGGCGGGTGCTGTGAACCCTCACGAGGCGTTCTGCCCAGACTGCCACGCAACGATCTGCCTGCGGTGCGTCGCGCTCGACACGCGGTCTGACCCAAGCGGCTTGGACGGCTGCTCGGACTGCGCGCGCTTCATGACGCGCATACGTCGCGCTCGGCGCGACCACATCAAAAAGGACCACGCCGATGGCGGTTGAGTTAGCACAGATCCCCGCCGAGCGGACCTTTCGCGGCCCTGGCTGCTCGACGGACTGCCGCGTGATTCGCGCCCTTGTGCCCACTGTGTTCGGGCGCACCGAGTTGATGCTGCACGACCCTAGCAGCCACGAGGCTTACGGCATGTCGCAAGGCGCGGAGTTCGGCGCAGGGTTTCACGACGTGGAAACCGGGCCGCTGCTGGTGCGGCTGGCCGCTGGCGAGGCGTTCGTGGATGGAAAACTGATCCTCCTGACGCCGAAAGAATGGGAGCTGCTCAGTCTGCTGGCCCGCCGCCTTGATAAGGTGGTACTGAACACCGATACCCTCGCCCTGATCTGGCCGTGGTACGAACAGCAAACTGCGCCGCATCCGCGCCACATTTTGCGCGTCACGCTGTCACGGGTCCGCGCCAAACTCGGCCCTGCCGCCTACCTGCTGGAAACCAGAGTCGGCCGAGGGCTGCTCCTGCGGCGCGAGGCGACCCTGTGAGCGGCAAGCCGATGGCCGACAGCGGCAAGCCCACTGCCCGATGGCGCGGGCCTGCCGCGTACAAAAACGCCGCGCTGCCGCCGCACGCAGAGGACGCGCGGCGGTGGGCGGCGTTCTGCGCGAGCCTCGGAGATCGGATCGCGAAGATCCGGGCCGACGAGGCCCCGCTGCTCTGCCCGACGTGCGGGTCCACCGCGCCGCTGGTGGTGACGCGGAAGACGTGCCCCGCGTGCCAGGAGGACTTGCCGCTGTCGGCGTTTGGGCGCAACCGCTCGCGCCACGACGGCGTAGAGGCTTACTGCCGCGCGTGTCTGAAGCCCGGCCGGGCGGCAAAGTGGCAGCAGTATAAGCGGCGCAAGGCGGCGACTGGGCCTCCAACGCACTCGCCGGCAGGCCGCGAGCCGCTCGATGGGGGCGGGTCGTGAGCGGCGCGCGGCCCGCAATCGACTGGGTGTGTTTGGCGACCTGGTTGGCGGTCGCAGTCGTCAACGTGGCGTGGATCGCGATCCTGTTGACGGCGTTGATTGCCGTTACCGACGTGCTACGCGGGCTGGTGGCACCGTGACCGCAGCCGTGGCGATCCCGCTGGGCGTGCGGCTGGCGCTGGTGTACGCGGACGGCCAGCGCCGGGAAACCGTCGTGAACTGGCTCCGCAACGGCTGGGCGGTGTGCGACGGCGGCTGGCAGGTGCGCGTGTCTGCGGTCGTGAGGGTGGAGGTGCTGTCATGACGCCAGAACGGGGGCGGGAACTGCTCGCACGGCTCAGTGTCGAGGAGCGCGCTGCGCTAGAGGCCGGCCCCTGGTGCAGATCAGCCGAGCCAAAACTGCGACCGCAGCGCAAGGCTCGGCCGGCAGGGTTGCACCGATTCACGCCGTGCCGCATCTCGACGAACGACGGGCTGCTGGTGCGATGCGTGTCCGGATGCCAGGAAGAGCGCCACCGCGTTCGGGCAGCACTGATGGGCGGGTCCCCGCGTAGCCCGAGGGGTGCGGCATGACGCCAGTCGAGCGGGCACGGGAGTGGTATCTGCGCCAGGGCGAGCGGACGCGCCGCGCACTCTCGGTCTGCGAGGTGGGGGGCCAGTGCCCGATATGCGCCAGGTGGGCTGTTCGAATCGAGTCCGCCAGCGTGGCGCTGGACATGGCGGTGGCCGCGGCGTTCACGGAGCGGGCACCGTGACAGGCCGCGCGTCAGGGGGCCGGGGCGTCGCCGGCGGGGGGCTGGGCTGTTTTGCGGGGGCGGCCGCGCTTTCGGTCGAGCCTTTGGAACTGCTCGAAGTCGGAACGGCGTATCAACCAATCCCGCCCGAACTTCTCAGCCGGCAGTCGCCCCGCAGTGATCTGTCGCCACACGATGGTCTTCGAGACGCCGAGAGCAACGGCGACTTCTTCGGTACGCATCAAATCCTCCGACATAACGTCAGCATAGCTAAATGTAGTGTACGGCAAAAGTTATACACGGTTGACGTTATCGGTCATAAACGTTATTATTAGACATGGGGGGTGTCATGAACAACGACGTTTACGAGCGACTAGCGGACCGATTCCCGGCCGATGCGCACAAGACGCGCAAGCAGGGCAGTAGCGATCTCGTCTACGTGACCGGCGAGATGGTGATAGAGCGCCTGAATCTGGTTCTTGGCTTTGACGGCTGGTCATTCGAGGTCAAGGCCGTGACGGTGCTCGAAGACGAAGTATGGGCCAGCGGCAGACTGACGGTCTATACGACGGACCGGACCATTGTCAGGGAACAGACCGGCGGCCAGATCATCAACCGGATGCGCGGCACTCCGCCGGTCCTGGCGCAGGCAGCCGAAGGCGACCGTCCGGCGGTTGAAGCGCGGCCAGCGGTCAAGGGCAGCATCATCGAGATCGCCAACGACATCAAGGGCGCGATCACGGATTGCTTGAAGAAGTGCGCCACGCTGATTGGCGTCGGAGCGTACCTGTACGACGGAGACGAGCGACGCGAAGTGCAGGCCGAGATGCGGGCGCAGTCACGCGGCGGTAACAAGCCGACTGCGGGACCGCCTGCTACTACTGACGATGCGCCCAAGCCGATGAAAACGAAGGCGCAACTGGTGGACGACCTGAACCGAGGGATCGCGATGGCGAAGACGCTCGGTCTGGACCCGGCCGACGTTGACGCCACCACGATGGATCGCGTCTCCATACAGGAGGTGATTTCCGCTCTGGCGAAGCAAATCAAGATCGTCAAGGCTGCGACTGCTGAGGCTGCGTCATGAGCGTCGCTTACGAGTACATCGACCCGATGGAGTGTATGCATTGCTTCACGGGGCAAGGCCCGCATCAAGAATGGCACGGCACGAGAGCCGACTACCTGAAGATCGGTGACGAGTTGACCGCGCGGGCGCGCGCGAGGAACCGCGACGAAGTGCGGTTCATGACGGACGAGATTCTGGTCGGTTACGGGCAGCGGCTACGGCGGCAACTCGCCGTAGCCGCTGCTGACGGGTGGGACGAGATCGCCTCGGGGCTGGTGGCCGAGTGGCTCGAGGACGTGGAGAAGGAGTGGCGGTGGCGCACTCGCGCCGCGTCGCTTGGGTCCGTTGCCGTGCAGCGCGAGGGCGCATCCTGGGCTGACCGCGTTGACACCATCAAGCGCATGACGGACCTGTCTCTGCTGATTGCCTACGAGGCGCGTGACGCGCGGCCTGTCGGTACGCGGGGCTGGAAGTGCGCGTGCCCGTTCCACGACGACAAGACGCCCAGCCTGGACATTGACACGCGGAAACAGGTGTGGCTCTGCCGTGCCTGCGGCGTGGGCGGTGACGCCATCACCTACGCCGAGCTGAAGTACAGCCTGTCGTTCGCGGAGGCCGTGAGACACCTGGAGGACCGGCTCGGGATAAAGCCGCCGCCAGAGGCACGAGCAATCCCGAGAGGAGGCCGGAGGCCGCTCGGAGCGGCGATCCCGGGGTGAGCATGGAAGACGCCCTGACCTACGACGAGTCTGCGCTCCCGACGCTGCCGGGGGCCGATGTTGACGTGCTGGAGCCGTTCGGCCTCGGCTGGCGCTGGAAGTGGCGGCGCGACAAGACCTGGATACGGATGACCTTTCGAGGAATGCGGAAGGGAACCAGCGGACCAAATGCGGAGATCACCGTTGAAGGGGGCGTGCCGCAAGTCGGTATCAAGGGCGTGCTGACCGTCGAACGGTTGTCACTTGGGGACGGTCGCGGGCGGGCTAATCTCGCTAACCGTTTGAGCCAGCGGACGGGTGAGGGAGACGACGCGCCAGTGTCGTGGCGCAACCTACTGGACGGCATTTGCTCGCGCATCCTGAAGGAGCAGCAGCGCGGGCCGGAAGTCCGCACCATCGGTACCTCCGACGAGAAGGCGACGAACTGGCTGATCGAGGGACTGGTCGAGGAACACCAGACCACGTCGGTCTACGGAGACGGCGAAGTCGGCAAGTCATGGCTCGGGCTAGCTGCCTGCGTCTCGTTGGCGTCGGGCGTCGAGATCATCCCTGGCTGGAAACCGACCCGACAGGTGCGTTCGCTCTACCTGGACTGGGAGACGGACCACGAGACGCTGAACAAGCGCGTCAGGATGATCTGCCGAGGGGCCGGCATTCCGTACACACCGATCAGCTACGTCTCGCCGGATGGACCCCTGGCCGACCAGGTCGAGTGGCTGCTTGAGCGGGTCCACGACGAAGACATCGAGTTCATCGTCGTGGACTCCGTCGAGGCGGCAATGGCCGGCAGCAAGAGCGATGGCGGCGACATGAACGACGCTGCCGCAAAGGTCAATCAGGTGCTGCGGAAGATCGGGAAGTCGGCGGTCCTGGTCGATCACGTCAACGCCGTCAACGCCCAGTCGAAGGGCCTGGCGGGCAAAGCTTACGGTTCCATATTCAAGCGGAATTGGGTTCGCATTAGCTTTGAGGTCAAGCGCGTCCATGATGGAACGGACGGCGAGAAGCATGTCGGCGTGTACTGCACCAAGCGTAACAACGGGCCGCGCTATGACGCCCGTGGGCTGCGCTGGACGATCAACGAGGAGTCTACTTCGTGGTCAGACGAGGCCATCAGCGAACCGGAATTGGCGGCGGCGTTGCCCGTGAAGCGGCGCATGGAAATCTGCCTCAACGAGGAGTCGCCGCTGTCGCAGACCACGCTCGCGGAACGGTGCGAGACGACTCTCACCAATGTTCGGGTGGAATTGTCGCGGGACAAGGGGAAGTCGTTTCGGAAGCTCGCAAACGATCTTTGGGAGCTTGCGCCGGCCAGTCGCCCGCGCTTCGAGGTGGTCAACGCGGCTCGCGGCGACGAGGAGGAACTGCCGTGGGTGTGACCGCTCAGATTACAGATTCCCGATTACATGTAATTACAAGCCCGTTTTGTAATCAGGAAAGGCCGATTACAACCCGTAATTACAACCCAGGCTCTGTAATCTCATTACAAGATGGCCCTGTAATTACATGTAATCGGCCTGTTGTAATCGGCCCACTCGTTATAGGCGGTTCGGCGTCTTCACATTTCGCTACTAGGGCTTATAGAAAGACTACGTCTTTCCTACGTATACCCTACGCCACCGCTGAGAAAAACTCGGAGCCGGTGATGCCGCCGCGTTCGACCTTCGATGTGGTCCGCGAGCGCCAGCCGAAGTGCTGCCCCGATTGTACATCACCGCTGATAGCGCCGCTATTCGAGGGCGAATGGTGGGACTGCGCCGCCTGCGATTTTCGATGGGAGAACATCTGATGTTGAACTGCTCGCTGATTGGAAACATCGGTGGCGACTGCGAACTGAAGTACAGCGCCAGCGGGGCGGCATTCCTGAGGTTGAACGTCGCCACCAACGGCCGAGTCCGCACCCAGGCGGGCGAGTGGGAGGACCGGACCGAGTGGGTGCGCGTGACCGTGTTCGGCCAGCGCGCAGAGTCGCTGTCAACCCTGTTGAAGAAAGGCCAGCGGATCTACGTCAGCGGCCGGCTTGAGGCGCGGCCCTGGACCGGCAAAGACGGCCAGGAGAAAGCCGGCCTGGAGGTCGTCGCGGAGACGGTGGAGTTCATGAGCAGCCGGCAGGACGACGACGCCCCGCGCCAGCAGCCGGCACGGGCAGCACGGCCAGTTGCATCGGCGGTGGTGCATGACGAGCTTGAAGAGCTTGACGGGCTGCCGTTTTAGGAGCGCAGATGAAAATCTACCTTGCTGGCAAGATGAATGATGAGCATGGATCGTGGCGGGATGCTGTCGTCGGCAGTTCGATCAACCGATTTGCCGAGGCCGATCTGCCGCGATGGAAGTTGATGCGGGACGTAGGCCTGGACGGGTGGAATGGCGAACGGGTCTGCATACCGTGGCCCGTAGTCAGCAACCGCTTCGTGCTGAATGTCCACGACTACACGGGGCCGTACCGGACTGATGTCAAGCCTGACCAGCTGGAGTGGAAAAACTTCGGCGAGTTCCACGGCTCGGTAGTCCAGGGCTGCCACGGAGCATCGAACGGTGAAGAGGACGGCCTGATCGTTTCTCAGTGCATCCAGGCGATCACGCGGGCCGACATGGTTTTCGCCTACATCAACAGCCCCGATTGCTTCGGCACGCTCGTTGAACTTGGAATAGCTCGCGGTATGGGCATCTACACCGTGGCCGCATTTGATGATGCGGCAGAGTGGGACTGGTCGGACTACTGGTTCGTGAAAAACCTCGTCAATGCCACGGTGACCGCCCCGCCATCGGTGTCCGTTGGGGAGAAGCCGGAACTCCCAGAGCTGTCCACATGGGCCTCGTTTGACTCGGAGCCGATGCAGGAGTGGAATAAGCGCCGGGACGCCGAGACTGCACGGATTCGCGGAATGGTGTTGGAAGCCGTGCTCCAGTGGACGGCCAGACCAGACCGCCCCGCGCCGATATCACTGGTGCGCGCAGAGGACACGGAGCCGTACATTCGAGCAATCCAAGAGGCGGCTCAATCATTCAGTCAGATTTCCCGATGGTCGTCTGATCCGCGCGTCCGCAACGAAGCACAACGGATGCTCAAGCGGATCACCGCATGAGCGACGCACCAGCAGCCGCCCCCGCGCATCACCAGACGCACACCAAGCGCCTCGTCACGCGGCCAACCCACCCTGCGCCCTATCTCGCGCGGTGCCTGGTTGCGGAGTGCCCGTGGATCGAACGCTTCGCAACGAAAGCCGCTGCAGACGCCTCGGCGGCGCGGCACACCGCCGAGAGGGGAGAGCAGACAGCATGAGCGGCGACGACATCACCACGACCAGCCTACAGGCGTGGAACACGCGGCGCGAGGTCGTTTTGACCGTCACGCCCGAGGGCCGCGTCGTCCCAGGCCCAGGCATGGCGATGGACGACGTCGCCCGCGAGTTCCTGGCCGCGTGCAACTCGCACACCATGGACTTGGAGGCCGAAGTCACGCGGCTCCGGGCGTCGGTCAGCCACCTGACCGAATTGCTGACGGGCTACGGCGACGACGACTATGCCGCCGTCGAGGGAGGCACCCCGTGAGCGACGTCCGAATCCTGGAGGCACGGTGGTACGTGCTCCGCAACGATCTGATTGGCGGGTGGGCGGTGGCAACCTGCGAGGCCGAGGCGTTGTCGGAGTGCCCGGCGCGCCTCGGCTGCTGCGTGGTAGCGGACCTGTTCACCGAGTCTGTCGCGCACTACATCGCGGATCTGCACAACGCAACGATTGGCGAGTCGCACACCACGACTCTGGAGGCCGAGATCGCCAGCCTGCGGTCGCGGGTGGCCGAGCTGACGGCGCTCAGGGATCGGTGCTTTGAAATCATGGAGGCCGACGAGGCCAACCGTTTGGCGCTCGATGCGGTACTGGATTGGGCGCAGAATCGCGGCTACCTGGACGCCGACTACGCCGACGAGGATTACCCCAGAGGCGATCGCTTGTGGGTGGCGATGCTGGTCGCGCTCCGCGCGCTGGCAGCGCCGGCGCAGGAGGGGGCGAGTTGAACACATGCCCGCACGCGGCGGAACACACGCTGACGCCGACGGGCTACGTGGCGGCCCAGTCATGGGCGGCCGCCATGCTCAAGGCCCGCTGGCGTCAGGATCGGTGCCGAGGGTGCGGCCGGTACGAGATGTGGACGCCGCCGTATCCCGACGCGCCGCTGCCGAGATATCAGGATTGGGCGTTCGGGTGTTTCAACTGCGGGAGCGAGGCCGCCGAGCTGCCCGCGCCGGCGCAGGAGGGGGAGGCATCGTGAGCAAACTGGCGTATCTGTGTGTGCGGTGCGAGGGCTGCGAGCGGGCATTGCCATTCGCGCGGATCGCGCGGATCGGCACCGCGCCGTACTGCCCGCCCTGTCACGCGGCAGCGCTGGCGTGGGAAACCCGCACGCTCGACTGTTGCGACCATCCGGCCAACGAACACAACGTTTTCGGCTGCATGATCGAGATCAAAGACGGCGCTGCCTTTTGCCCGTGCCCGCCGCCCTCACTGGCGAACCAGCCATGACCGGCCCTCGGCGCACGAGCAACGGCGTGGCCGCGACGCGCAGGGCGGGAGTTGGCCCAGGATCGCGCACAGCGGCCCCAGGAGCCGCCAAACTGCCACGGCAGGCAGAAAAGGACTGGCAGGCCACGGTGCTGGCCTACGCGCGCCTCATGGGCTGGCGCGTCTGGCACGACGTAGCCACCAACACACCGCGCCGCTGCGGCTCATGCGGGGCCGTCCGTCAGACCCCGCGCAACGTTGCTGGCTGGCCCGATCTGGTTTTGATCCGGCGGCCCGACATCGTGTTCGCCGAGTTGAAGCGCGACGGCGAGCATCCAAGCCCCGCGCAACAAGCGTGGATTGACGAACTGCGCGCCTGCGGGATGCGCGTTTACGTGTGGCCCCCGGCCGCCTGGGCTGAGGTTGAGGAGGTACTACGCTGATGCGCTTGGCTAAACCACTGCTGTTTGACGACACGTACACCGGGCCGCGATGGCGCTACGGCCACCAGTACCGACACTTCGCGTGCCGACCGGACGGATTCATCCTCGACACGAAGGCAGTGTCGGACGATCCGCGCTGCCCGTTCGGAACCATCGACTACGCGCGCGAACTGACTGCTGACGAGGTGGCGACGCACCAATTCGTGCCGTTCGGCCTGGTGGAGGGAATCGCATGAAAGAGCTGCTGCTGACGCTGGACGAGGACGGCCACGGCGTCGCGATACACCGTGGCCGCACCTACGCGGTGCGGGGCACGTACGACATGCAGTCCGTCCACCACGTAGGCACGGTCAGCAGGGATGTCCTCCACCTAACGCTGACGCTGGGTGCCCTACTGGACGAAGTGGAGCAGAGTGCGAAGATCCAGCGCCTGGAGGTTGTCCTCGCTGAAGAACGCGAGAAGCTGGAGCGAATCACGCGGCTCGCCACCGGGGAGGAGGACGACGAGGCATGACCATCCGACACGCACTCATCACGGGCCTCGTGGCGGGAGTTTCTGCGGCAACCGGCGTCGTGATCGGCGCGCTGCTTGTCGTGCTGAACGAGAGCGTCCGGACGGGGAGGGGCTGACGATGAGTGACATGAGCAGGCTCATTCCTGAGATTGCCGAGCGCCACGCGCACGGTCGCCTGACTGGCTCTGACGTTGGCGTGCTGTTCGAACAGCTCGGGCTGCTCGAATCAGTCAACGCCAGCCTGAGCGCCGCGCTCGAGGCAGCGACGACAGCACACGAGGAAGAGCAGGAATCGTGGACCAACGCGATCAACTACCACATCGGGCGATGGGAGCGAGCAGAGGCCGCGCTCGCGGCATCCGAGGCCCGCGTGGCGGCGCTGAAGATAACTGGCGAGGCGATGGCGTCAGCGATTCAGCAGGGGGTCCGAGAGATTCCACGCGGCGGAATGCGTGGTCAGATCACGAACAATCCGGTAGAGATCACCCAGAGCGAGACGTGGCGCAGGTTCACCGATTCGCTGGCTGGCTGGCGCGCCGCCCTCGCGCCAGCAGCCGAGCCGGTCACGGGAGGGACTGACTGATGTCTGAACCAGAAGAGCCGCAATGGTTCCCGTCCGGCGGCGGCGCGCACTACTGCACAACGTGTCCTGCGCGTATGACAGGCTTCCCTGCCTACCGGGCATCAGAGGCGGGGGCGATGATGAGGCACGCGATCTATTGCCGCTGGTGGGCACAACAACTAACAGCCGCGCCGGGCGCGGGCGACCAGGGGGAGCAGCCGTGACCGCACGAAAAGCGCGCAGGCCATCGTTGACGGCGCGGCTCGCGGCGCACGTTGCGCTCGCGACGTTCGCGCTCCAGTCGGTGATCGCAACCGAGCCTGACGCCGGGCTAGAAGATCCCGCCGAGCGGAAGCGGCAGCGCGCAGCTCGAGCGCCGAAACGGGAGGCGATGATTCCGGCCGTTGCCCGTCTTGTCGAGGACGGCCTGGCCCTCGCCGCCGAGCAGCAGCAGCGGGCCGGAGGATCGGCGTCGTGACGCTCAATGACCAGGTGCTTCTGCTGCCGCTGGTCCCCGAGGATCGGTGGGAGACGTTCGCGGATATTGCGGTGCAACTGGGGCGAACGACGCGAGAAATCAAACGACTCATACTGGAGATGCGGGACTCTGGCGTCGATATCACGCTGACCGACGCAGCCTGCACGCGACTGGGAGAGGGGGCTTACTGATGGCGAGTGGCAGTGACCAGCGTATTTGCGGCGTGTGGAACAGGGGAGCTAGCTGCGTGTACACCCCGCGACACGACGGACCGCACACCAACACAGATCAGCAGGATATACGCCGCCTGACCGCCGCGCTCGCTGATATGACCGCCGAGCGGGATTGGGAGCGTCGTCAGAAGCTTGACCTTGTGGCAGTCGGTCAGGCATTCGTAGACGAAATCAACCGTCTCTTCAGCGAGCGCAACGCAAACACCGCCGCGCTCGCGACATCCGAGTCGCGCGTGGCTGAGTTGGAGGCGTCGTTGCGAGCGGTGGACAGCCTCGTGTCGAGCGGTATCTGCGTTGTTGGGCACAAGGGCAAGACTCGTTACCTGGGCCTGATTGGACGCACCGTCCGCGTAGCCGCGCCGGGCGCGGGCGACCAGGGGGAGGACTGATGGCGCGATGCGAGTGCGGGCATCGGGTGAATCAACACGACAAAGAGTACGGGTGCCTCAGTGATTCGATCTGGTCGGATTGCGAGCAGCGGTGCGCCCTGACGGCAGACGAGGCGTATGGGCAGTACGAGGCCCTCGCAGCCGCGCCGGCCACGGGAGGGGCTGATGTCTTGCGATTGCATTGACATGACAGACGCGGCGCTGGCCGAACACAACACCGAGTTGGGGTTCGTCGCGATCTCCACAGATCAGGGGTATAGCTACAGGATTGGGCTAGCGACTAACCTCCGCGAGAAGCGGCGCGGCGCGAAGCCAGCGCGAATCGTCGCGGAGTATTGCCCTCTCTGCGGGGTCAGATATCAGCCAGTCGAGGCGCGTAATGCCCTGGCAGCAGCCGCGCCGGGCACGGGAGGGGTTGACTGATGAGTGACTACGCGGAGCGCATTGATGATGCAACCAGAGATCAGATCGCCTGCCTGAAAGCCGCGCTGGCGTCAGTGACCGCCGAGCGGGACAAGGAAATCAAAAACCGAAACGGGTGGCGAGATGCGGCTGGGTCGAACATGAAACACCTCATGCAGGAGATCGAGCTTCGGGACGCCGCACTCGTGGCGCTGCAACAGGCACTCGACCACGCGCACGATTCGGCAGCAGACGAGGCATTCAGCCTGACAGCCGCGCTGGCGGCATCCGAGGCCCGGGTGGCGGCACTGGAGGCGCAACTTCCGAACCCGCAACCGACGTATGCGTACCGTGCGTTCTGGAAGCCGGGATTGGGCTACCCGGAACTGTGCGCCCGCTGCGAGAAGACCCGCGAGCAGCACGCAGATACACCGGCCACGACGGTCACAGGCACGGGTGACGAGGGCATCGCATGAGCAGCCGAGCCTACGGGTCCGGCGTTGATCGTGTCTGGCGCGGACCTGACGACTGCATCGTCCGGTCGATGCTCGACGACGACGGCCTGGCCCCGTGTGCCGATCCCGACGACTGCTCACTGTGCGGCCTGCTTTCGCAGCAGCGGCCTGACGAGACGCGCCGACAGTGGACAGACCGTATCACCGGCCGCGCGCTGCAACTCGCGGCGCTCGTGGACGAAGGAAAGACGAGACGATGACCCCTAACGAGATCGAAGCCGGCATCTTGGACGATCTCCTGGACATGCCGCAGGACGATCCCGAGGCCGACGACGCGATCATTGTCACCTACGACCGTCTGGTCCTCGTGCTAGATCGCTGGCTGCTGCATGGCGGCATTGAGCCGGCCCTCGCGCCAGCAGCCGAGCCGGTCACGGGCGACCAGGGGGAGGGAGACTGATGCTGCGCCGACTCGCTGACTGGCTGATCTCACTCGGCGGATCGTGGCACCCGGTCAGGGTGGTGATTGGAGCAGGCCTGTTGCAGATGGCTCAGGCGCGTTGCCGCTGTGGGTACGAGGGCATCTGGCGCGCTCGTGTC
>Ga0209181_10002592_pt1 | contig 29349 bp, 29 predicted proteins | sample MAT05_FD_187208 | JGI IMG/M metagenome (GOLD analysis project Ga0209181, IMG submission 187208) | Freshwater microbial communities from Lake Fryxell liftoff mats and glacier meltwater in Antarctica - MAT-05 (SPAdes) (version 2) | ecosystem: Environmental > Aquatic > Freshwater > Ice > Liftoff...
TAGGTTGTTTAGACATTATATGCCGGGGTTTCCAAAATATTATAAATTCAGGCTAATGACCTTTTTTTGTCAAATGTAAAGGAAAAAAACCTTTTTCAGAAAGCATGAAGTATTTCTTTATAAAACAATAAACACATGTTGCAATTACCTAATAGATATAAACAACTCAAAGACTAGCAAAATCAGGGTCTAGCATAATTCATTAGAGATAAAATTCAGCTCATTTGTAAATAAAAGACAAATTTATCCGTATCAGTTCGATTAAATATTTATTTTTGCGCAAATTTTGTTAAGAATCAAGTTTTTTTGATTCCTATTCGTATTTTTATTTTTTGTGGGGATTTGCAGGTATACACTTACTTTTTTGTTTTGGATCATAAGGACAAAAAAGTTGACATTTATAAAACAGAAAAGATGAGAAAATGGCGTATTGAAGATTCAGCCGAGCTTTACAACATAAACGGATGGGGTATTAATTACTTCTCAATCAGCGATAAAGGCCACGTTGTTGTTACCCCAAAAAAAGACGGAATTGAAGTCGACTTACAGGAATTAGTTGAAGAACTTCAGCTACGTGATGTTTCAACACCTTTACTGGTTCGTTTTCCGGATATTCTCGATAGCCGTATCGAGAAAATGGCCAGTTGTTTCAAAATAGCTGCCGCTGAATATAAATTTACAGCGAACAATTATATCGTTTATCCCATTAAGGTAAACCAGATGCGTCCTGTGGTTGAGGAAATCGTTACTCACGGGAAGAAATTCAATATTGGACTTGAAGCGGGATCAAAACCAGAACTTCATGCTGTTATTGCCATCAATACGGATAATGATTCTCTCATAATATGCAATGGATATAAGGATGAAGATTACATTGAACTCGCACTTCTGGCCCAGAAAATGGGTAAAAGAATATTTGTAGTTGTTGAAAAACTCAACGAGTTAAAACTTATTACCAGGGTTGCAAAGCGATTGAAAGTAAAGCCAAATATTGGTATCCGTATTAAGCTTGCCAGCGCAGGAAGTGGCAAATGGGAAGATTCAGGTGGCGATGTGAGCAAATTCGGACTTACCTCCAGCGAACTGCTCGAAGCACTCGATTTTCTCGAAAAAAACAAGATGAAAGACTGCCTGAAACTTCTCCATTTTCATATCGGAAGTCAGGTAAATAAAATCCGCAGAATTAAAATTGCTCTTCGTGAAGCCTCTCAGTTTTATGCTCAGCTTTATCTCAGGGGATTTGGTGTGGAGATGGTAGATATTGGCGGTGGACTTGGCGTTGACTACGACGGTACCCGTTCATCGAACAGCGAAAGCAGCGTAAATTACAGCATTCAGGAATATGTAAACGACGCCGTTTTTACTATGGCCGACGTCAGCGATAAAAATAATATTCCCCACCCTGATATCATTACCGAATCGGGAAGATCACTCGCAGCCCACCATTCAGTGCTGATCTTTGAAGTGCTGGAATCTGCCACTCTGCCTACATGGGAAGAAGATGAAGAAATAAGTCCCAACGATCATGAACTCGTCCGGGATCTATATGCTACCTGGGATGCAATTAACCAGTCACGTATGCTCGAGGCATGGCACGATGCACAGCAAATCCGCGAAGAAGCATTAGATCGCTTTAGCCTCGGACTGCTTGACCTCAGAACACGCGCTCAGATTGAGAGATTGTTCTGGTCAATTGCAAGAGAAGTACAGCAAATGACAAACGAACTGAAACACGTTCCTGAAGAGCTGCTTCAATTGCCTAAGTTGCTATCCGATAAATACTTCTGTAATTTTTCACTGTTCCAGTCTTTACCAGATTCATGGGCAATCGATCAGATATTCCCAATAATTCCAATTCAAAGACTTGAGGAGAAACCCGATCGTTCTGCAACTTTACAAGACATCACCTGCGATTCAGACGGAAAGATCGATAATTTCATTTCTACAAGAAACCTCTCATATTACCTGCCAGTGCATTCTTTGCGTCATAAGGAACCCTATTATATCGGGGTTTTTCTGGTTGGAGCTTATCAGGAAATTCTTGGGGATTTGCATAATCTGTTTGGAGATACTAACGCAGTGCACGTGTCTGTTGATAAGCATGGATATAATATCGATCAGATAATTGATGGGGAAACGGTTGCAGAAGTTCTGGAATATGTTCAGTATAATCCAAAGAAACTCGTAAGAACCGTCGAGACATGGGTAACCTCTTCCGTAAAATCAGGAATTATTACGGCTGAAGAAGGAAAAGAATTCCTTTCTAACTATCGTTCTGGTTTATACGGATATACCTATCTTGAATAAAATATTTCATCTAGGGAGATTATTATGGAACAAAAAAACAATCCCCTGCATGGGAAAACGCTTGAACTTATTCTCACCCAGCTTGTTGATTTCTATGGTTGGGAGCAGTTAGGTTATAAAATTAATATAAATAGCTTTAATAGCGAGCCGAGTATAAAATCGAGTCTGAAATTCCTTAGAACAACTCCCTGGGCAAGAAAAAAAGTAGAGGATTTGTATATTGAGGTAATGGACAAACTCAGACCGGAATAGGTTAACCAAGAAGTTGAGGGGACATTAAAAATAGTGAATAACAAATAGAATAAGCTAAATCCAACTGTTATCCAATTTATGAAAACTTTCGAACTCACCGGTAAAGAATACATTGAATTAAATAAATTGCTTAAAATATTTAATCTCGTGGAAACCGGTGGAGAGGCTCATATCCGCATCGATGCAGGCCTCGTAAAAGTCAATGGAGCAATAGAAACACAAAGAAGAAAAAAACTAAGATCTGGAGATATCGTCTTATATAAAAATGAATCAATCCAAATCATATAAACCAACAACCAAAAACGCCCTGAAAGACTCCAACCATAAAACAAAAAAAACCAAAACGCTCTGAAATGGAAGTATATTTCAACCATGTGCAACGCGCGTGGTCTAACAAAAACCCAAAAACATGAAAAAGCTAATCCTAACCTCCATCGCCCTCGCTTTTGTTGCCACGCTCTCAATCATGGCTCAATCATTACAGCAACAAGCCACTGCCCTTAAAAAACCCGCAGATTGCGGAGTTACCGACTATGACGCTTTCAAGAATTCCTCTTTCACACTGAAAGATGATGTGGCTAAAACAGATAAAAACTATGAACAAATTAGCACAGATGTCGCAAAATATGCAAGTTCTGAAAAACCTGTAACCCTTGATAATGTGAAAGCGGATATTAATAAGGTTAAAGAAGTGAAAACCTCTTTGAAAACCTTTGATGAAAAAGTCGCTAATCTCTCTGAAACTGGAAAAACCTTGTCATCCAATGTTACAAGCGTAAAACCAATTACGAAAATTAAGCCTGCAACCACAAACACAAAAGATTCAGTGAAAGCGGTTGATTTGAGTCGCGACATATTGAAATCACTCGCTTCTAAAGTTGATGTGGACCTTGGAACTCTCAACGGTCTGCTTGCAAAATTAGGTGGGCAATAGTATAAATGACCATTGACGATGGAAGAAATTCTGTCGCCAATGTGCTTTTTATTTCTCGGAATATTTCGATAAACACTCCGGACAAAGGCAGTCCGAATATAAACTGGTAATTTCCAGCATATCTTTTTTGTGAATCTGCAACGACTCACACCAGCAATCTTTTTCTCCTTCGCAGTTGAAGCTCGCACTGCATTTTGGACAGGTTTTTACCGACATCTTATTGAGTGAGGGTTACGTTAACACTTCTCATTTTGCCTCCCATAGGTGGATTCATTTTTCGCACAGTAACACTTGCTTTGGTTACGCCAGGTAGCTCAGCATAAACAGCATCAAGAATTCTACTAGCGATATTCTCAAGTAATTTTGACTTTTTTTCCATCTCCCGCTTCACCAGCTTATAAGCTATCTGGTAGTTAACAGCATCGTGCAGATCATCTGTCTTTGCCGGAATACTCATATCGGTTTCAAGAATCAGATCAACCAGAAATTTGTTACCCACAATCTGTTCTTCCTTATAATGGCCATGGAAAGAGTAAAACTCCATTCCTTCAATATGGATTGTCCCCATGCTTTTTTTTCATAAAGTTATAATTTTTTTGGTAAGGGAAGTCTCCTGAAAATACTATACAGAATAATTGAAATAGACCCCCTGTATTTTAAAAATTATATTGTAAACCCAAATCAAGGTTTGGAAATCTTAAAATAATCCTTCTTTTCTTTCATCCATGAATTAAGGCTGGCAAGCATGTATAATTTTAAATCCTTTTCCTTCAGGTTATAAGCAAGGTTCTCCATTTCACCCGGATCATTTTTCAAATCGAAAAGTTGCTCATTTCTGCTTCCGTATGAATAAAGTATGTATTTATAATTTTTATACCACACGGTTCTGGCAACGTTTTCGGGCTTTGCAGGATCCGGAGCAAATTCGGCAAACAGAAAATTCCTGAAACTTGTATCGGACTTTTCAATGATAGGTTTGAGACTCATTCCTTCTATTAATGGGGAAATGCTTAATCCAGCATAATCCAGCATGGTAGGTAAAATATCAATTCCAGATACCAGATGTTCTGTATCTGATGCATTTTTAAAATCTTTCCCGAACCAGCTGATAATAAGTGGCACTTTCATACTTTCTTCATAGGGATAAAGACTTCCGGCCAAGCTATGAGCTCCGTTTCCGTTACCATGATCGCTTGTAAAAACAATCAAGGTGTTTTCATCATAGCCCTGTTTTTCCAGCATTGCGATAAGTTTGCCAATCTCCTCATCTACTTTTTCAACCAAAAGGTAATACTGATAATTGTAATTTCTCCATGCTTGTCCCACTGTCTTCTGGTTGAAGGTAAGGCTGGCAGGATCATTACTTTTACTCCTCAGTGCCATCAGGAACTCTGGTTCATTTGTTCCAATTTCTGAATTATAAGGCAGTGGTGCAGTACTTTCAGGGTTTACTGCGGGCAAATATGCATCCGGTCGTGCCGCAACATTTACGATATCATGCGGATTCCTGAAGGAAACAGCCATCAGCCACGGTTCATCCGGGTGTCTCTGAATTTGTTTAACCATTGCATCTGCAAGCGGAGAGTCTGTATCGCTTCCTAATCCTGTTGTTTTTTCAGGGGATGAGAAATTGACCAGATCAAAACCCGGAATCGAATCCTTTCCAGATATATGCGGAAAAGTTTCAGGGAGTTGCCAGGTTCCACCCCAGATTGTCCGGTATCCGCCAAGCCGAAACAAATGTCCCATATTCAGCAAACTACTGTCGGGCTTCTGTCCGTCGTAATTAACGCCCGTCTGATGCGGGTACAAACCAGTAATAATTGAACTTCTCGAAGGCGAACATGTGGGAGAACTACAGTAAGAGCGAGAAAAACGGATACCTGCCGCAGCAAGTGCATCCATATTCGGAGTATGAATATATGGGTTTCCATAGGCACTCATTGCCGACATAGTCTGCTGATCAGTGAGTATAAACAGTATATTCGGTTTTCCGTTTTTTTTCTTCCGGGTTCTTTGATTATCTGCTTTTACATCACGAACAACAATTGAATGAAAATTTGCAGGACTGCTCCAGTTATCTGATTTCCCTTTCCACATCAACTGCGTCTCACGGTTTACTGAATCGGCATCATTTATGGCAATGTCCATTGAGAAATATGTACGTGGCCAAAAATGATTCCTTTTGAGGCTGGAATAAGGGAAGTAAACCTGAACCACATAGCTGCTGTCGAAAAGCTGAGTCCACGCACTGGCTCCGGTAACAATACTATTGTAATTTTTAGGATACCATTCGATAGGAGCAACATTTTTCTTTCCAGGGAGAGGGATTATAACTGCTTGAAATACACCTTTTTCGTACATATTACGATTCCGCAGGCGAGGTGGGCGAAGATCCATATAAATTTCAACACCGTCATTCATATAGGAAAACTCGTTCCCTGTTCTAACGGAATCGTCCTTAACTCTTATGGTTAACAGAAGGCCTGTTTCTGCCCGGTTCATATAAGCAGTAGCAGAACAATCATTAGATCCTTTCCAGTTCTCCTTTCCAATTACAATCTGAGAACTATCGTTCATTTCAAAGACAAATGACTGTTCTTTATCAAACTTCTGATAGGAAGTGCAGGAGGTTGCAAAGATCAGTAAAAATAGAAAGAATGTGGAATAAAACTTCATTGATACAACTTGTTAGAAATCAGATTATCAAATACTTGCAACACCTTACCAGTATCCTTCTTCCATCAAAGGAATAAGTGCCAGCAGACCTCCCCATGAATAGAAGCTATCACTGCTTTTCACGTCTCCGCCAACACCGGTAACCGAATTGTAATTTTCATGAACTCTCCTGTTTTCAGTCCATTCTTTCATTAGAAGATTTAGTGATTTTTCGGCCAGAATTTTTCTTGCTTCGGGGAGATCATAGTTCCGCAATCCCATATAAACTAGGAAATTCATAGGTGCCCATATTCTTCCCCTCCAGTATTCATTATCAGGGAAGGCAGGATCATTTCTGGCAATGGAAGGCATCATAAACTCTCCGAAAAACTCTTTCGGATTCATAAAATGCTCCTGTATCATCCTTTCAGCTTGCGCCTGACTTGGAACACCTGCAAGTAAAGGGTAAAAATTAGTTGGAGCAAGGTGTTTTGAAAACTCGTTTGTAATCAGATTTTTATCCCGGTAAATTCCGGTCTTTTCATCCCATAGTTCTTGAAGTTTTATACTAAATTTCGCAGCTCTGTCAAGCAACTCTGTTTTGTCGTTCTCTTTGCCTAATTCCGAGGCAATAAACGCAAGCGACTTACAGTCAGATATATACAGGCTCATAAGATCAACAGAAGCAAGTTCCATCAGATGGGTACTTTTATTGAAAACGACTTCTTCAAACAGAGGAGAATTATCAAGCCCTGATTCATACATTGCAGCCTGTTTATTATTGTTGTCTATCCCTGTTTCAAGGGAATCCGATCCCCATGAAAGATACCCCTTGTTGTTGCGGGCCTTGTCCCACCAACGGTTCCAGGTTAGCAGTTTATCATAAACTTCATTCAGAAACCATTTATCCTGGTACTTTTCATAGATAAGTTTACAAACCATACTTCCAACAGGAGGCTGGGAGCGGTCGAATGAAGATTTATTTGCCAGCGCTGCCGTATAATTTGGTATGAATCCCCCGGGAGTAATGGAGTTTGTCATTGCGATTGCATTGGAATATGCATTGTACTTATCGTCGCATGCAAACATGGCAGCAGTAAAATAGGTATCCCAGTCAAACAGAATATAACCGCCCCAATTCTCGCTCCATAAGCGTGATACAGGGGTTATTGAACGGTGATTAAAAGCGTCATAAATGATATTCCAACCTAGCAGATTTCTCATGGCATTATGAGCTTCTGCAAGATCTCCATATTTTTTTTGCTGGTCTTTATAGATTTCTTCTCTCTTCTTAACATATTCCTGAATCTTTTCCAAACTACGTCCATATCCTGTAAAGAACGCGGTTTCTTCAGCAGAACTAACACAAAGATAGGGGGATGATAAAGCAAGGGGGATATTTAACTCTGTGCCAGAGGATTGAACATTGAATGTTTTCTGACTAACATCTGCCTGAATAATATTCTTCTTCTTTTCTACAATTCCCGGTTTATTATAAAGAATGCCGGTTTCGAGAAGTAAAAGTGGTGGATTTTCAGGAATATCAATAGGTGTATAAAGTATCATGATGTCCCTTCGCTCTCTGACAACCTGAATTCTTGACTTCATTCCATTCCAGGTAAGTATCATGTCGATATATCTTCCGTCATAGGAATGTGCCACCGGAGTGATTTTACCCGGATAGTTTTGTAATGGGGATGAAATGCTTGCATTCTGAAGAAAGCACTGAGTGTAGTTTTTATCAACTGCCCTAAAGTCTAATCGGAGCGAGAGTCCTTCTGGCATGTAAACGTAATTCAAAAGGTTTGAATTATCCCAGGTATTCCAGCCCCCAAGCAGGTATTCCTGAAGCTTTTCGTTGTTTTCTATTTTGCTGGTATCGAAACCTTTATCTCTGACGCATGATGCAAACAGAAATACGAAAAAAAGTGGGAAAATCAGTTTTTTAATCATGAGGCAATTTTTAATAGTCTTGTCTAACAAAAGCTTTTTAGTCGATCCGATAGGTCAATTTAACGAAATCGCTATTGAACTACACTGTTTCAAAATCATATAAATAACACAAAACCGGCTTAAATTTAGTGTTTTTTCAGGAATTCATCAATCTCAATGTGATGTACTTTCAGGAATATGTTGGATAATCAAACCCAAGTTTATTGGATTCGGGCTTATCGAGAAATTTCTCAAGATCATTTTGATAAAAATCCACAAAGAATTCGTACAAAGCTTTATTGAACTCATAATAATGCCATTGCCCATTTACAAAAGGAATATCAATACTGCGGTTATTGGCAAGTTTCATGATAAAGTTACCCTTGTATTTTTTAAAAAGCATTTCGAACCTGAGTACCTGTTCAGGTAATTCCGATTTAGGAATTTTAAGCAACATTCCAACCTGCACATGCCAGAATGAGTCTGGATTCAGATTCATTGACTTCAGCGGCTCATTTGTTGGACCTCCTTTTTCATCCCATGAATATAAAATGGCGTTTTTTGGAGGAAGCGAAAAATACTCCAGATAAGAAGTAAGGAAACCCAGAAGGAACTGGAGACTTTCCTGCTGATAGCTATTAAAATCTTCGAGGTTTTTCCTGTAAATCTCAAAGAGCACCTGAAAACGATCCATAAAGTCTGAAGTGAATAATTATTTTCAGCAAGATAATTAATTACTCAGATCAGGACTATAACTTGTATTAAAAAAATATCAATCTGTTATTTTGGGGATATCTGGCGAAGTTTTATCTCAACTCAAGCTTTATACTTTTGGCAATATTCAGAGCTGTTGTCATACTGCTAAGATCTGTAAAAATCTCTCCTGTTTTGCCTGAATAATGACTGTGACCTAACACTTTTAACTCGTAAGTTTTTACACTGGAGTCTGTGTCAATATCGGCTTTGTAAACAAGCGCAGGCTGACACGATGTTTTATACTCAGCGTCATCCGGGTATTTGTTATTTGTCCAGAACTCGTTCCAATCCCAGGTTTGATTAATTTCCATGAATACAGAAAATCTCTTTAATTCCGGGTTTTCAATCCTGGTGTTTAGAACAAAATTTCCCTGTGGAGTTGCACCTGTATAGGCATCTTCGATAGGATTTTGTTCATCGGGGAGGTAGAATCCTGCCTGATTTATAATACCGCGACGATGCGACCAGTAGGGAAGAGCCGCTGGGCGCATTATGGGGCCTGGCGTCCAGACACCTGCTCCCGCTTTCCCATGTTCAAATACGCCTTTCCCAATTGACTTTGATACATACAAAGTCTGCACAAAGTTCCCTTTCTCATCTTCAACCCAGAAGGCTAAAAGAGGATGATTAAATTCTTTCCCCTTTGTAAATTCGATACTTAATCGGGTTCCGACAGAATCGGAATTATAGGAATATACTTCTGGTGGCTCCTGAATCTGGGACGTTTTGCAGGAAGCCAGCAGAAACAGAATACTTGCAATAATATAAATTCGTGATTTCATAGGATATCTAAAAAATATGTTAAACCTCTGAGAATATTAAAACTGTACTATTATTCCAATGGTCGGAAGAACCGTCCCAGCTAGATTACCTAGTTCTTTAAGAGAGTACCTCTGCTGAGAAAGAGGATCTCCGGGATTTACAAGATCTGTGCCGTCCAGCAGTAACACCTTTTGCTGATCTGCCTGAAAATTATAAAGATTCTGTATATCCATATATAAATTTAAAGAAAACTTATTTAGAAACCATTCCTTATCTACTCTAACATCCAGTTGATGAAAGGATTTTAGCCTTTCCTGGTTAAACCTGCTATAGTCCAGAATCCCTCTCCCAGTAGCATCCCATGCTAACTTATAGCTCGATTGGAGCTGATCATAAGGAGTGTAAGGAACACCACCAACAAACCTCCATTTCATGCCTACTCTCCAGTTCTTTTTAAACTCTTTCAGCGCGGTAATGTTGAGAATGTGCCTGTTGTCCCATGCGGTCGGAACCCATTTACCGATATTTAGTATTTCTGATTTAAAGGCCTGCGACTCGCTTCTGACTAAAGTATAGGATACCACCAGATTTCCCCCGAAGAAATCCTTGTTACGGTATAAAATCTCCATTCCATAGGCTCTTCCTGTTGCAATGGATTTCACAGCCTCATCTCCGAAGCTACCAAAATCAGCACCCTTACTAGCCAGTGAAATGGAATCATTTATACTAAAAGGATAATTTCTGTAATACTTATAAAACCCCTCAATCGTAAATCTCGATTGTTCAGAGGGAAGCCATTCTATCCCTCCAACAATATGATCGGAATTGATATATGTAAGGCCGTTCTGTTTGTTAACCAACTGTCCTGCTGAGTTCCTGTATCCTAACATTGTATAAGGTGGAATCTGGAAATAACGGCCAACATTAAAATTCAGAAAGAAACTCTGATTTACGAGGTAAGATGCGGAAAACCGTGGCGATAACTGTTTCAGGGGATTGGACATTTCAGAAGAAAAGTCGTTTGCATCTGTTCTTACTCCCAATGAAAGGGTAAGTCGATCTTTCAGAAAGTTTTGACTTGCTTGTCCGAAAATTCCATATTTTACTAAGCTCAGATCACTTGAATAATCTATGATTAAAGGGTTTCCGTTAATATATGTTTTGTTATAGGTGGAGTTGTCATACATCGCATACTCCATGCTTGCACCAAAATTCAATCGAACACCGGAACTAAGAGTGGAATTATGTTCGTAACGCAATTTGTTCTCGATTTCATTTGAAATGTAATTGAAATTGAGTGTGTCGTTTTCATTATTATTTCTGTATTTAAAAGAGGAGTTATTCAAATGGTTCCTACTTACAACCCAGGTGTCATAGCCGTTTTCATGAAAGTGTTTGAAAACCACTCCTAATGTATAATTCCATTGTTCATTGGAAGGAAGATATCCAAGGATATACCGTTGCTCTTCAGTTTCATTTGCTTTTAGATTCAGTGCAAACTGGTCGATTGCCCCAAGTCCCAAAATTGTAATTTCATTTTTTTCGTTAAGCTTGGTTTTTGTTTTAAACTGGAAATCGTTGTAGGTCGGCAGAAAAGGTAAACCAATAGCAGAAAATAGAAACTGCAGGTAAGACCGACGTGCCGACATGATATAGCTGGTGTTTTCACCTAATGGCCCATCCAGAGTAATTGCCAGATCTGATGCGCCAATTGAGCTTTTAACTTTAAGTTTGTCTTTGTTTCCATCGACCTGTTTTAATTCAAGAATAGAGCTAAGCGCGTTTCCTCGGTTTGCAGGAAAGGCTCCGGAATAGAAATTAACTTCACGGATAAAATCAACATTTATAATCCCAACTGGTCCTCCAGATGCTCCCTGTGTCGCAAAATGATTGATGTTGGGTATCTCAACTCCATCCAAATAAAAACGGTTTTCAGAAGCCCCGCCACCCCGAACAATGATATCATTTCTGAACGATGGAGTGGAAGCTACTCCCGGGTAAGACTGCAATACTTTCGAAATATCTCTGTTTCCTCCGGGGTTCTTCTCTATTTCAACAAGGTCAATCCTCCTGAGCGAAACCGGACTCTCCTCGTTTCTGCGAAATGGTGAGGCTTTTACGGTTATTTCTTCCAACAGAATTTTTGTCTCCTGCATGGGAATGTCGATAAAAACTTTATTGGCATTGGTTACTAAAATGGGCTCGGAAACATAGGTCTCATAACCCACAGAACTGGCTCTGATTTCAACATATCCAGGCTTTAATCCTGTGAAAAGAAACTTTCCATCCAGATCACTTATTGAGCCAATATTTGTTCCAAAAACAGCAATGGTAGCGAATTCCAGAGGGACATTGTTCTTCGAGTTGTAGATACGTCCTTCCAGAACGCCATTGTTTTGGGCATTTAGAATTTTGGGAAGACCAAGTATCATTAGCAATAGTGCCAGTCGGTTAAAAAAGAATTTCATATTTTTTACTTTTTCAAATCTTGTTTTACATAATTGAAGATAAACACGGAAAATATAAAAATGTTCAATTATTGTTTAAGATAAACCCAAAATGATTAAACAAAAAACGCTTACTTAAACTTTGATATCTGAATAATTATAAACCTACCCTGAGGTATCAAAGCAATAAGCCCAGAACGGCGTCAACAGCAAAAATATTCAGAATTGGTGTGATCATAACTCCAAAAAAGGATACTTTTTGGAAAGTGACTTGGTTTGCTTAGTGATTTTTTCGACGAACTTCCGGTGGGCTTCCGTACCTTCATTGTAAACTCTATGATTCCTTGCCCTGATAAGCTTTTCCAACTCTTTATTAATTTCGCAAGTCTCCTTATCGAAATACACTTTTTCAAAAAGTTCCCAGATATACTTAATTGCCAAAGAGTTGGGATGCATAAGATCATCAGAATAGAATCGATAATCCCTTAAATCGTCAAGCAGAATCTCATAAGCAGGGAAATATTCAGTATTTTCGGGAAAGAGTTTGCAAATTTCTTCGATAGCCAGCAAAAGAACTGCTTTGCTGACCTGATTGCCATGTGCACCGTCTTTCCAATGCCTCACAGGGCTAACAGTAAAAATGATCTTAAGATTCTTGTTTTTACGAAGGATTTCTGGAATAAACACTTTCCACGAACTGATGATATCCTCAGGACTTATAAGAATTCTGTCAAATTCCTTTTCCGGTAATTTATGACAGTTAGAAACTATTACACCAGTTTTTTTCAGTCGATATACCCAGGCAGTTCCAAATGTAATAAGCAGAAAATCAGATTTATGCAGATGTTTTGATGATTTCTTGATCTCCTGATTTATTCTTTTAAGGCATTCTTCCCTATCAGGATTCGAAAAGCTGCTGTGATGATCCCAAGAAAACCATAATTCATTATGATATTCGAGCTCTTCACTTTTGAACTCTTCCCCGTCTATAAGAATTCCTAGACTGTTTAGCAGACTGAGAGGATTGTAAACAACTCCAAATGGGTTTATCCTTACATTGAATGATAAGTCTTCAAGATTTTTTCCAATATTCTCAGTAAAACATGAGCCATTAAAGAGAATTTTGCTTTTGTGATTGATACGAAATGCTGAGGGTTTTAAATCTATTTCTGTACGAAATTCAGGCATAGCATTTAAATTTTGTTTTCTTCGAACCAGGAAATAATATGGTTAAAAACTTCAATCTTTATAAATTCATTATGAAGTTCGTGATATTGATTTTGCCATAGTTTCAGGGAAGTACGTTTGCTGGTATTTAAAACGTAATCTTCACTGGCTTTTGGAGAAGTGATGGTGTCGGATGTCCCATGCATTATCAGAAAGGGAGAATTGATTTTGTAAACGTTCCTGAGTGCATGATACCCTGCCTGATATATTTCGTGAAACATTTTCAATGATATCCGGTCATGGTTGAGAGGATCGCGCTCATAATCACGAACAATTTCAGGATCGTGCGAAATCTGTTCCGCTTTAAGCTGATTGGAAATGGTAAGAGCGGGAAGAAATTTTTTAAGAAACTGGGTAATTTTAATGACAATATCAGATGGCTCACTATATAACTTAAGCCATGGAGAGGTTACAATAACTGCCTCTATAGGTCTGTTTCTTTTGATAATATGGTTCAGAACGAGGGTTCCCCCCATGGAATGGCCGTAAAGAATTTTTCTATATCCGGGGAAAAGCTCGTCGCTTTTTTCAAAGAGAATATCAATATCGTCCAATAATACATCCAATGATTTGATATGTCCTCTTTTTCCCTCAGATTTGCCGTGTCCGTGAAGGTCCATGCTGATTACCGAGAATCCCTTTTCATTAAAAAGTTGCGCCCAATGATTGTAGCGACTACAATGTTCTCCCAGACCATGAACAAGTAAAATAATTTTTTTCTGGTCATTTTCTGCCTTCCAGCTTTGAGCAAAGAGATTTGCACCGTCCCTGGCAGGCCAGATATAGGTCTGGCTATTCATTTTGGTATTTGCAATTAATTGAACCGCTTAATACGATGTTCAGATTATAAAGTTAAGAAAAAATGTATTTAGTTTTCACGATTGCTCTTTCAAAAAATTCAGATTTCGCTGTATTCCAGCGAATTTCGCCCTTTTAACTGCCGATCCCCTGAAAAGAAGATCATATTTTTCATTATCCATTGTATACCATTCTTGCTTGCTCATTCCCAATAAATCCGGATGAGGCCGAAACTCTTCGATTGTGTTAGCTGAAGCCTTTCGATTCCATGGGCACACATCCTGACAAATATCACAACCAAAAACACGATTTTGAAATGAATCTTTAAGAAAATCTGGCATTTCGGGGGATTTGTTCTCAATGGTATGATACGAAATGCATCTACCAGCATCTATAACCCTGTCTGAAACAATGGCTCCGGTCGGACATGAAGTAATACAATTTCTGCAACTGCCGCACATATCGTTTACAGGCTGGTCGTAATCAAGTTCTGCGGTAATAATCATTTCGCCAATAAATACAAATGAACCGTATTTTGAAGTTAGTAGGAGGGAGTTTTTACCAATCCATCCAAGGCCGGATCTACTGGCCCAAGCGTGCTCCATAACCGGCGCTGAATCTGTGAAAACACGCCCTTCACATCCGGGAATAAGACCGGTGGTAAAGGTCAGCAGGGATTTCAACATTTTACGAATCACATCATGATAATCTTTTCCGTAAGCATATTTTGCGAGTACAGGTGCTTCAGGATCGGATTGAATATTTTGAGGATAGTAGTTGAGAATTACAGAAACCACCGATCTTGCACCTTCAACAAGTAAACGAGGATCTGTCCGTTTATCGGAGAAGTTTTGCATATACGAAAGTCCGGCATGATATCCTTTACCGAGCCAATTTCTAAGCCTTACAGCATCTTCCGAAAGAAAGTCAGCCTTAGAAATTCCACAGTCGGAAAAGCCAACCCTGAGAGCCTCGGCTTTTATCTGTTGTGAATATGTTTGCTCGGTTTTCACATCAGTCCAAGATCCAGTCTTGCTTCTTCACTCAAATTGGATTCATCCCAAGGCGGTTCGAAAGTGAGGGTAACCTTTGCTTCTGTAACCCCTTCGATTGCTTTAACTTTCTCCTGTACTTCTGCCAAAAGTGAATCGGCAACCGGACAATTAGGAGCAGTAAGAGTCATGGTAATTTCTACCTTGTTGTTGTCATCAACATCAATCGCGTAAATTAGCCCCAGATCATATATGTTTACCGGGATTTCCGGATCGAAGATATTCTTGAGTACCTGCACAATCTCTGTCTCGATTTGCAGGAAATTATTTACTTCTGCCATTTTATTTTCTTTCTGTTCCCTACTAACAATTTACTGCCCCTTATGTTTAACATGGTAGGCGAGAGAATACATTTTCATCTTTTTTATCATGGAAACCAGACCATTACTACGGGTGGGAGAAAGGTTTTCTTTTAGGCCGATTTTATCAATGAAATACAAATCTGCATTCATGATTTCTGAAGCTTCCTGATTATTCAATGCCCTGATGAGCAATGCTACTATGCCTTTTACTATAATCGCATCACTGTCGGCTGTAAAACTTATTTTTCCGTCAATAAACTCAGCATGTAGCCAAACTTTAGACTGACAGCCATTTATAAGGTACTCGTCGGTTTTGTAACGCGAATCTATTGCGGGGAGCTCATGTCCAAGTTCAATAAGATAATTATACCGATCCATCCAGTCTTCAAAAGCCGAAAACTCTTCAACGATCTGATCCTGAATTTCTGTAAGTGTCATGTTTGGATTAAATCTAAATTAGGCAACAAAGGTATAAAAAAAATGGAAGTGATGGAATATGTTTTTGCTTCAATGTTTGAGGTTTAGGGGCTTTTTCGGTTCGAAAACTAAGCCCTATCATTACCTCAATAAATTCTGTTTCTTTTAGATCACCTTATTAATATGAAGGATCTGAATAAAAATAAAATTTCACAGGGAGATTTTTTTGATTGCCCGCCTATACTTAACTTACAGAAATGTAACTTACAAAGTTGTAACTTACAAAGTTGTAACTTACAAAGTTGTAACTTACAAAGTTGTAACTTACAAAATTGTAATATATCTTTGTATTAAATTTTGATACTATGGGAACTGCATTTGTATATGGGAAAATTGTTGGTGAGGAAAACTTTACCAACCGGGAAAAGGATTTGGAGCGGCTTATTTCCAATTTTGAAAATAAAACAAATACTATTTTGATCTCACCAAGAAGGTGGGGAAAATCTTCTCTGGTGGCAAAAGCAGCAGCGGTGGCGCAAAAGAAAAATAAGGAAGTGCGTTTTTGTTTTATTGATTTGTTTAACATTCGTTCGGAGGAGGAGTTTTACCAGCAATTTGCTCTTGAGGTCTTAAAGGCATCTACTTCAAAAATGGAAGAACTCAGAAGTTCAGCCTTTACATTTATGGGGAGATTACTTCCAAAGTTAATAGTTGGCAACATGCCGGGAAATGAAGTTTCACTCGAACTGGATTGGAAAGAAGTAAAAAAGAATCCGAATGATATTCTTGATTTGCCTGAAAACCTCTCCCGGGACAAAGATTTCCGCTTAATAGTCTGCATTGATGAATTTCAAAACATAGCGGGATTTGAGAATCAGCTTGACATTCAGAAGAAGCTGAGATCCCATTGGCAGAAACATTCAAAAACGAGCTATTGTCTTTACGGTAGCAAACGTCATATGATGATGGAGGTATTTACCTCGGCATCAATGCCTTTTTATAAATTTGGAGATCTGTTTTTTCTTGAGAAAATATCCCGTGAAAACTGGTTACCCTTTATAATTAGCCGCTTTAAAGTTACAGCAAAGGACATAAAACCTGAGGCAGCTGAAAAGATAATCAGCCTTGCTGAATGCCATCCCTATTATGTACAGCAACTAGCGCAGCAAGCATGGCTAAGAACAAAGCGAAGCTGTAATACCATTATTGTTGCTGAGGCACATGAAGAACTGGTACTTCAGATGAGTCTTCTTTTTCAGACAATAACCGATTCGTTAAGCAATACACAGGTTAATTTTCTACAGGCACTTATTTGTGGCGAGACTCAACTTAGCTCTGCAGAGGTTTTAATGAAGTATCGTTTAGGGACATCGGCAAACATAATCAGGATAAAGGATGCACTTGTGTCAAGGGAAATTATTGAAGTTCAGAGTAGTGAGTATGTCTTTCTGGATCCTGTCTATAGGTTCTGGCTAAAGAAACATTATTTCCGAATCTGGGATGGTGGCTAGGTTAGCATAGTTCTGGCTTTCTTAAGTCCTTCAACAAGTTTGTCAATATCCTCAACGGAATTATAAAAAACCATAGATGCTCTTATGGTTCCGGATATCTGAAAATGATCCATAACCGGCTGGGCGCAGTGTGTTCCGGTTCTTAGAGCGATTCCCATTTTATCGAGGATCATACCTAAATCATAGGGATGAGTTCCCTGAATAAGGAATGAAAACACCGATATTTTTTCTCTGGCATTTCCATAAATATCTAAGCCCTCAATTTCCAGTAACCTCTTTTGGGTGTAGTCGCGGAGCAGGTTTTCCTGATGAACAATAGCATCCAGACCAATAGAACTAACATAATCAAGAGCTGTGCCAAGTCCGATGGCTGCGGTGTAATTTGCAGTTCCGGCTTCAAATTTAAAGGGAAGTTTGTTGTATGTTGTTTTATTGAATTTTACACAGTCAACCATATCGCCTCCGCCCTGATAGGGAGGAATAGCATCGAGCATTACTTCCTTACCATATAATACGCCTATTCCGGTAGGGCCGAAAACTTTATGTCCTGAAAAGACATAAAAATCGCAATTCAGATCCTGAACATCAACACGCCCGTGCTGTATGGCCTGAGCTCCGTCAATCAAAACAGGAACACTGTGATCATGAGCAAAACGGATCATTTCTTTTACCGGATTTACTGTTCCGAGGGAGTTTGAGGTATGGGTAAGCGCTACAAGCCTCGTCTTTTCGTTAAAGAGAAGTTTATATTCATTTTGAATCAGTTCTCCATTCTCATCAAAAGGGATGATTCTTAGTTTTGCTTTTTTACGAGCACAGAGCATTTGCCAGGGAACAATGTTTGAGTGATGTTCCATTTCGGAAACGATGATTTCATCTCCTTCTTTTACATATTTCTCCCCGAAAGAAAATGCAATGGTATTGATCGATCCAGTAGCTCCGCTGGTAAACACAATTTCGTTGGTTCCCTTTGCATTGATGAAATTCTTAACCACTTCACGGGCATATTCATATTCGCCGGTCATCTGTTCGCTCAGGAAATGAACTCCCCTGTGAATACTGCTGTTTTTTACTGAGTAAAGTTCGTTCAGTTTATCAATAACAATGCGTGGTTTCTGAGTAGTAGCGCCATTATCAAGATAAACCAGTGGCTTATTGTGAACCATGGTCTGAAGAACGGGAAAGTCCCTCCTGATGATATTTACATCAATATTTACGGCCGGGATATCGTTATCTACTGACATTTCATTTTACAGTTATTGCATTGAGAGAGTTCGCCTTTTAGTCTTTTATCAACGAGTTCGATGACTCTTTCACGAAGTGGCAGAAGCTTAATTTCGGAAAGCACGGCATGTGCAAATGCAAACATAAGCAGTTGCATGCTTTCTTTATATGGGATTCCTCTGGAACGGATATAAAACAGCGCATCAGTATCAAGCTGGCCAACAGTTGCACCATGACTGCATTTCACGTCATCAGCATATATTTCAAGTTGGGGGCGCGTGTACATTTTGGCAGTATCTGTTAGTAGAATATTGTTATTCCTTTGATATGCTTGTGTGTGCTGAGCGTCTTTATGCACATGAATTTTCCCATTAAAGGCGCCAGTTGAGTTTTCATCGAGTATACCTTTGTAGAGCTGGTTACTGGTGCAATTTGGAACGAGGTGATTCACGTATGTGTAATTATCTATGTGCTGCGTATCATCAACAAGATAGAGACCCATCGACTTGTTATCTGCTCCTTCACCAGCAAGATCAACATACATGTTATTCCGGATTTTTCCTCCGTGAAGTGTAATATAATTGGAGCTAACATGGGAGTTAGTCATCTGATGCACATAAGCATTGGTGATCTGAATGGCTTTATTATGCTCATTCTGCACCCTTGTCAGATCGAGATTAGAAGCGGGTCCGGCAAAGATTTCCGTAACTGAATTGGTAAAAAACTCGTGATTGGAAAGGGTATGATCGCAAATCAGAACTTTTGCTTCTGCGTTTTCTTCCAGAATAAAAAGATTGCGATGATGAACCATTTGCGACTCATCCGACAGTAAAAGATGAATGATCTGGAATGGTTTCTCACAAACTATATTTTTGGGGATATACAGAAAAACGCCATCCTGCGTAAATGCTGTGTTTAAGGCAGTTATACCGTCTTCTGTAAATTTTGCATATTTTGTATAATGCTTAGCAAAAAGCTCAGGAAACCTGATTCCGGCAGCCTTCATACTTCCAAAAATCACCCCATTTTCGAGACAGGTAATTTCTTCGGATGTATTGTAATAAAACCCGTTTAAAACAAGAATCACCTGAGTATCGAGCTCAGGTATATCGCACTGAAAAAGCTCTTTGATGTCGAGTTCAATCTTTCTGGGAGTGAAATTCTGTTTTATTTCTTTGCTGAAATACTCGTTCACAGGAGTGTACTTGTATTTTTCATCTTTTTTTGGAGGCAATCCAGTGGTTTTGAAGCACTTAATGGCTTTATTTCGCAGTGAATTCACAAGATCCGAGGATCCTTTGAAAATCTCCCCCGAATTCTCCCTGAAAAGAGTCGTGAAAACTTCTTTTGTGTCTATATTTTTTGCTTCCTGAGCCATAATTATATATCCTTGTATTTCAGGAGTTTACTTCTTCTTTGATCCAGTCGTAGCCTTTTTCTTCCAACTCGTAGGCAAGTGTTTTATCTCCCGATTTAACAATTCTACCATTATAAAGAACATGAACGAAGTCGGGAACAATATAGTCCAGAAGCCTCTGGTAGTGAGTAATGACGATACTTGCAGTTTCGGGGGAATGGAGTTTATTAACGCCATTGGCTACTATGCGAAGGGCATCAATATCAAGACCTGAGTCGGTTTCATCCAAAATAGCCAGTTTTGGTTCCAACATTGCCATCTGAAAAATTTCGTTTTTCTTTTTCTCGCCACCTGAAAATCCCTCATTAACAGAGCGATTTGTAAGATTGGAGTCGATTTCAACAACCGCTTTTTTCTCTCTCATCAATTTCAGAAAATCGCTTGAGGAGAGTGGCTCAAGTCCCTGATATTTACGTTTCTCATTTACCGCAGAGCGCATGAAGTTTACCATGCTTACTCCCGGAATTTCAACTGGATACTGGAATCCAAGGAACAGACCTTCCCGAGCACGGTATTCTGGTTGCATTTCAAGTAGATTTTTCCCAAGAAATGTAACGCTACCGCCTGTAACAACTGCATACTCACGCCCAGAAAGCGCCGCAGCAAGAGTGCTTTTCCCGGATCCATTCGGGCCCATGATGGCATGTATTTCACCGGCTTTTATTTCAAGGTTAATTCCTTTCAGAATCTCCTTTTCTTCGATTGAAACCTTTAAATTTTTTATTGAGAGCATTTATTTAATTTAGAATTTAGAATTTAGAATTTCACTTTATTAAAAACTTTAAAATTAGTTTGTTACTCCATTTTCAAATTTTCAAATCAGCTTATAATCGTATCACCCTACACTACCTTCGAGAGTGATGGCAAGTAGTTTCTGGGCTTCTACTGCAAATTCCATCGGAAGTTTATTGAGAACTTCTTTTGCATAGCCGTTAACAATAAGGCTAATTGCAGTTTCTGTATCAATTCCCCTTTGGTTGCAATAGAATATCTGATCTTCACCGATCTTTGAAGTGGTTGCTTCGTGTTCAACAATGGCAGATTTGTTATCTACTTCAATATATGGCCAGGTATGAGCTCCGCATTTACTTCCAAGCAGGAGTGAGTCGCACTGCGAGTAATTACGGGCATTTTCAGCGCCCTTCATCACTTTCACCAATCCCCTGTAAGAATTATTACTAAAACCTGCTGAGATTCCTTTCGAAATAATTGTGCTTTTGGTGTTTTTACCGATATGGATCATTTTGGTTCCTGTATCGGCCTGCTGGTGATTGTTGGTAACAGCAACCGAATAAAATTCGGCAGTGGAATTATTTCCCCGGAGAATACAACTTGGATATTTCCATGTTATGGCAGAGCCTGTCTCCACCTGGGTCCAGGAGATTTTGGAAAAATCCCCCTTGCACATTCCCCGCTTGGTAACGAAGTTAAAAATGCCACCAAGTCCATTTTTATCCCCCGGATACCAATTCTGAACCGTGGAATATTTAACCTGTGAATGAGCCATGGCAACGATTTCAACGATAGCGGCATGAAGCTGATTTTCATCTCTCCTGGGTGCAGTGCATCCTTCAAGGTAACTCACATAACTTCCTTCTTCAGCAACGATGAGTGTTCTTTCAAACTGACCTGTATTGGCGGCGTTGATGCGGAAATATGTAGAAAGTTCCATGGGACAGCGAACTCCCTTGGGAATATAGCAGAATGAGCCATCACTGAAAACCGCTGAATTCAGAGCGGCAAAATAATTATCAGTGTACGGAACAACCGATCCCATGTACTGTTTCACTAAATCCGGATGATTCTGAACCGCTTCACTGAAAGAACAAAAAATTATGCCTTTTTCAGCAAGAGTTTCCTTGAAGGTTGTTTTAACGGAAACGCTATCGATGACAGCATCAACCGCAACACCGGCTAATGCTTTCTGCTCTTCAAGAGGGATTCCTAACTTATTGAAAGTGTCAATTAGCTCAGGATCAACCTCATCCAGACTTGCCAGTTTAGCATTTTGTTTGGGTGCTGAATAGTAAATAATATCCTGATAGTTGATTTTCGGGAGTTCAAGATGAGCCCACTCCGGCATTTTAAGTTTTTGCCAGTGGCGGAATGCTTTGAGCCGGAACTCAAGCATCCACTCTGGCTCATTTTTCTTTGACGATATCAATGCAACAACCTGTTCGCTAAGCCCTTTTGGAATAGATTCCGCTTCGATGTCGGTATAAAACCCGTATTTGTAATCGCTCTGTGTGAGCTCGTTCAGTATTTTGTTATTTTCACTCATTGCTGCTTTCCTGTCGATGAATTCCCCCGCGATCAGCCTTTATTTAGATTAATTATAAATAGAGTGCAAATATACAAAATATTTCAGATTCCGGTGCAGTGTTTAACCGGGTTTTAACAATATCGGGTATTGAAGAATTTGCAAATGAATATAATATAGATAATTCCCTGTGCCTGTCCACAGTTTTCCAAGAAAGCCGATAGCACTTTCAATCACTCCATTAATTCCGTTTTGAGCAACATAATTGAACAGTTTTATAAGTAATGGAGCAAAAGTAAAAACAACCATAGCAATAATTATCAGCAGAAATATGCTCAGGATGATAGCCAGAAGCCGAAGCTTTTTATTTTCTCTGATTCTTTTAAGTGCCAAAAAAGGAATTCCTTTCCAATACAATTAACCTATTTGCAAACTTTGGAATTAAAGCGAGTGTCGGCGGATAGTATCTCATCATTTCTTGTTTATCTATCCCTAAATTTTAAAAATTTCTTGTGAAAAATTTTTAAAATCAGGCGAATTGACGTATTTTTGAAGACAATTTGCGGAGTCATGAAAGAAGATCAATTAAACGAAGCCTTTGTTAGGTACGAATCGCTCGGAAACGGTGATATAATCCACCTTATTCATTTTGCACGAAAAGGTCTATCTTTTGCCCATTTTCAGCAGCTTTCCAGAAATACTCCTTTCCCAAATAAAGAGTGGAGTGATATTCTGCATATTTCTGAACGAACCTTGCAGCGCTACAAAAAGGAAGGTCTTTCCTTTGAACCTCTTCAATCTGAAAGAATTCTTGAAATAGCTTTACTCCAGCGCAAGGGAACTGAAGTCTTCGGAACCCCTGAAAAATTCTTTATCTGGCTTAATAGCGTAAACATTAGCCTTGGAAATGTTTTGCCTCGCAAGCTCCTTGATAACGGTTTTGGTATTGGGCTTATTAAAGATGAGCTACTCCGCATTGAACACGGAGTACTTGCATGATAGTCTATCGTCTTTGCAAGTCGCCGTGGGAAGAAGACCTTTCCGGTCAGGGAGCTAAAATTACAGGTGGGCGATGGAACAGCAAGGGAATTGCAGTTGTTTACACATCTTCTTCTAGAGCTTTGTGTGTTACAGAAATAGCTGTTCATACGCCACTTGGCTGTCTTCCACAGGATTATTTTCTGATCGAAATTCATATTCCTGAAAATTGCTCAATTAAGGAAATATTGGTATCAGATCTCCCCCGAAATTGGCAATCGTTTGAAAAGCGGCAGATTACCCAGCATATTGGCAATTCCTTTATTCAACTATGCAAGGCTCTTATTCTGAAAGTGCCTTCTGCTGTGGTTCAGGGGGATTTCAACTATCTTATTAACCCCGAACATAAAGACATCCAAAGTATACGCATTTTAAATAAGGAAGCCTTTATCTTTGATGAAAGACTATTCTAGAAATTATTCTTCCTTAAAGTTTACCCTGCATGGATCTTCCCTAATTAGTTTTTATGATATCCTTTTGCCATTTAATTACAATTTACTAAGTTTATCCTGCCTATAACCAAACTGCCTTACATGAACTTCAAGTTTTGAATACAAACGATTTTTTTAGAAACCAACTGGCTACAATAAAAAGAGCCTCATCGTAAAAAACATTCTGCTGTTTGTAACTCCTGTTTCCATTGCTGTATTGATTTTCATGCTTTTCAATCTGTCACAAACCGTTGAACATCTCTCCCAATCGATCATTCAGAATACAACCGCTGAAACCGTTAAACAACTCGACCGGTTTTTCGACCCGGCGATAGGCAACCTCCGCATTGCCCGTCAGTGGGGAAAAGCAGCAATTCTTGATGAAGCTAGACCTGAATCTCTTAATCCACGATTCATTCCGATACTTAAGAACTACCAGCAAATTTCTTCAATGCTCATTGCAAATACTTCAGGGGAAGAATACATGCTGCTTCGGGAAGACAGTACCTGGCTAAATCGTATCGTTTCCTATCCAGATGGGAAGCAGAAAATCTCCAGATATCGATACAATTACAGTGAAGAGATGAAAGTCAAAAGTGTGGAAAGTACTGTCGATTCCCGCATTTACGACCCGAGAGAAAGACCCTGGTTTAAAGGGGGATTAAGAGCTCAAGGGGAAGATATGGTCTGGACTCAGCCATACATCTTCTTTACCACTAAGGATCCGGGAATAACGGTGTCGATGAACTGGCAGGTTCAAAAAGACAGCAGTGAAAAATTCGTTATCGCATTTGATATCATGCTGATAGATATTTCCGCCTACACATCAAAACTTGAAATAGCTAAAAATGGTAAAGCTTTTATTCTTTCGGATGAAGGAAAAATCATTGGTCTTCCAAAAGATTCGCGGTTTCTTACCACGGATTCCTTAAGAAGATACGTGCTATCAGAATATAGTTCTCTGGGGATAGATGAAATGTCCCTCGCAATAAAAAAATGGAATGAAACCGGGAAAAAAAATGAGCCGTTCAAGTTCAAATATGATAATAATGATTGGTGGGCAGGGTTTCATTCGTTCAAGCTGGGAATTGACAATTCCTTTTCTATCGGCGTAATTGTTCCCGAGGATGATTTTATGTCGGAGGTAAACCGAACCCGAACTGTAATTATATCAGGCTTTCTGCTTGTTCTGGTTCTCACTCTTTTAGTTATCAGGGGATATAATCAGAAGCAGAAGGCATTTGCATTGCTGGAGATCCGGAATAAAATGATTATCGAGCAAAATCAAGAGATTGCAGCCAACAGAGATGAAATTTCACAACAGAGAAATGAGATCACCGATTCGATTAAATACTCGAAAAAGATTCAAACAGCGGTACTTCCCCCGGAAAGCCTGATAAAATGCCTACTGCCCGAACATTTTGTGTTTTTCCGACCAAAAGATATCGTTAGCGGTGATTTTTTCTGGGTTCAGAAAACAGATGAAAAAGTTTTGTGGGCATCTGTGGATTGTACGGATCACGGCGTTCCCGGGGCATTTATGAGTATCATCGGGTATAATGGTTTGAACAGAGCGGTAAAAGAATACAATCTTTTGCATCCCGGTGATATACTTGATAAATTAAATAAGCTTGTTGCCGAAACATTCCGGCAGGACAAGGTTTCCAGCGAAGAAGCCCCTCCCCCGGATATAAATATTCGTGATGGAATGGACATTGCCTTGTGTTCACTTGATCAGTCAAACGGGATGCTTGAGTTTGTAGGAGCTAACAATCCACTTTATGTTGTAAGGAAAAAAGACATTCCACTGATTGTGAACTCAAACAGCACAGATGCGGATATTTCTGATGAAACCAATTCGCTTTTCGAAATTAAAGCCGACCGTCAGCCAATAGGGAATTATGCGGATACCAGTGCTTTCCGGAATAATGAAATCCAGCTAAAAGAGGGAGATTCGCTTTATACTTTTTCAGATGGATTTGCAGATCAGTTTGGCGGCGAGAAAGGAAAGAAATTCATGGCTCGACAGCTAAAGACACTTCTTCTTGAAGTACAGGATATGCCAGTTTCAGAGCGTTATGACACTATTGAAAAACGCTTTCTTAAATGGAAAGAATCCTATGAACAGGTGGATGATGTGTTGATTTTCGGGGTTAAGGTTTAAAATTCGCGGAGTTCAACAAATTGCTAGGTTCTTTGTTTAATGAATTGTTGATTCTATCATCCCTTTAAAATAAATTTTGTTATGATAAAACTGAGAAATTCAAAACATATATTATCAGGGGTTTTACTTGTCTTCATATTAAGTTTAGCATTGCCGTCATGCGCCTCTGCCCGGGCTAAATCGCACAATACGCAGAAACGTGGACTTATGCTCCAGGATAAATCCCAATATAAAACCAACAAGGGGCATTATAAGCCTTCCGGGCGTCATAAATAATAAGCTGTTTAATCTAGTCGGCAGACAAGCCCCTCCAACTTAGGATGGATTTGGGGTGGGGCATATAGTCTGGCTTGATTTCCTCCTCCCTCAAAATTAATTTCCCTCATTTTAATAGGAGGTTTCCTATTGCAATATATCTTTGCAAAAATTATCACAGGCATTCTTACACAAAACAATTATTATGGGTCGCGCATTTGAATTTCGTAAAGCCAGGAAGATGAAACGCTGGGGAAGTATGGCAAAAACTTTTACACGCCTTGGGAAAGATATATCCATTGCGGTAAAGACGGGAGGACCTGATCCTAAAAACAACTCCCGACTGCGTGTACTGATTCAGAATGCCAAAGCTGCAAATATGCCTAAAGACAATGTGGAACGGGCAATTAAAAAGGCAACTTCGAAAGATATGGCCGACTACAAGGAAGTGTTGTATGAAGGATACGGCCCGTATGGAGTTGCAATCCTGGTTGAAACCTCAACCGACAATACCACCCGTACAGTTGCCAATGTTCGCAGCTATTTCACAAGATATAATGGCACTCTGGGGACTTTTGGTTCTGTGTCTTTTATGTTTGAACACAATTGTATTTTTAAAATTGCTGCCAAACCTGGAATGAGCGTGGAAGACCTGGAACTCGAACTCATCGATTTTGGTGCTCAGGAAGTATTTGAAGAAGAAGGTACCTTTGTTGTTTATGCCGATTTTGAAGCATTCGGTAGTCTGCAGAAATATTTCGAAGATAATGAAGTTGAAATTATAAGTGCAGAATTCGAGCGTATCCCAAGTGATTACAAAGAGCTAAACGAAGAACAAACTGCCGAAGTTGACAAACTCCTTGGCAAGCTTGAGGAAGATGATGATGTCAATAACGTCTTCCATAATATAAAGTAAGAAAATTTCTATATTCTATCGGATATACCTGCTGGAAAATATCAGCTTGAAATTGGAATTGTTTCATCCGTGCATTATTTATTTCAGTGTATTGAAGAATTTAATAATTATCTCGTATTGTATTCTCGAATCCTATCTACGCCATTGACTAATTTACTATCCTTGGATTTAACAACTTTTATAAAAGTATCACAATCAGTTTCTGACAAAATTCCAATACGAAAAGCTTCTGCAAGAAAATCCATAGTTGTAAGGTAAGTTATTGTGTTTTCTTGACAGTAAATAATTGTATCAGAAAGATTGCTACTGGCAAGTACATCATTATTATATCTACAATATGCCATGGCAATACTTTCTCCTTTACCAAGATTGCCGCCTCTTTTTCCCGTAAGTCTATAATACTCTTTTTTGACGTCCTGACTTGTTTGCTCTAGTTGCAATTCTTTAACAAATCCAAAGGATATAAGCCGCTCAACATTTGTCTTATATGATCCAAGAAATACTTCTTTAAAAACGACGTCAAAAAGATACAAATCATTAGGAAAGATTTTATTCAAAATTCCTGTTTGTTCTCCTTTAATAAAATGGATCAAAACATCAGCATCAAGAATAATTTTGGCTTTGGCATTAATTTTCATTATCAATAAAATTTTTGAAAATGTCAATACCAACATCATTCATTAAAGAGGCAAAGTTTCCTTCAGATAATTTCTCGTTATCAAATAGTTGTTTTGCAAGTATTCCATAATCTCCCCAAAGATCACCACTATTCCCGGGATTATATAAATCAACAGAGTACCCATGAAGCTGAGCAGATCTTTTAACATCCTTCCTTAAGAAATCATGATAATCTGTGCTGATTCTATTCAAGTAAAATAAACGATTTAATAATGCTCTTCTTGAGCAAGAAAAATATTGTTCGATTTTAAGAATAGTTGCTATGGAAATTTTATTTTTACCTCTCTCCTCCTTGGGAATTAATGAGAGAAGTCCTTGCTCAGGCAGTAAAAAATGTGAGGCAAATGTGTCTGCCGAAAACTCATTTTTATTACGCTTATCAAAAAGTGCTGATTGGCATCGATGAGGTAAAAAATTCTTATCAAAATAAAGATGATACAACTCGTGACAAAGTGTGAAATGCTGACGTCCGATAGAATGATTTGAATTTATCAATATAAATCGATTCTCACCAACTTTTATGGCCATTCCTGAAAATTCATCATCTAAAGGAGCATGAAATGTTAGAATTCTTTCTTTAAGACAAAGATTTTTAAAATGGATTGGTTCATCTTCCGAAAATCCAAAAGTCTTTCTTAATTCATATGCCTCTTGTTTAAGTTCCAACTCCACCATAAAAGTAAAAATTTAGAGCTTGCTATCCATCATTAAATAATTGCGAACAATCTTTTTAAAATGAGCAATGCTTTTTAAAGAATCAATTGATAATCCATCATCATTTCTAAATGCAAAAGCCATTTCAGCTTCTTGAGCATTAGAATCTTCATCATATAATAAGTCAGTATCTATTCCATACAATTCACAAATTTTCTCGAGATGCTTTACGGGAATTTCGCGTTCTCCATTTTCAAAATAACTAATATTCTCTCTTGATATTCCCAGATATTCAGCAATCTTTTCTTGTGAAAACCCGAGTCTCAAGCGCCATGCCTTGAGGTTAATACCAACAATAGGGTCCATGTTTTTAGTGTGTAGGTTTGTTACAAATATAGGCATATTTTAAAGATGATTCAAATATGTAACATATTTTTAATTGTTTTCACTACTTATTCTTAATTAATGACGAACAGAAATAACACCTAATAAAGATTTTGCTAAAACATTAAAATAGAGTAATTTCAGGTTAATAAAAGAATCAAAAAATATTCGAGTTACAGGATGAGAATGTAATAAATAGTTACTATTTACTAGATTATAACCTTAAACCACGGGATATTCTTGATTTGATTCCTGAGCTAGAATTAAAAACATTCATATCAACGAAAGGTATTAAATCAAGAGGAATTCTTATGGATTTTTAGCAAAGTCAAAACAATATATCAAGACAATTATATTATTTTGCCCCACCACAAGCCAAAAAAAAACAAAACCCGCTAAATATCAGCGGGTTTTGTTTAAACTGAGGTCAGTGGCGGATTCGAACCGCCGTAGCCGGTTTTGCAGACCGATTCCTAGCCACTCGGACAACTGACCGATATTAACAAAATATTTTCAAATTACTCCTCTTCCTTGCCTATCTAAAACCTGTGGCGGATTAGTCCGCTCCGTGAA
>Ga0209181_10002594_pt1 | contig 29346 bp, 19 predicted proteins | sample MAT05_FD_187208 | JGI IMG/M metagenome (GOLD analysis project Ga0209181, IMG submission 187208) | Freshwater microbial communities from Lake Fryxell liftoff mats and glacier meltwater in Antarctica - MAT-05 (SPAdes) (version 2) | ecosystem: Environmental > Aquatic > Freshwater > Ice > Liftoff...
CGCGGTCCTTGACCTCGACGGAGATGGAGGGCGTGACGATGGAGCCGGCGACGGCGGAGATCTTGGCGGCGGCGGCGGCGGCCAGGTTCCTGGACAGGAGCGGGATGCGCGGGAGGTCGAGCTGGGTCTCGCGAGCGGCCGGGTGGCGCTCGACCGGGAAGCCGTCGGTGGGGAACCGGATGGCGAGCCAGCGGAACAGGTAGTCCATGATCGACGTGGCGATCGGGATCTCCTGGTTGCCGGTGAAGCCCGACGGCTCGAACCGCGTGCCCTTGAACTTGTCGACGAGGATCTGCATCGGCACGCCGTGTTGCAGCGACAGCGACACCGCGGTGGCAAAGGAGTCCATCAGGCCGGCGATGACGCTGCCTTCCTTGGCCATGCGAACGAAGATCTCGCCCGGCGTGTTGTCCTCGTACAGCCCGACCGTGATGTAGCCCTCGTGGCCGCCGATCGTGAACTTGTGCGTGAACGAGTGACGCTCGTCGGCGAGCTTGTGGCGGACCGCCATCGGCGGGCCGGCCGGGCGGGTCTTCTTCTCGCGCATCGCGAGGACGACCATCTTCTCCTCGAACGACAGCGCGTCGAGCGGGTCGCCGATGACGACGTCGGCGCGGCCGGTGCTGGTGGCCTGGGCCAGGTTGGTCGACAGCGGCTGGGTGCGCTTGCTGCCGTCGCGATAGACCGCGATCGCCTTGAGGCCCATCTTCCAGGCTTGGATGTAGGCGTCCTCGATGTCCTCGACCGTGCAGTCGGTGGGCAGATTGACCGTCTTCGAGATCGCGCCCGACAGGAACGGCTGGGCCGCGGCCATCATGCGCAGGTGACCCATGTAGTGGATCGAGCGGGTGCCGTTGCTCGAGCGGAACGCGCAGTCAAAGACCGGCAGGTGCTCGTCCTTGAGGCCGGGCGCGCCCTCGATGGTGTCATTGGCGTTGATGTACGCGACGATGACCTCGACCTCGCGGGCGTCGTAGCCGAGCTTGGCGAGCGCGTCGGGGACGGTGTGATTGACCGTCTTGAGCATGCCGCCGCCGACGAGGCGCTTGTACTTAACGAGCGCGATGTCGGGCTCGACACCGGTGGTGTCGCAGTCCATGAGAAACGCGATGGTGCCAGTCGGCGCCAAGACCGTGACCTGGCCATTGCGGAAGCCGTACTTCTCGCCGAGCTCGATGGCCTGGTCCCACGATTGACGGGCCGCCGCCATGAGGTCGTAGGGGACGAGGGCGCCGTCGATGCGCTCGACCGCGGCGCGGTGCTTGCGCATGACGCGCATGAACGGCTGCTCGTTCTTGGCGTAGCCGACGAACGGGCCGGTGGCGTCGGCCGAGATCTGCGCACTCTGGCGGTACGCCTCACCGCACATGATGGCGGTGATGGCGGCCGAGTAGGCGCGGCCGGGGACCGAGTCGTAGGGCAGGCCGCGCGACATGAGCAGCGCGCCGAGGTTGGCAAAGCCCAGGCCGAGGGGGCGGTACTCCCAGGAGTTCTGGGTGATCCGCTCGGTCGGGTACTTCGAGTTGTCGACGACGATCTCCATCGCGGTGATCGTGGTCGCGCAGGCGCGGCGGAAGGCCTCGGGCTGGAACTCGCCGTTGACGTCCTGGAACTTGCGCAGGTTGAGCGACGCCAGGTTGCAGGCCGAGTCGTCGAGGAACATGTACTCGGAGCACGGGTTCGACGCGTTGATCCGGGCCGTGTTGATGCACGGGTGCCAGTCGTTGATCGTCGTGTCGTACTGCATGCCGGGATCGCCGCACACCCAGGCGGCGTCGGCCATCTTGCGCATCAGGTCCTTGGCCTTGAGCGTGTGGATCGGGCGACCGTCGAGGACGGCGCGGGTCTGCCACTCGGCGTCCTTGAGGACGGCCTGCATGAAGTCGTCGGTGACGCGGACCGAGTGGTTGGCGTTCTGGTAGCCGACCGAGTCGTAGGCGCCGCCGACGACGTTGAAGCCGCCGTCGTAGCCGGCGTCGATGAGGGCCCAGGCCTTCTTCTCCTCGGTGGCCTTGCACTCGATGAAGTCGACGACGTCGGGGTGGTCGATGTTGAGGATGACCATCTTCGCGGCGCGACGGGTCTTGCCACCGCTCTTGATCGCGCCGGCGAAGGAGTCGAAGCCGCGCATGAACGACACCGGACCGGACGCGGTGCCGCCGCCGTTGAGGTTCTCCTGCGACGAGCGCAGGTTGGAGAGGTTCGAGCCGGTGCCCGAGCCGTACTTGAACAGCATGCCCTCGGTCTTGGCGAGGGTGAGGATCGACGACATCGAGTCGTCGACGCTGTTGATGAAGCACGCCGAGCACTGGGGCTCGGCCTCGACGCCGACGTTGAACCAGACCGGCGAGTTGAACGCCATCTTCTGCTGGACCAAGAGGTGGACCAGCTCGTCGCGGAACGCGAGGGCGTCCTTGGGGGTCTTGAAGTAGCCGTCGGCCTTGCCCCAGGCGTAGATGGTGTCGGCGACGCGGCCGATCATCTGCTTCACGGAGCGCTCGCGCTCGGGGGTGCCCAGGGTGCCGCGGAAGTACTTCTGCACGACCACGTTGGTGGCGGTCTGCGACCACGCCTTGGGGAACTCGACCTGGCGCTGCTCGAAGTACACCTTGCCGTCCGCGCCGCTGATGACGGCGTCGCGCAGCTCCCACTCCACCTCGGCGAACGGGTCGGCGCCCTCGCGGGTGAAGAAGCGGTCGACGGTGAGGCCGGGACGCGCATCGCGGATGACCCGCGTGGTGCTGCGCTTGCGCTTGCCCGGCTCGCGGGTCTCGCGGTCACGTCCGTCGTCGCTCATGGTGGTGTCCTCGTTCAGCATGGCCCCTCCTGGCAGAAGTGTCTGGTGACTGTTTTTCGATCGGCGTCGAAAAGACGATAGGAATCCGTGGGCAGATGCGACGCATCTACTCGGAATCACCGGTTAAAACCTACTCGACTCGACTTGGTGACGCGCCCGGTGACGGAAGCGCGACGGAGAGCGGTTGTAATCGGGTCGCCGCGGGAGGGCAAGAAAAGAGCTACCAGATTTGGGGGTCGGCCAACGCGCACCTACTAGGGATGGTGTGGGTCACTACATGACAAGGTGTTGGCCAGGTTGTGGATTGTGTGTGGGTGGATGAGGACAGTGGCGGAAAAGCGGAGAGCGTTCGGGGGGATGGCGGCGGGTGTGGAGAAGTTTGTGGACCGTGTGCCAACCGGATTTGACGCGTCGAGTCAAAGCAGATCTCCCCGTGCAAAAAATTTGCTTCGGGCCGTGGGATGAGGTGGAACGGGGGATTTCGGTATCCGGACCCGATCCTCCCTGCGGGGTGGCGGCTTCGCGGCTCGGTGGGCCGGCGCTGGCGGTTCTGTGCGATACGATCTCCCATGTGCTGGGCCTGCTTGCGGTGGGTGTAGTGACGGCGCTCCTGAACGACCGGTTCTTGTTGCTGCGGCTGGTGCGCCAGAAGCGCACGGCGGCGCTGGGAAAATCCGGATGAGCGAGATCGTCGCCACCGTGATCGCGGCGCTGGGTCCGGCGCCGGCTCCCGGGCGCCTCGACCGGCGCGTGGTGCTGTGCGTGGCGTGCGATCACGCGGTCGTCGACGCCGAGGTGGCGTTCGGCGCGGACCATCCGACGATCGTGGCGTTGGTCGCGATCGAGCGCGGCGAGGCGCCGCTGGCTCACGCTGCGCGGGCGGCGGCGGCGACGGTGGTGCTGGTCGACGCCGGCGTGGCCGAGCCGGGCTGGCTGCCGTCGACGGTGATCGGCGTGGCGCGGGCGCGGGGTGACCTGGCGCTGGGCCTGGCGATGACCGAGGCCGAGGTCGAGGCCGGCCTCGAGGCCGGCGTCGCGCTGGCCACCGCGCTGGTCGAGGATGGGCTCGAGCTGCTGGCGCTGGGGGCGCTGGGCGCGGGCGGCGATCTGTCGGCCGCGGCGGTGATTGGCGCGCTGGTCGGGGCCGGCGACACCCTGGCTCCGGCCGACGGGCGCGCGCTGGTCGCGAGCGGCCTGGCGGCGCTGGGCCCGATGACCGAGCCGCGCGCGGTCCTGGCCGCGGTGGGCGGCAGCGACGTGGCGGTGCTGGCCGGCGCGATGCTGACCGCGGCGGCGCGCGGGGCCCGGATCGTCCTCGACGGCGCGGTCACGATCGCGGCGGCGCTGGTGGCGACCCGGCTGGCGCCGGCGCTGGCGAGCTACCTGATCTGCGCCCATGGCGGCGGCGGCGCCGCGGCGAACGCGGGCCGAGCGGCGCTCGGGCTCACGCCGCTGGTGTCGGCGGGGCTCGGCGTGGGCGATGGCACCGGCGCGGCGACGATGCTACCGGTCATCGCGGGCGCGTGACCAGCTCGACGAGCCGGGCCACCAGCGCTCGGGCGCGCTCGGGCGACGCGCCCTGTTCGCGCAGCGCGTCCCAGACCCGGCCGCCCAGGACGAGCTCGAGCAGCTCCTCGACGTCGGCGCCGCCCTGGGCGATCTCGCCGGCGAAGACGCGGCGCACCTGACCGCGGCGGCGATCGGCGTTGCCGGTCAGCGCCTGGGCGACGACCGGGAACTCGGCGGCGAACAGCCCGGCCGAGGCGCGGATCGGTCGCGAGAGCTCGAGCTCCTCGGTGCGGGTCGGCAGAAACGCCGCGAGACGATCGGCGGGCTCGACCTCGGCGGCCGGCTCGGCGGGCTCGGGGCGCGCGAGGTAGGCCTCGGCGGCGGCCGCGAACAGCGCGGCCCGGGTCGGGAAGTGCTGGCCGATCGAGCGCACGGAGATCTTGGCGTGCTTCGCGATGGTGGCGGCGCTGGGGTTGAGGTCCCCGCCCCGCACGCGCTCGAGCAGCGCGCGCAGGATCGCGGCGCGGGTGCGCACGGTGCGGGCGCGGCGCCCGTCGGGGATCGCGGCGGGGCTCGCGGCGGGCGCGGCGAGCGCGGCGAGCGCGGATCTGCGTCGGGGCGCCGCGCTCATCGCGCGCGACGATCGCACGGCTCGCTCAAAATTCGTCGGAGACCGGCGGCAAGCGGCTGGTCGCCTCGTTGTAGCCGTTGATGGCGCGGGTGTCGCCGGGATCGAGCTGCAGCGCCTTCTTGAAGGCGGACTCGGCGGCGCTGGCGTTGCCGGTGTTGAGGTAGGCCTCGCCGAGGAGGATGTGGACGCGGGCGCGCTTGGGCGCGAGCTTGGCGGCCTTCTTGAGCTGGCGCAGCGCGTCGGTGTAGACGCCCTGGGCGACCGCGACCTCGCCGAGGCCGATGACCGCGTCGACGTTGGCCGGGTTGGCGGCGAGGGCTTTTTGGAAGTTGCCGGCGGCGCCGACCGGATCGCCGCCGCGCAGCGCGGCATCGCCGGCCTTGGCGTAGAACTCGGCGAGCTGCTTTTGCTCGTCGTTGCCGGTAGCGGGCGCCGGCGTCTCGTCGACGATGAGGCCGGGGCGGCGGCCGGGATCGTCGAGGGTGCCGCCCGTGGTCCGGGTGCGATCGATCGGCGTCGGGGAGGTGCGCGCGGTGCTGCCGCCGCTGGTGGGCGTGCGGCCGACCGGCGGTGTCACGATGGCGCCGACCGCATCGGGCGGGTCCATGCCGGCGTCGAGGATCGTGGTGGGATCGACGACCGCAGCGTCGACGATGACCGCGGGGACTGCCACGGCGCGGTCCGGGGTCGGCTTCTTCTTGCCGCCGCCGAGCGCGAGGATCGCGACGATGGCCACCGTGGCGAGGCCGCCTGCGATCAGGAACGGCTTGGCGCGGGAGCGCGGGCGTCGATCGTCGTCGAAGAGGCTGTCGCCGGGGTCGATGAAGCCGCGCGAGCGCTGGAGGCTGGCGGCGCCACTCTCGTTGAGGTCGGCGCCATCACCGTCGGCGAACCAGGCGCCCGACAAGTTGGCGTCGTCGCTGGGTCCGGTGGCGCGGCGGACCCGGCTCGACGAGCCAGCGACCGGGCCGGTCGAGCGGCGCACGCGATCGGTGGTCTCGGCGGGGAGCGTCGTCGGACCCGACGCCGCATCGGCGGTCGCGATCGGGATCGACACCCGCTCGCTGGCGGTCGGCTCAGCCAGCATCGGCGCAGCGGGAATCGGCGCAGCCGCGACCGGCGCTGGCACCGTCGGTACGATCGGCGCAGCCGCGACCGGTGCTGTCGCGGTCGGCGCGGTCGCGGTCGGCGCCAAGCTGGCCGGATCAACGGCGGGCACGCCGACCGCGGGCGTCCCGGTCGGTCCGCGTCGACCCGACTCGGACACCGAGCTGGCTGGGCCCGTGCCGGGCAGCGTGCCCGACGCGGAGTCCTGCTGGGGCGGCGGGCTCGTCGGCGTCGGCCCCGAGGGCGCGACCGGCGGGCTCGTCGGCGTCGGCCCCGAGGGCGCGACCGGCGGGCTCGTCGGCGTCGGCCCCGAGGGCGCGACCGACAGGGACCCTGGCACCGGCACCGGCATCGGCACCGGCACTGGCACCGGCACTGGGACGGCCTCCGGGACGCCGTCCATCGACACCGCGCCGGCCCCGCGCAGCACCTCGACCAGCTTGGCCGCCGTGAGGAACCGGTCGCTCGAGCTCTTGGCCAACGTCCGCGCGATCGCGGCGTCGAGCCACAGCGGGACGTCGGCGCGCTTGCCGCGCACCGAGGCCGGCCGCTCGTTGACGTGCCGGGTGAGCACGTCGAAGACCTTGCCGCCGACGAAGGGAGGCTCGCCGGTGAGCATCTCGAAGGCGATGCAGCCCAGCGAGTACAGGTCGGCGCGTCGATCGATCGAGTCGCCCTTGGCCTGCTCGGGCGACATGTAGCGCGGGTCGCCAAAGGTCATGCCCAGGCTCGTCGACGCCGCGCCGCCGCCGGTCTCGACGAGCTTCGACAGCCCGAAGTCGAGCAGCTTGACGAAGTTGGCCTTGCCGCGCCGCACCGACAGGAAGATGTTGCGCGGGCGCAGGTCGCGATGGACGAAGCCGACCGCGTGGGCGTCGACCAGCGCCTCGGCGACCTGCACGAGCACGTCGATGGTGCGCTCGAACGACAGCGTGCCTTCGCGAGCCAAGATGGTGTCGAGGGTCTCGCCCTCGAGCAGCTCCATCGCCAAGTACAGGCGGCCGTCGGCGGTGCGGCCGAAGTCGTGGATCTCGACGATGTGCTCGTTGTCGATCTCGGCGACCGACGTGGCCTCGCGCCGGAAGCGCTCGATGGCGAGGTCGTCACGCGACAGCTCGTGGTGCAGGACCTTGATCGCGACCTTGCGGCGCAAGGTGACGTGCTCGCCGCGGTAGATGATCCCCGACTTGCCGGCGCCCAGGCGATCGACGACGAGGAAGCGCTCGCCGAGCACCGCGCCCAGCAGCTCGTCGACGACGCCGGCGCTCTTGCCGATGCCGGCGCTACGCGGCGTGCCGCAGTTGGGGCAGAACAGCGCCGACGCGCTCAGCTCGCGCCGACAGCTTGCACACGGGACCGGGGCGGGATTCATGTCGGGCACGGGCATCGGGGTTCCGTCGTCTCCGACACGATGCGCCTGGTGAATATAGCGCAACCGGTCTGAGCAATCCCGAAGCCTTGCATGCTGTAGGCCACGCGCCACCGAATCTGCCACACCTGGCCCGCCTCCATCAGATCAACCGCTTGCGTCGCGCCTCCGACGATCTCGTCCGTGACCGGGCGTTCTCGATCGCAAGAATCCGTCGACCGGCGTGTCGCGTTGTCACCACGGTCCGCGACCGCCGTCAGTCAGCCCGGGTCTTCATCAGGTCGCGCACGGCGTCCTCGTAGTCGGCTTCCTTGATCAGCCCGCGGTCGACGAGCACCTTCACCAGCGCGGCGACCCGCACGCCGAGGTCGGCCTGCTCGGCGAGCTGGTGGAACGGCATCGTCGCGGTCGACTCGATGCGCTCGTCGGTGGTGCGGGCGTGAGGCTGGGTGACGATCGGCCCGGGGACGCCGAAGGCCCGGGTCCGCTCGCGCTTCACGACCTGGGTGTTGAGCTGCTTGTAGCCGCGCTCGATGAGCTCGTCGATCGCCGACAGCGGCAAGAGCGCGACGTCGACGACCGCGCCGGTCACCCGCTCGATCTCGGCCATCGCGGCGGTGTCGGTGGGATCGGCCATCGCGAGCCACAGCACCTTGTCCTCGCGCGCGGCGCCGCCGCGGACCTGGAGCGGCACCACCGCCAGGCGCCGGCACACGTCCCGAGTCAGCTCGCGCAGCGCCTCGAGATCGGGCCGCACCGCGCCGGGATCGACCGCCAGGATGCGGAGCTCGCGCCGAAACGCGGTGAGCAACGCGACCTCGTCGACGCCGAGCTCACGGATCGCGATGACGGCGAGCGGGACGCCGCGCTCCTCGGACAGCTCCCGCGCGCGGCTCACGTCGGCGCGCGACAGGAGGCCCGCGTCGACGGTGATCTGCTCGAAGGTTTTCGGCAAGGTCCGTGGTGCACCCGAGAAGATTCGAACCTCTGACCTTTGGCTCCGGAGGCCAACGCTCTATCCAGCTGAGCTACGGGTGCGTAGTCCCGTACACATACACGGTTTGTCGCGGGGCTCGCAAGTCTCCAAGGCATTGCGCGGATCGAGCGAGCCCGATACGGTCCGCCACCGCTCCCCCCCCGAGGTCCCATGGAGTCCAAGACTCAACAGCTCGACCGCGTCGTCATCCGGTTCGCCGGCGACTCGGGCGATGGCATGCAGCTCACCGGCACTGAATTCACCAAGGCCGCCGCCGAGGCTGGCAACGATCTTTCCACCTTTCCGGACTTTCCGGCCGAGATCCGCGCCCCCGCTGGCTCGCTGTTCGGGGTGTCGGGCTTCCAGCTCCACTTCTCGTCGGGCGAGATCCACACGCCCGGCGACGCGCCCGATGTGCTGGTCGTGATGAACCCGGCCGCGCTCAAGACCAACATCAAAGATCTGATCCCGGGCGGCGCGCTCATCGTCAACTCGGGCGCGTTCATCGAGTCCAACCTCAAGAAGGCCGGCTACACGGCCAACCCGCTCGACGACGCCGAGCTGCACGCCAAGTACCGCGTCCACACGATCGACATCTCGCACCTCACCGTCACCGCGCTCGACGGCACGACGCTGTCGAACAAGGAGAAGGGCCGCTCGAAGAACTTCTTCGCGCTCGGCTTGGTGTTCTGGATGTACGGCCGCGACGTCGGGCCCGAGATCAAGCGCATCCACCAGCAGTTCACCAAGCGCCCCGAGCTGGCCGAGGCCAACGTGCTGGTGTTCAAGGCCGGCTACCACTACGGCGAGACCGCCGAGGTGTTCCAGACAGTCTACAAGGTGCCGGCCGCCAAGTTCGCGCCCGGCATGTACCGCAACATCACCGGCAACGAGGCGCTCGCGCTGGGCCTGGTGTGCGGCGCCGAGCTGGCCGGCAAGACGCTGTTTTACTCGGGCTATCCGATCACGCCGGCGTCGTCGATCTTGCACGCGCTCGCCAAGTTCAAGAACTACGGCGTCATCACGCTGCAGGCCGAGGACGAGATCGCCGCGATCGGCGCCGCGCTGGGTGCGGCCTACGGCGGCGCGCTGGCGATCACCGCGTCGAGCGGCCCCGGCATCGCGCTCAAGGGCGAGGCGATCGGCCTCGGCGTCATGACCGAGCTGCCGCTGGTCATCGTCAACGTGCAGCGCGGCGGTCCGTCGACCGGCCTGCCCACCAAGACCGAGCAGAGCGACTTGAATCAGGCACTATTTGGCCGTAACGGTGAGTGTCCGATCCCGGTGATCGCCTGCAAGGGCCCGGGCGACTCGTTCTACGCTGCCGTCGAGGCGCTGCGCATCGCGACCCGCTACATGGTGCCGGTGATGCTGCTGTCGGACGGCTACATCGCCAACGGCTCGGAGCCGTGGCCGGTGCCCGACTTCCGCACGCTCACGCCGTTCCCGGTGACCCACCGCACCGACCCCAAGGACTTCTTCGTCTACCAGCGCGACGAGCGCAACCTGGCGCGCGAGTGGGTCATCCCGGGCACGCCCGGCATGGAGCACCGCATCGGCGGTATCGAGAAGGACTTCCTCACCGGCAACATCAGCTACGAGCCGCTGAACCACGAGCGCCAGACCAAGATCCGCGCCGAGAAGGTCGCCCGCGTCGCCCAGGACATCGGCGAGCTCGACCTGCGCGGCGACGAGTCGGGCGACGTGCTGATCATCGGCTGGGGCGGCACCTTCGGGTCGCTGCGCCAGGCCACCGATGAGCTGCGGGCCCAGGGCCGCAAGGTCAGCCACGCCCACGTGCGCTGGCTGTCGCCGCTCGATCCCGGCGTCGAGCGCATCATCCGCAACTTCAAGCACGTCGTGTGCGCCGAGCTCAACATGGGCCAGCTGCGCGCGGTCCTGCGCGCCAAGTTCTTGCTCGACATCCAGGGCCTCAACAAGGTCCAGGGCCAGCCGTTCAAGGTGCGCGAGGTCGTCATGGCCGTCGAGGAATTGCTGGGCGGCAACCGCCTGCCCGATGTAACCGTCGTCGCGCCGCGCGCCGCGGCGATGCAGGAGTCCGTATGAGCGACGCCGCACCCAAGCTGATCAAGCTGTCCAAGAAGGACCTGGAGACCGACCAGGACGTCCGCTGGTGTCCGGGCTGCGGCGACTACGCGATCTTGGCGACGGTGCAGCGCACGCTGGCCAACCTCGGCGTGCAGCGCGAGAACACGGTGTTCGTGAGCGGCATCGGCTGCTCGAGCCGGTTCCCGTACTACATGAGCACGTACGGCTTCCACTCGATCCACGGCCGGGCGCCGGCGATCGCGACCGGCCTCAAGGTGTCGCGGCCCGAGCTCGACGTGTGGGTCATCACCGGCGACGGCGACGGCCTGTCGATCGGCGGCAACCACCTGCTCCATGCGCTGCGCCGCAACGTCGAGCTGAAGATCATCCTGTTCAACAACCAGATCTACGGGCTCACCAAGGGCCAGTACTCGCCGACGTCGAAGCTGGGCACCCGCTCGGGCTCGACGCCGTCGGGCTCGATCGATCATCCGCTCAACCCGCTGCAGTTCGCGATGGGCGCCGGCGCGACGTTCATCGCGCGCGCCACCGACACCGACGCCAAAGGCCTGGCCGCGATCCTCGATCGCGCCTACCAGCACAAGGGCGGCGCGCTCATCGAGATCCTGCAGAACTGCCCGGTCTTCAACGACGGGATCTGGGATGCGGTCAAGGACGCGCCGGCCACGCATCAGCTGGTGCTGGTCGACGGTCAGCCGCTGACCTTCGCGGGCGGCACGATGGGCATCCGCATGTCGAGCGACCTCACGCCGGAGATCGTCAAGGTCGGCGAGGGCGGCGTGCCGGTCAGCGAGCTGGTGGTCCACAAGGAGCGCGGCTCATCGGCCTACGCGTACTTCCTCGCGGGCCTGACCACGCCGGACTTTCCGGTGCCGGTCGGCGTGCTGCACTCCGAGGTCAAGCCGACCTACGAGGCCCTGGCTCACGCCCAGATCGCCGAGGCCCGCGCCAAGCAGGGTCCGGGCTCGATCGAGAAGCTGCTCTTGTCGGGCATGACCTGGGAGGTCGGCGCCGACGGTGTGAAGCCCCCGACCGCGTAGGTCAGCGACGGACGGCAGCGCCGGCGCTGCCGCCGAGGTGGTGCTGGCCAACGTTGGTGCGGCCGATGACGATCTGCTCGAGGTCGAGGCCGCCAGCGAACAGGTACGAGACCGCCTCGGACCAGCCGTAGACCTCGACGCCGCAGGTGCCGGGGCAGGTCAGCGTGTGGGGTCCGGCGGTGACCGGCACCCGGCCGGCCTTGAACGTGCCCGGGCCGAAGGCGGCGAGCTGGCCGGTGACGTCGTTGCCGTCGAGGGAGACCGTGCTGCCGGCCGGCGCGGCGATCGACAGGAAGTTCTGGTCGTACTGCGACGGGATGAGCAGCGTGTACGACGAGCGGTACTGCTCGGTCGCGACCGCGAACGCCATCGACGGATCGGCGCCGTCGGAGCCGGTGCCGCCGTTGGACAGCAGGTAGTGCGCGACGAAGATCGGCTGGTTGCTCGACACCTCGACGTCGGCCGAGGTGAAGACGTCGCAGAACTGACCGGCGGCCAGGGTGCCGGTGCAGCCCGCCTGCGCCGGGTTGAAGGTGACCGTGGTGCCCGGGCTCTGCGCGACGACGCGGATCAGGTCGGGCACCGGCATGCCGCGGGTCTTCGAGTGCGCGACCACGTAGACCTTGCCCCAGGTGCTGTTGGGGAAGATCTGGTCCTCGAGGTGGTCGGCGCAGCAGGGCGACTGGGCCTGGTTGGACAGCACGGTGGCCTCGTGGCCGCCGAAGACGGCGCAGGCCGCGCTGCAGGTGATGGGCGTGCCGGTCAGATCGCCGCCGGCGACCGCCTCGAGGTTGAGGGTCTGGAACTGGTCGAGCGTGAAGGTCTGGGTCGCGCCGGCCGCGATGGCGGCGACGCCGGTGCCGACGCGAACCCCGGCCTTGGGCGTGACGGTGACGGTGGTCGTGCCGGGCGCCGACGCCACGACGGTGACGTAGCCGTTGTAGTCGTTCTTGCCGGGCCGGCGAGTCAGGGTCTTGAACGAGATGCCGGTGTACTCGGTGTCGAAGGCGTGGGCCGGGATCAGCAGCGACGCGTCGTTGGAGAACACGCCGACGTTGTCGAGAGGGTTGAACTGGTACGCGACGATCGGCGCCGACGACGTGAGCTGGAAGGCCTTGTTCTCGATGCCGGTGAAGTCGAGCGACTGGTCGGTGAAGCCGAGCTGCGCCGGGAACAGCGCCTTGACCTGGCCCGGCGCGACGGTGTCCATCGCCATCTGGCCGCGACCGTTCTTGAGCGTGACGGTGACCGGCGCGCTCTGCGGGTTGGACACCACGATCGCGAAGGGCGACTGCTGCGCGTTGAGCGAGCACATCGGCAGGACCGCGCAGCTGGTGCCGGGCGAGTCGGTGCAGCTCATGCCGTAGTCGCACAGCCCGGCGATGCCGTCGGTGCCGCACACCGGCATGTTGACCGGGTCGGTGACGCCGCTGCCGTCCTGGGTGAGGCACCCGAAGCCGGGGAACAGCTCGGTGCCGTCGGTCTCGACCGCGTTGTCGAGGTCGACCGGCCAGTACTCGCAGCCGATGTAGCTGCGGCTGGCGATGGCGTCGGCGCAGGCGACGTCGCGGGTCTGGCACGCGCCGTTCTGGCACAGCCCCGAGCCGCAGGTCTCGACCGAGGGGCCGGGCCTGCCGTCGGGGCAGGTGTGGACGACGTCGCCGATGCAGACGTTGGCGCCGGTGGTACACGTCGGATTGGACCCGGCGTCGTCGTCATCGTCGTCGTCGTCGTCGCCCTGGTAGCTGGGGCCACACGCGACCAGCGCGAGGATGCAGGCGAGGGCGACGAAGCGGGCGATGGTGCGCATTCGGTCGCGGACACTACGCGCGCCACGCCCGGCCTGGCCAGAAGATCCGGGTGCTGTCACACGGTGTCAGCGGCGCGAGTCACACGTATGCTGGGCGCCCGATGTCGACACCCGACCCGACGCGTATGCCGCGGCAGATCCCGTTCATCATCGCGAACGAGGCCTGCGAGCGGTTCAGCTTCTACGGCATGAGGAACATCCTCACGACGTTCCTGGCCACGACGTTCTTCGCCGGGCTCGGCGCCGAGGCGATCACGCCCGAGGTCGCCAACGCGTTCCAGGTCTTCGCGCCGTTGCCGACCAAGGCCGGCGAGGCGGCGGCCAAGGACATCTTTCACACCTTCGTCGCAGGCGTGTATTTCTTCCCGCTCGTCGGTGGCTGGCTGGCCGATCGCTTCTTCGGCAAGTACCGCACGATCTTCTGGGTCTCGCTGATCTACTGCCTGGGCCACGCGCTCCTGGCGATCTTCGAGCACAACCAGAGCGGCTTCTACGCCGGGCTGGCGCTCATCGCGATCGGCTCGGGCGGCATCAAGCCGTTGGTGTCGTCGTTCGTCGGCGACCAGTTCGACCAGCACAACAAGCATCGCGCCAAGGCCGTCTTCGAGGCGTTCTATTGGAGCGTCAACCTCGGGTCGTTCTTCGCGTCGCTGCTGATGCCCGAGCTCCTCGACGGTTGGGGCCCGGCCGCGTGGTGGGGTCTGCCGCCAGCCTCGGTCGCGTTCGGGGTGCCCGGCATCCTCATGCTGGTCGCGACCGTCGTGTTGTGGGCCGGCCGCCGCAAGTACGTGATGGTGCCGCCGGCGCCGCCCGATCCCGATTCGTTCCTGCGCGTGACGTGGACCGCGCTGACCCGCGTCGGTCGCCCCGGCGAAGGCGCACCCGGCTTGGTGGTCGCCATCCTCGGCGTGATGCTGTCGCTCGGCTCGCTGAGCCTCTTGTTCTTGGCGCCCGAGCTCAAGCTGGTGAAGCCGATCTGCATCGCCCTCTTGCTGCTGCTCTTGGGCGGCGGGCTCGGCACCTGGATCCAGCTCGAGCGCGCCCGCGGCGTGCACAGCGACGAGGCCGTCGACGGCGTGCGCTCGGTGCTGCGCATCCTGGTCATCTTCGCGCTGGTGACGCCGTTCTGGTCGCTGTTCGATCAGAAGGCCTCGACCTGGGTGTTCCAGGGCGGCCAGATGACGCGGCCGGGCTGGCTGTCGCCGCCGCGCATGCAGGCGGTGAATCCGGCACTGGTCATGCTGCTCATTCCGCTCAACAACCTCGTCGTGTTTCCGTTCCTGCGCGCGCGCGGCCTCGCGCTCACCCAGCTGTGGCGCATGGGCATGGGCATCGCGCTGGCCGGCTGCTCGTGGATCGCGGTCGGCGCCCTGCAGCTCTTCATCGACGCGGACTACGCGCTGTCGATCTACTGGCAGCTCCTGCCCTACGCGCTGCTCACGCTCGGCGAGGTGCTGGTGTCGGCCACCGGCCTCGAGTTCGCGTACAGCCAGGCGCCGCGCTCGATGAAGGGCGCGATCATGGCGTTTTGGAGCCTCGCCGTGACGTTCGGCAACGTCTGGGTGCTGATCGTCGACGAGACCGTCAAGCGCGAGTCGGTGCTGACCCTGATCGGCCACACCGGCATGTCGACGACGGCGTTCCTGATGTTCTTCTTCGCCGGGTTCGCGCTCTTGGCGGCGCTGGCGTTCTCGCGCGTCGCGCGGAGCTATCCGATGGTCGACAACTACCGCACCGCGACGCTGACGGCCTGACCGGCGCGGCGCTCACCCGCGCTCGCTAGAGCTTGAGGAAGGTCGCGAGGTCGAAGTCGGGATCGATCTCGCGCTCCTCGCGCAGCGGACGCTGCCGCCACGACCAGGTCTCGCCGCAGGCGCCGCACAGGTCGATGTCGCGACCGCCGGGCTGGCGCGCGCCCTTGCCGGTGATGATCCACTTCTCGACCGCCCGCTGCTCGCCGCACTTGGGGCACGGATGCAGGTACACGTCGTCCTGATGAAAACCGCGCTTGCGGAGCGCGTAGCGGAAGGGCTCGAGATCGGGCGGCGGCGTCGACGGCATCGCGCGATGCTATCACGCGCATCGGGCCCACTTGCTGCGTCGCCTGGCGTACAACGCGGAGGTGACCCTGCGCGCGCGCGTGACCCGGGCCGGCTCGAGCACTGCGCTGGCGCTGTGCGCGCTGCTCCTCGGGACGTACGCGTACTTCTACCAGGCCGGCGGCTGGAACCAGAACTCGCGCTTCGACCTGGTGCGCGCCACGGTCGAGGATCACCAACTCACGATCGACCGGTTCGAGAAGAACACCGGCGACGACTCGATCCGCGACGGCCGCTACTACTGCGACAAGGCGCCGGGCTCGTCGTGGTTGTGTACGCCGACCTACGCCGCGATGTACTGGCTGGCCGGCTCGCCGGCCCAGCCGTCGGTGACCTGGCTGGCCTGGGCGGTGTGGCTGTCGATCGTCATCGCGGTGAGCGTGCCGTCGGCGATCGCGGCGATGTTCCTGGCGCGGCTGGCTCGCCAGCTCGGGCTCGACCGCTGGCGCGCGATCGCGGTCGCGCTGGCCTGGGGCCTGGCCACGATGGGCCTGCCGTACTCGACCTTGCTCTACGGCAACCAGATCGCGGCGTCGTGCCTGCTCATCGGGTTCGCGTTGCTGGTCGAGATCCGCCGCGGCGGCGCGCGGCCGACGCCGGTGCGCATGTTCGCGGTCGGCGCGCTCCTCGGGCTGGCCGGCGCCAGCGAGTACCCGGCGATGCTCATCGTCGTGCCGATCTCGGTGTACGGCCTGATCGTCGTGGGGCGCGGCCACGGTTGGCGCGCGCTGGGCTGGGCCGTGATCGGCGGCGCGCTGCCGCTGGGCGCGCTCGCGGCGTACCACTGGGTCGCCTTCGGCAGCCCCTCGACGTTTCCCTACAAGTACTCGGTGTGGAAGGAGCCCTCGACCGGCGTCTTCATGGGCATCGGCGCGATCCACGGCGACCGGCTCGAGCACACGTTCTTCGGCGAGTACCGCGGCCTGCTGTACGCCACGCCGTGGTTGGTGCTCGCCATCCCGGGCACGATCGCGCTGGCGCGCCGATTCTCTGCCGAAATCATCGTCTGCTGGTGGGCGGTCATCGCGTTCATCTGGCTCAACGCGTCGATCAAGCCCTGGCACGGCGGGTGGGCCACCGGACCGCGCTACGTGGTGCCGATGCTGCCGTTCGCGGTGCTCCTGTGCGGCGGCGTCTTGGGCTGGATGCGCTGGCCGACGGCGCCGGTGCGGCGAGCGGCGCTGGCCTTCGCGAGCGCGTTCCTCGTCGGCGCGGTGCTGTGGAGCGGCGCGCACATGTTCGCCGCGACCGCGGTGAAGCCCGAGGTCGACCAGAACCTCAAGCGGCCGTACCACGCCTTCGTGTGGCCCAAGTTCCGCGCCGGCACGCTGTCGGTCTCGACCCAGAGCATCGACATGGCCGGCAACCCCGCCCGAGGTCCGCGCCAGGCCTGGAACCTGGGCATGAAGGCCGGTCTCGACGGCCACGCCTCGCTGGTGCCGCTGTACCTGTGGTGGCTCCTGACCGCGCTGTGGCTGGTGCGCGCGACCCGGCGCTCGTCGGAGTAGTTTTCTTGCCACGCCGGCCGGGGTGGAGAGGATGGTGCGATGGACAAGGCAGCGCTGGTCATCCAGCTGGTCGAGCACCTGCGGGCGTCGGCCCAGACCGCCAAGCAACTGCGCAACGACGCCCAGACCGAGGCTCGCGAGGGCGCCACCCCCGCCGAGAAGCGTGAAGATGCCCGGTCGGCGCAGGAGAACGGGGCGATGGCGCGGGCCCAGGATCGTCGCCTGCGCGAGGCCGAGGCCGCCGTCGAGCAGCTCCTGGGCTTCAAGCCGCCGGTGTGGAAGAGCAACGCGCCGATCGCGACCGGCGCGCTGGTCGAGATCGAGGACGAGGAGACCGGCGAGGGCCGGACGTTCTTCTTGGCGCCCATCGGTGCCGGGGTCACGCTGGCCGGCCCGGGCGGCGACGGCTTCCTGTCGGTGGTGACCCCGGCGTCGCCCATCGGGCGCGCGGTGCTGGGCCGGCGTGTCGGCGACACCGTCGACGTGATGATCGAGGGTCACGAGCGGTCGTGGACGATCGCCTGGGTCGGCTGAGCGCCGCCGCGCTCGACGCCGCGCTCGTGGCCGCGACGGCAAAAACTTGAGCGCGTCGCGCGAGGCGTGATACTGCTCGAATGTTCAGTCATTCGACAGGAGTTGTGATGAGCGAAAAGACAGACGCGTTCTCGCCGGCGGAAGACCCGATCAGTGGAGCGTTGCGCGAGCTGCTCGCGATCTTCGGCGACGCGCTTGGCGACGTGAAGTTCCCCGACGTCGACGCCCGCGCGCTCGGTGCCCAGGCCAAGCAGATCGAGGAGAAGTTCGTCAGCGTGCGCCGGGCCGAGGCCGCGCTCGCCGAGGCGCGCCTCACGCTCGGCGAGGCCCAAGACCAGCTGCTGCAGCGGGCCCAGCGCGCGCTGGCCTACGCCCGGGTCTTCGCCGACGGCGACGCCGCGCTGACCGCCAAGCTCGACGCGATCGCGCTGCCGCGCACCCGGCCCGGCAAGCCCGGGCCCGGCGCCCCCGCCACCGACGATGCGCCCCGCAAGCGCGGCCGCCCCCGCAAGCTGCCGCCGACCGGCACCACGCTGTTCACGGCCAGCGCGCCGCCCGACGAGCGCAGCCCCGCGTCGCTGGCGTAGCGCGGTCAGGTCAGGTCAGCGCTTGCGGCGCAGGTCGCCGATGCGGAGCGTGACCTTCTCGCCGTCGAAGTACTCGGCGAGCGGGATGGAGAACTTGCGGGTCACCCCGGTCAGCTCCTTCCAGGCTTGCGGCGAGATCTCGCGGTGCTCGGCCAGGTACCCGAGGAGCTTGCCGCGCAGGGCGGCGATCGCCTCGCCGTCGGCGAAGTAGTCGGGCTTGACCTTCACCAGCAGCTTGGCGGCCAGCAAGCGCGCCATCGCGGCCTCGACAGCAGCGTCGACGGCGAGCTCCTTGGGGCGCGGCGGCTCGAGGCCCCAAGCCTGGAACCGCGCGTACAGCTCGCGGTCGGCCGGGTTTACCTGCGGGCGCTGCACCGAGGGCCGGCGCACCCGATCGGCGTCGAGCTCGACGGTGCCGTGGCGGACCAGCTCGGCGAGCACACGCTCGAAGCCGCGCACCGGCAGCGCCGCCGGCAAGCGCTGACGCAGCTCCTCGCGGGGCAGCTCGGGGCGAGCCGCCAGCACCTCGCGCACCTTGGCCTCGAGCAGCGCCAGCACCTCGACGTGGAGGAGCTCGTCGCCGGCGCGCAGCACCTCGCCGCTCGCCACCAGCTCGTCGACGAGCGCGACCAGCTCGGGCGGGCCCAGGCCGGTCTTGTGGGCCAAGGTCGCCAGGGTGGGCAAGGCCGCCGCGGCGGCCCGCAGCTCGAGGGCGATGCGCTCGGCCGCGCGGGCGGCGGCGAAGGCAGCCAGCAGCTCGGCCGCGCCGGGCCGCAGCTTGGGCGCGTGGACCCGCACGATCTCGCCGCCGCCCAGCGTCGTGCCGTGGTTGGCCAGCGGCGTGAAGCCGCGCACCAGGAAACGATCGCCGGGCAGCGCGGCCAGCGGCGTGGTGCGGTCCAAGCGGAGCTGCGCGAAGCCCTCGGCGCCGGGCCCGAGCGGCGTGGGCTCGGCGAGGACCAAGGTCGCCATGACCTGCGTCGTGCCGTGGTGGACCAGCACCTTCGATCGCACCGGCAAGGGCACGGTCGCCGCCGAAACATGCCGAAATCGAACGTCGAGCAGGTGCGTGGGCACCAGCGCGCCGGCATGGGCGACCACGTCGCCGCGGGTCAGCTCGTCGGTGGCGAGGCCGTGCAGGTTGATCGCCACCCGCTGGCCGGCCCGCGCGCTGGGGGCCGCGGCGCCGTGGACCTGCAGCCCGCGCACCTTGGTGGCCAGGCCGCGGGGATGGACCGCCAGCTCGTCGCCGACCGCGATCGTGCCGCTCGCGATCGTGCCGGTCACGACGGTGCCGAAGCCACGCAGCGTGAAGACCCGATCGATCGGCACCCGCAGCACGCCGCGGCTCGGCCGCGGAGGCAGGTCGGCGAGTGCCGCCGCGATCGCGTCGACCAGCGCCGGCAAGCCGAGCCCGGTCTTGGCGCTCACCGCCAGCCGGGGCACGCCAGCCAGGAACGTGCCGTCGAGGAAGCTATCGAGATCGTCGTCGAGGAGCGCCATCCAGTCGTCGTCGACCAGGTCGCGCTTGGTGATCGCGACCAGCCCGCGCCGCACCCCCAGCAGCGCACACACGTCGAGGTGCTCGCGGGTCTGCGGCATCACGCCCTCGTCGGCCGCGATCACCAGCACCACCAGATCGAGGCCGGTCGCGCCCGCGACCATCGAGCGCACGAAGCGCTCGTGGCCCGGCACGTCGACGACCGCGACCCGGGCGCCGCCGGGCAGGTCGAGGTGCGCGAAGCCCAGCTCGGTCGTGATGCCGCGCGCCTTCTCGACGGCGAGGCGGTCGGTGTCGATGCCGGTCAGCGCGTGGACCAGCGCGGTCTTGCCGTGGTCGATGTGGCCGGCGGTGCCGACGACGAACGGCAGCGTCATGCGCGATCGCGCAGCTCGCGCTTGAGGATCTTCCCGGTCGGGTTGCGGGGCAGCTCGTCGACAAACACCACCTGGCGCGGGCGCTTGTAGTCGGCCAGCTCGCGTCGGCAGTAGTCGGCCACCTCGGCGCCGCTGATCGCGTGACCGTCGCGGATGACCACGTACGCGCGCAAGGTCTCGCCCCATTCCGGATCGGGCACGCCGACCACCGCGACGTCGAGGATCGCGGGATGGGTGTGCAGGTGGTCCTCGATCTCGCGCGGGTAGATGTTCACGCCACCCGAGATGACCATGTCGTGCTTGCGCGACTCCATGTAGTAGAAGCCGTCGGCGTCGGCGCGGGCGAGATCGCCGACCGAGAAGAAGCCGTCGCGGATCGAGCGGTCGGTGGCGTCGCGGTTCTTGTGGTAGCCGCCGATCAGCATTGAATTGCGCACATATAGCTCGCCGATCTGGCCGGTCGGCACCTCCTGGCCGCGCTCGTCGAGGAGCCGGATCGAGTTGCCGCGCAGCGGACGCCCGACCGTGCCGGGCCGCGTGACGTGATCGCCGGGCGCGGCCAGGGTCACCATGCCGGTCTCGGTCGAGCCGTAGAAGTTCCACAGCTTCGCGCCGAACTGGTCCTGGAACTGGCGCGCGGTCTCGGTGGCGAGCGGCGCGGCCACGCTCATCACCCAGCGCAGCGAGCTGGTGTCGTAGCGCCGGCGTACCTCGGGCGGCAGCGCGGTGATGCGCACCATCATCGTCGGCACCATCAGCGTGCACGTGATGCGCTCGCGCTCGATCAGCGCCAGCGCGGCCTCGGGCTCGAAGTGGTTCATGAGCACGTTGGTCGCGCCCAGCGACATCATCATCGCGACGAAGGCCGGCGCCGCGCTGTGATAGAGCGGGCACACCACCAGATGGCGATCGTCGGCGCGCATGCCGACGGTGCCGATCATGTCGGCGACCGCGTCGAAGCCGGTCTGCTTCCAGCTGCGGGTCGCGCCCTTGGGCTTGCCGGTGGTGCCCGAGGTGTAGACGATGACGCCGCCGCCATCGCCCTTGCGCGCGACCGGCGGAAGGTCTCCGGCGAGCCCGGCGGTGGCGTCGGTCCAGCGCTCACCGATCGCGGGCTTGCCGACGACCTCGCCGGCGATGATCACCGGGCAGCTGCGCCCGGCCAAGGTCTGGGCTTCGGCGAAGGTGTCGAGGAACTCGGCGCCGACGATCGCGCAGGCCGGCTCGGCGTTGCCGAGGATGTGGGCCACCTCGGCCGGCTTGGAGCGGTAGCCGATCTGCACCACCAGCGCGCCGATGCGGATCAGCGCCTGCTGCGCGATGAGGTAGTCGACGCCGTTGGCGAGCATGCACGCGACCGGCTTGGCGATGCCGCCGCGCGCCGCCAGCGCATGGGCCAGCTGGTTCACCGCGCGGTCGAACTGGGCCCAGGTGTAGCGGCGATCGCCGTCGACGACGCACTCCTGGTCGGGCGTCATCTGGGCGTGGAGCATCACCGCCAGGTGCGGCCCCAGCTTGGTGACGCGCGCCTCGGCGACGAACTTGCGGACCCCGCCGGGACGGAACCGGCGGACCACGCCGGTCTTGCGCACCACGCCGAGCGCAAACACCGCATCACTCGCCCGCGCGCGAAGACGATCGAGGAAGGCTGCCACGCGGCACAGCGTACCAGAGAGGTCCCCGACAACCGTGACACCCCGCTCGTGAGGCTGAGGGTTCTTGCCGCCGCGCTCGATCGGACGGTCACCGCGCGCGGATGTTCGAGCGGGGTTTCGGATGCCGCTCGAAACTCTACCGGTTGCGCAGCGGCAGCAAGTTGCGGCGGACCTCGTCGGCTTGGGCTTTGTTGCTGGGGTTGCGAGCGAGATAGGCTTCCCAGGCGTTGCGGGTGGCGCCGTCGTTGCGGAGCACCTGCTGGACGCTGCCGAGGAGCCACAGCGCGTCGGTGAGCCAGGCGACGGTGGTGCCGCGCTCGCGCTCGTCCTTGGTGGCGAGCGAGGTCGCGCGCTCGAGGGCCGTGGCCGCCGCGCCGGCGCGATCGATCTCGTAGTACAGCGAGCCGAGGCGCCAGTAGGCGTCGGCGCGCGGCTGGGCGGCGACCGCGCGCGTCAGCCACTCGATCGCGCGCGGGCGATCGTCGAGCTCAGCGTAGGCGAGGCCGATGCCGTACGGGATGTCGGGGTTCCGGGGCGCGAGGCGGAGCGCGGCCTCGTAGGCCGACAGCGCCTTGTCGTACTCGGCGCGCGCGAGGTGCAGGCGACCGGCTCCGAGATGCGGGTTGAGCATCGCCGGGTCTTGCTCGCTGGCCTGGGCGTACGCGCGCAGCGCCTCGTCACGCATCGCGGTGTCGCCGGTCTGGGCCGCGACCGCCTCGTTGGCGCGACCGAGCCCGTCGTAGAGCTGGGGATCGCCGTCCTGGTTGACCGCTTCCTGCATGAACCGGCGGGCCTCGAGGGGCCGGCCGTCGGCGAGCAGGCCCTCGGCGCGCAGGAACAGGCCGACCGCGTCCTGCGGGTCGGCGGCGAGCAACAGCTCGCCTTGCTGGCGCGCCGCGTTGACGTCGCCGGTGCGCGCGAAGAACCGACCGGCGCGCGCGCGCACGTCGGCGGTGACCTCCTTGGCAGTCAGCAGCCGCTTGTAGAGCGCGGCAGCGTCAGCATCGCGCCGCGCCGCCTCGAAGCCGCGGGCCAGCTCGACGCCGAGATCGGTGCGCGTCGGGTCGAGCTCGAAGGCCTTCACCAGCGTCGCGACCGCTTCGTCCTGCTTGCCCTGGCGGCGCAGCGCCTCGGCGAGCTGGTAGTGGGCCTCGACCGCGCTCGGGCGCTTCTCGATCGCGCCACGCAGCCAGCGCTCGGCCTGCGCCGGCGCACCCGCCGACAGGTACGCGACGCCCAGCGTGATCGCCACGTTGGGATCGGCCTCGGCGCCGACCGCGATCGTCGCGAGCCGCTGGTCGGCCTGGGCGCGGAAGGCCTTGGCCTGATCGGGCTGCTTGGCGCGCTCGGCGTCGTCGGCGAGCCGGCCCAGGAGCGTCGCCGCGGCGATGGTCGGCGCCACGTCGGTGTTGCCCGGCACCTGGGTCGCGCGGTCGTACGCCGCGAGCGCCGCGTTGGTGTTCTGCTCGGCCTCCAGCCGCATGCCGTCGAGCAGCTCGAGGCGGGCCAGCAGCTCGGTCGCGGCGATCGGCGGCTGGCGCTGGCGCAGCGCCGACAGCCGCTGCGCGGCATCGGGCACGCGGTTGCGGCGCAGGTCGAGCTCGGCCGCGATCAGGTTGGCCGCGACGTCGTCGGGGGCGAGGGCGAGCGCCTTCTCGCTGGCCTCGGCGGCTGACTCGAGCTTGCCGTCGGCGAGCTCCAGGGCCGCCGCCGACACCAGGGCGCCGCGATCGGCGGGCAGGAGCGCGAGGGCCTTGCGGTAGCGCTCGCGGGCGGCGTCGAGCCGACCGGCGCGCCGCGCGTCGTCGCCAGCGCGGGTCCAGGCCTGCACCACCGCGCGCGGATCGGCGGCGTCGATGCCCTTGCGCTGCAAGATCGCCAGGAGCGCGGTCTCGCGCTTGGCGCCGTCGGTGCTCGCGGCGGTGATCGCCTCGCCGACCAGCGACGGCACGTGCTCGGGATCGATCGCGATCACGGCGAGGTAGGTCGCGTGGGCCGCGGCGAGCTGGCCGGCGCCGACCTGGGCCTGCGCGAGGCCGTAGAGCGCCGTCACCGGTCGCGCGGTCTTGGCCGCGGCAAAGGACTTCTCGGCCTCGGCCCAGCGCTGGGAGGCCAGCTGGGCCCATCCCAGGTACAGCGCGGCGTCGGGGTCGCGCGCGGCCAGCGGCTGCAACGCCGCGATCGCCGACGCGGCGTCGCCGTCGATGAGATCGCGCAGCGCGCCGGCCTTGTCGAGGGCGGGATGGCGCAGCCCCGAGGTCGCGGCGAGGTCGAGCAGCCGGTGGCCCGCGGCGATCCGCTTGTCGTCGCTGGGCCCGCCCTCGTCGAGATACCCGGCGAGCGCGGCCTGGGCCGCGAGGCCCATCGCCTCGGCGTTCTTGCCGTCGCGCTGTAGCAGCTCGTTGGCGGTGCGGCCGGCCTTCTTCCAGTGGCCGCGGTCGCTGGCGGCGAGCTGCTTGCGCGCGGTGCGCAGGCTCTGGTCGATCTCGGCGGCACGCTCCTTCTTGGCTTCCCAGCGCTGGTACATGACGAAGCCGCCGCCGCCCAGCGCGGCGAAGCTGAGCGCGGCGATCAGCACCACCCGCAGCGTCTTGGACGACAGCTTGGCCTTGGACGCCAGCGGCTCGGCAGCGATGCGCTGGCTCTTCGTCGACGGGCTCTCGCGCCGCGTCGGCACCGCCAGGTCGAGCTCGCCGGTCGACACCGACGGGCCACCGCGCAGCGACGGCGAGGGCGTGGTGCCGATGCTTCCGCCCGGCTTGAACGACACCACGCTGCCGCGCGCCGGCGCCGGGCCGGCCGGGTTGGCCGCGGTGTTGGGCAGGTCGAGCCCGAGCGGGTCGCCGTCGCCGAGCAGCTCGAGCGCGGGAGGCGGCTCCGACGCCCGCGGCAGCGAGCGGGTGCCCTCGCCAGTGGTCTGCAGCTCGAACGCGCCGCTGGTGCCGGTCGGCATCGACAGGTCGATGCTGTCGAGGGAGATTCCGGCCGACGAGGTGGACGGCAGCTGGTCGTCGAAGCGATCGGCGCGCGTGCCCTGCTGCTGCGCGGCCGGCCCTGCCGACTGCGGGAGATCGGCGTAGTAGCCCTTGGGCGCCAGGCCGGTACCGGCGCCGGTGGTCGGCCCGGGCAGGTCCTCGAAGAAGCCCTTGGGCGCGGGCAGGTCCATGGTGCCGGGCCGCGCGGGCTGGGGCAGATCGTCAAAGAAGCCCTTGGGCGCGGGCAGGTCCATGGTGCCGGGCCGCGCGGGCTGGGGCAGATCGTCAAAGAAGCCCTTGGGCGCGGGCAGATCGAGCGAGCCGTCGGCGGACGCGCGCTTGGGCGCGACCAGATCGGGCACCGAGGGCCGCTTGGGCGCGGGCAGATCGCCCAGCACCGGGCCCTTGGGCGCCGGCAGGTCGTCGAACAGCTCGTTGGCACCGCGCGCGGACGGTCGCTTGGGCGCCGGCAGATCTGCCAGTAGTGGCGAGGCCTTGGGTGCGGGGAGGTCGACCAGCCCGGGCGCGCGGCGCGGCGCGGGCAGGTCGGTGAAGCCGGTCGACTTCGGCGTCAGCAGATCGGTGACACCGGCCGAGGCCTTGGGCGGTAGCGGCGGGATCGCCGGCGGCGGCGGACGCTTGGGCGGGCCCTTGGGAGCGGGCAGATTGTCGAACAGGCCGGCAGCTCCGCCGTCGGTCGGCAGGTCGATGGGCGCGCCCGGCACCGAGGCGGCGCGCGCCACCGGGCCTACCGGCGCGACCAGATCGATGCTGTCAAGGGTGAGCGGCTCGGGCGCGCGGGGCCGGGCCGGGCCCTTGGGCGTCGGCAGGTCGATCGTCACGCCGGGGCCGCTCGGCCTGGCGACACTGGGGCGCGGGCCTTTGGGCGCGGGCAGATCGACGGCCTCGGCCGCCGCGGTACGAGCGGCCGGTGGCGCGGCGCGCCGGGGCGCCGGGAGGTCGGCCAGGTCGATCACGTCACCGGTGCCGCCGGTCATCGGCAGCTCGAACGGCGGCACGACGATGCGCGCCTTGCACTTGGTGCACGTCACCGTCTTGCCCGTCGCCGGAATCTCGGCAGCAGGGAAGCGGTGCAACGCGCCGCACACGGCGCATGCCACTTCCTTCATCAACGTCGATGATACCGCGCTCTCCGGTCACGCGCGCTAGTTCACGGGATGCGATCGGGTTGCGGCTGTCACTTGCGACCCGTGCGACCCTGGCGCGGGCGGATCGGCGCGTCACCGCCGGCGTCGTCGGGCATCGTGTCGGCGTCGACGGCCTGGCGCAGGCCGCGCAGGATCTTGCGGTCGACCTCGGGGAGCAGGTCGAGCAGCTCGGCGGCCTGCGCCGGCGTGAGCAGGGTGCGGAGCTCGGCGAACCGCTGCTCCTCGGCGGACCAGCGCGCGCGCTGGTTGACGACCAGCTTGTCGAGGAGGCCGTCGAGGGTCGTCCCGCCGCCGGCCTGCGCCGCCGCGAGCTGCGCGCGCAGCTGCTTGCGCTCGCCGAGGAGCTTGGCCAGCTCGTCGTCGTAGCGCGCCAGCACCGGGAACATCTTGGCGGCGGTGGCGGCGTCGAGATCGAGCTGTTCGGTCAGCACCCAGGCCCGCATCGCGCGGATGCGCTCCTTCACCTTCTCGCGCTTGCCGACCTTGCCGCCGCCGGCGCGCCTGCCGTTGCCGGGCTGGGCCTCGACCACCGCCGGTGCCGCCACCGCGAGGGCGAGCCCGAGCACCAGGAGCCATCGTCGCATCATGTCGCCTCCTGGGTGTCGAGCCAGCGCATGGCCAGCTCGAGATCGTCGTCGGAGAAGTCGTCGAGCCACGCGGTCCAGGCCGCCCCCACCGCCGGCAGATCGTCGGCCTCGTTCGAGACGTCGTCGTCGACCGGCTCGAGGGCGATGACCCGATCGATCAGCGCGTCGTCGATCTCGCCCATCGCGCCCAGGTCGCCGTCGTCGTCGACGGTCGCGACCTCGCCGTCGTCGTCGACGGTCGCGACCTCGTCGGGCCGGGCCTCGTCGGGCCGGGTCTCGTCGGGCAGCTCGTCGGGCAGGGTCTCGTCGGGCCGGGCCTCGTCGGGCCGGGCGGTATCAGGCGGCCCGGGCGGCGCCACGATCGCCAGCGCCGGCAGGTGCAGCCCGCCGTCGCTGCGGCCCAGGTAGAACGCCAGCGCCGCCGCGAGGGCCGCCACGCCGACCGCCGCCCCGATCGCATAGCGCGCGCGGTGTCGAGGCGCGCGTGTCGTCGCGGCCTGGATGCTCGCCTCGAGCGCGGCCCAGTCGGGCGCACCCGGCTCGTCGAGCCCGCGCACCGCCGCGATGATCGCGTGATCGCGGGTGTCGAGGGCCAGCTCGTCCTCGGTCACGACCCGTCCTCCTCACCGAGCAGCCCGCGCAGGCGCTTGACCGCGAAGTGGAAGCTCACCTTCGCGGCGTTCTCGGTGCAGTCACACAGCGCGGCCACGTCGCGGAACGATAGCTCGTCGTAGACGCGAAGCTCGAGCACCATCTTCTGCTTGGGCGGCAGCGCGGTCACCGCGGCGCGCAAGGCGGCCTGCTGCTCTTGGGCCAGGAGCACGCTCGCGCCCACCGCACCGACCGAGATCGCCTCGGGATCGAGCTCGGTCGGCCGCTCGCGCGCGCGGTCGCGCATGTGGTTGAGCGCCAGGTTGATGCCGATCCGGTACAGCCAGCTCTTCACGCTGGCCTCGCCGCGGAAGCCGTCGAGGGCGCGGTAGGCCCGCACGAAGGCCTGCTGCGTGACGTCGCTGGCGTCGGCGTCGGCGCGCACGTAGCGCCGTACCAGGCGCCACAGCCCGCGCTGATGACGGCGCACCAGCGACTCGAAGGCGTCGCGCTCGCCGCGCCGGGCCCGGGCCACCAGCGCGACGTCGAGGTCGACCGGCTCCTCGTTCACGGCGGCACCCGCCTCGAGCCAGTCCATACGCAGCGCCAGGTCCATGCGGCTTGGACCCGCAGCCCGCCGCGCATGTTAAATACGCCGCGATGATCGACCCCGCCCGCATGGAAGACGTGGCCCGCCGGCCCGGCATGGACGGCAGCGTGAACGCGTGGCGCGAGCTCGACAAGCAGCGTCGCGTCGCACAGTCCGAGCTCGAGGCCTTGCGTGCGCAAAAGAACGCCGCGAACGATGCCATGGCCAAGGCCGACAAGAAATCGCCCGAGTTCGCGGCGACCCGCGACTCGCTGCGGGCCCTGTCCCAGGACATCAAGCAGCGCGAGGGCCTGCTGACCACGCTCGAGGCCGACGGCGACAAGCTGCTCCTTGGCATCCCCAACGCGCCCCACGCCTCGGTTCCGACCGGCACCACCGAGCACGACAACGTCATCGAGCGCACCTGGGGCGACCAGCCGGTGCTCGACTTCGCGCCCAAGGACCACCACGACCTCGGCGTGGCGCTCGGCATCTTCGACTTCGAGGCCGGCGCCAAGCTGTCGGGCACCCGCTTTACCGTGCTGCGCGGCTGGGGCGCGCGCCTCACCCGTGCCCTCGCCAGCTACATGCTCGACCTGCACGCCGCGGCCGGCTACGGCGAGATCTGGCCGCCCGCGCTGGTGCGGCGCTCGGCGCTGCGCGGCACCGGGCAGCTCCCCAAGTTCGAGAGTGATCTGTTCAAGCTTTACCCGCACAAGCCCACGGCTGCCGGCGAGCAACCCGACCCCGATCACGAGCTGTTCCTGTCGCCGACCGCGGAGGTCCAGGTCACCAACCTGCACGCCGACGAGATCTTCGAGGCCGGCACCCTGCCGCGCCGTTACTGCGCGTACGCGCCGTGCTTCCGCGCCGAGGCCGGCGCCTACGGCAAGGACACCCGCGGCCTCATCCGCCAGCACCAGTTCGACAAGGTCGAGCTCGTGCAGTTCACCGCCGCGGAGGACAGCTACGTCGCGCTCGACGCGCTGCGCGATCAGGCTGAGGCGGTGCTCCAGGGCCTGGGCCTGCACTATCGCGTGGTCTTGCTGTGCACCGCCGACCTCGGCTTTGGCGCGGCCAAGACCTACGACCTCGAGGTCTGGCTGCCCGGTCAGGATGCCTTCCGCGAGATCTCGTCGTGCTCGAACTACGAGGACTTCCAGGCTCGCCGCGCGAAGATCCGCTACCGCCCGGCTGCCGGCGAGAAGACCCGTCACGCTCATACCCTCAACGGCAGCGGCCTCGCCATCGGGCGCACCTTGGTGGCGATCCTCGAGCAGTACCAGCAGGCCGACGGTTCGGTGGTCATCCCAGAGGCCCTACGGCCCTATGTGGGCGGCGCCGACCGGATCGAAGCGTCCGCTCGCTGAAATTCGCGCCCGTTGATCCTTTACAACCCGGGGTCGTCCCATATAAACCCGCGCCTACCTCCGAGCCCACTGGAGGAGTGGCCGAGCGGTCGAAGGCAGCGGTCTTGAAAACCGCCGAGCGCAAGCTCCGGGGGTTCGAATCCCTCCTCCTCCGCAAGGCTGACAACCGAATAGCTCGATCGTCGTTTTCTCTCATTTGGAGAGATGGCCGAGTGGCTGAAGGCACCGGTTTGCTAAACCGACGTATGGGGGATTCCCTGTACCGAGGGTTCGAATCCCTCTCTCTCCGCTCGTTTGGGCCGAAAGCGGCCCTCTCTCGCTTCGTTCCTGTTTTTTGGCTTGCGACCCTCCTTTGGAGGTCGCAAGCGCCGCTCGTTTGGGCCGAAAGCGGCCCTCTCTCGCTTCGTTCCTGTTTTTTGGCTTGCGACCCTCCTTTGGAGGTCGCAAGCGCCGCTCGTTTGGGCCGAAAGCGGCCCTCTCTCGCTTCGTTCCTGT
>Ga0209181_10002596_pt1 | contig 29315 bp, 27 predicted proteins | sample MAT05_FD_187208 | JGI IMG/M metagenome (GOLD analysis project Ga0209181, IMG submission 187208) | Freshwater microbial communities from Lake Fryxell liftoff mats and glacier meltwater in Antarctica - MAT-05 (SPAdes) (version 2) | ecosystem: Environmental > Aquatic > Freshwater > Ice > Liftoff...
GAGTTTCGGATAGTGTTTTCATTCTATCCCCACCCCTAAATCCCCTCTCTACGAAGTGGGGAGGGGACTTAAAGAACCATTGTGAACCGTTTTTCTCCCCTTCGCCATTGCATGGCGAAGGGGTCGGGGGATGAGGACATTATAAAAGTTAATCAAGGTAAGCTATCCAAAACTGAGGTTGTATAATCCGTCTTTTGCACATGGCACATCTTTTGAACCGCGCATTTGTTTGCCATCTATGGCGACCACTTCACCGCTTGTTACCGACCTAAACTGTCGCACCCACCCTAAAAACCGTTTTTGAAAGGCTTGTGGGTCAAGAAATCGAAAGACACGCCCAAACGTGTCATGTGAAGGGATGCCATGCGGTAAGGCAATTCGTGTTTCGAGCCATGCTTGTTTCGCTTTCCCATAGGCTTCAATGTCTACCTAATTGTCTGCCCCGCTGATTGCTCCACATATTGCAATAAATAAAATACTCATCAGCGCATGGTCTTGATTTCGTTCACTGCGTGGATCAGGTCAATCTTTGAATGAATCGATTAGGCTGTTAAGTTCATCCTCTTGCATGGTGACGTTCTGCTTCCTTCTGCTTTTGTCACCATTTTCTCCCCTTCATCCCTTTTCATGCAATCGCCCTACGGCTGACACTTCCATCGTTGCGCGGATTTCATTTGTCGCGGCTTGACGATGCGGCAGGAAGGCATGGCGGAACACCCGCAGCGCAATCCCTGGAGCCAGCAGTGATGTCGGCGGCTTGAGTAAATGCATCGCTTCGACAAAACGCCGCCCGATCACCCCATCATACGGCATCGCCAGCGCTACAAGATCAAAATATTTGTGAATCATGCGCGAGGCAAAATCCGGTTTCGCGCCTTCCACATCGGGATAACGCATGTCTTCGCTGGTCGCCATCAGCCAGGGGCCTTGTGTCAGTTTGTACAATGCCTTTTGGAATTGTGCCGCAAAGCCTTTGAGATTCCGCACATCGCGGCTGGCGATCAACCTGCCCAATTCCACCGCTTCCAGCGCCGATGTCGTCATACCCTGCCCATAAACCGGATTTAAAGCGCAGGCCGCATCCCCGGTAACGATGAAATTTTCGGGCCGGCGCGTGAGTTTTTCGTAGTGGCGCATCCGGTTTTCCAGACGACGATACCCGTAAATCGGGCTGACAGGCTTGGCATCTTTAATCCACTTATAGATGTTCGGCGTTGCCAAGCTGGCAGCGAATTCCAGAAAAGCATCATCGTCGGTGGAAGGATAATCGGCATTCGAGCCGATCAACGTCACCACCCAGCGGTTGCCTTCCACTTCCATCAAGCCGCCGCCGCGATATAACCCTAATGGGGCGCGGGGTTGGACGACATACGTTGTCCCTTTGAATGGTGCATTCGCAGGGCGCTCATACCAGCGGGTCGCATAACCCGCACGGGCATTAATCACGGTTTCTTTCGGTGCACTATAACCGATCTCCGTCAGCCATTCAGGTGCTTTAGAAGAACGTCCGCTGGCATCTACCACCAGATCGGCATAAAGATCACGAGTCGATTTATCGGCGCGAGACAGCGTAGCAATACCCGTTACAACGGAGCGATCTTCATTCGTCAGCAGGCGCTCGACCCGTGTCTCCGGCAGAAATTCAATAGTGCTGATGGTGTTCACCCGCCGCCGCACCAGCCATTCGAGCGAAGCACGGGCAAAGGAATTGCTCTTAATATCACTCTCGAAGTGTTTAGTGTAACCACCCGTCGAGACAAAATGGGTGTCTTTGCCCCATGTCATCGGAACCGCGCCTTCATCCAGCATAGCCTCGTTAAAGCCGGGGAACATCTCTTCCATGATGCGCTGCCCCTTTACGAGCAGAGTATGCAAGTGACGCGCCTGCGGAACGCCTCCGCGAAAATTGGCACTCTGCGGGAGTTGGTCACGCTCGATGATGGTCACATGGTCAAAATGATCGCTCAAAACGCGGGCGGTCAAAAGTCCCGCCATACTGCCGCCGATAACGATGGCGTGGGTTGGTTTGGTCGTGGTGATGTTTTCGGTCATCTTACCTGCTCCATATAGCACGTTGAGTAATACTACGTTTCGTAATAACGATATGCCCGTTTTGAGGTAGGGTCAATTAGTATTTTTATCCTATTATAAGGCGCGTTTTGTTTAAATTCAACTGCATTTGATGGCTTTAATCTTATTCTATAAAGCGCATCTCTTGCCCACAAAGCGCGAGTCAACTATACTAAGAACGTTGCGTAATATATCGCTGGAACACTCACACGAAACGGAAGAATCATGAAAGAGAAGGCTGTTCGTGAACTGACCGCGCTCGAATATATTGTGTTGGGGTTAATCAGCTTCCAACCGCAGTCGGGTTACAGTATCGTGACCTATTTTGAAGCCGGAACTTCTAGTTGGAGCGCCAGCCCTGGCTCAATCTACCCTATCCTTAAGCGTCTGGAAAAACAAGCCATTATCGAAGGTGAGGTGGAGACGGAACACGAGACACGTCCCCGCAAAATCTACCGCCTCACGCCTCATGGTGAAACGCTGCTGGATGCGTGGCTGCATGAAATCCCTACGCTGCGCCCTTTTTATGAACAGCGCGAATTAGCAATGTGGCGCTTTCAGTTTATGGAAAAACGCCTCAATATTCACGAAATCCTTAAATGGCTCGATAATTATATGGATAACGTCCGCTATGCTGATGCGATCAATGCGGTTTACAACAGCGGCATCACACAGGCATGGGCGGAATTGGGCGAGGAATCTGTCCACCGTCAACTAGCGATGGAGGCGTATGTGATGGAACTGAACGCCATCCGCACATGGATTGAAATGGCGCAAATGCGGCTGAAGATGATCGCCCATCGCACCGGGGAATTTAAAACGATTGACCCCCCAAGCAGAAGTTCACATTAAAAAGATACATTTTATGCGAAATGAAATTGAGAATAAGGTCTAAGAAACCCTTCTTGAACTATAGAAACAGAGAGAAAATATAGTCAAGTGAGGGGATAATTCATTTTTATCGCATAAAAGTGAGTTTTTGCCCGTTATGACGCAAGATCACATAGATGACGACGGGTGCGCCGAGGAGTGCCGTTACAGCGTTCAACGGCAGAATCAGCCGACTTCCCGGCAGTTCTGCGATTAATGCCGCGATCAGCGCCACAATCGCGCCCATCAAAATGGTTCCCGGCATCAAAACGCGATGATCGGATGTGCCAAATAATCCCCGCGCCAAATGCGGCACGGCTAACCCTAAAAAGCCAATCGGCCCACAAAATGCCGTCACTGCCCCCGCTAAAAGCGCTGTTGTCACTACAATCACCAGCCGTGTCCGCCGGACGTTTAAGCCCATGCTGCGAGCATAAGATTCGCCCAAAAGCAGGGCGTTGAGAGATTTCGTCAGCCCAATGGATAAGCCTAATCCGGTGATAACGACAGGCGCGAGAATCTGCATCTGTCCCCATGTTACGCCGCCGAAGCTGCCAAACGTCCAATTAATATACGCTTGTACCCGTTCCGGCAGGTTAAAATACAAAAGCAAGCTGACGAATGCGCTCGTCATATACCCGAACATCAAGCCGAGGATGAGCAGGGTTACGCTGCTTTGCACCCGCCGCGCCGCGATCAAGACCAGCATCATGACCAGCCCCGCACCGATTGAAGCCGCCGCCGCAAGACTAAAATCCCCAAAAAAACCGAGTCCTGCCAACAGCGTCCCGCCGACTGTTCCTGCCGTAAGCACGACCAGTGCCGCACCCAAACTCGCGCCGGAACTGATGCCCAATACAAACGGATCAGCTAAAGGATTGCGAAACAGCGTCTGCATCATCAAGCCGCCAACCGCCAAAGATGCACCTGCTAGACTTGCGGTGAGGGCTTTCGGCAGGCGAAACTTGAGGACGATGTTCGTCCACGATTCGCGGCTGGCCTCGCCGCCGAGCAAGACATGAATAATTTCTTTGAGGGGGATATTCACCGAGCCAAGCGCAAGACTCACCAAGAAAATCACGGCTAAGATGCCCAAAAGCAGCCCTAATAAGCCCCAGCGAATGCCCACTTTAGGCCAGCGTTGATCGGTCACAAGGCGCGTTTCGGCAGTTTTATGCGGTTGTTCCAGCGTGGTCTGTGCCATTCATACTTTCCAAATTGATCGGGTATAGCGATCATTTTAGCAGTGAACGGGCAAAATAAGAAAGGATTTTCTATGTGGGCAGCGTAAACGTGAAGGTCGTCCCTTGCTCAGGATTGCTGATGACGCTAATTTGTCCGCCATGCGCCTCGACTAAGCCGCGCACAATCGCCAAGCCTAAGCCTGTCCCGCGCTGACCGCCTTCTGACCGCGCCCGCGATGGTTCACCGCGATAAAAACTCTCAAAAAGATGGGGCAAATCGACTGGACTGATGGCCTGTCCGGTGTTATGAACAGTAATTTCGACACCAATCAGAGATTTTTTTGCCAACAGTATGATTTTACCCCCCGCAGGCGTATGGCGCAGGGCATTATCCAGCAGGTTATAAAGGATGCGCTGAATTTTATCCGGCGCGATAAACAGCATATCCACACCATCGGACACTTCGCCGACCAGAATCACGCCGCGCTGTTCGGCCTGTGCGCCGATTGTGCCGAGTGTGTCGGAAATCAAATCACGTAATGAGGCCATCTGCCGCGTCAGCTTTAAATGCCCTGTGTCCAACTGCGCGACTTCAAACAGATCATCGATCAAATGGCTGAGGTGTTCGACCTCTTTTTGGGTGTTTTGGGTGTAACGGGTGATCGTTTGTGGGTCAGTGACGACTCCATCTAAAATGGCCTCATTCATGGCGCGAATCGTCGCCAGCGGAGTCCGTAAATCGTGTGACACCCACGCGATCAAATCCCGCCGCGCCTGCTCCAACTGGCGTTTTTCCTCATCCATAGATTGAAGTGCATCTGCCATCTGGTTAAAGGTTCCGGCAAGCTGCGCCAATTCATCGCGCCCACTTACTGGCAGCCGCGTTTGAAGATGGCCCCGTGCTAAGTGTTGAAATGCCCCAGCGACGTTGTGGATGCGCTCGATTAAGGTCGTGCTGATAAAATACACCGAAATGACCGACACCATCCCGCCGAAGAGGAGCAGTGCTGTCGTGAGCATCAGATCATGATTGCTGATAAACATCAACTGCGCGGTGAGCAAAACATTAGCGAAGATCAGCATCACATTCAGGATACAAGTCGCCAGCAGTGTCCAGCGCAAACTGGTGAACCACTGGGTCATACCGCGGTTGTAGAGAATATAAGCCACGCCAATGCTGCCGCCGCCGCTGGTAGACATAAAGATGAACAAAAGCTCGACATCGCGCTGGGGCGGATTCAACGTCGGGACGACGACCAACATCGCCACAATAAACGCCAGCAGGACGCTTACGATCAGCCAAATAATCGGCATCAGCGGCTTAATCACACTAGGCGGGTTCAAATTTGTAGCCCACTCCCCATACGGTCTGCACATAGGTGGGATTAGAAGGATCAGGCTCGATTTTTTCACGCAAGCGCCGGATATGGACGGTCACGGTGCTTTCATCGCCGTAAAATTCATAGCCCCACACGCGGTTGAGCAACTGCTCACGGGTAAAAACCTGCTGGGGATGCCGCGCCATCAGCCAGAGCAATTCAAATTCTTTCGCAGTCAGCACAATCGAGCGCTCTTTAACCGTCACTGCCCGTCGCAGTGCATCAATGCTCATACTGTTAAAGATGATCGGCTTTTCTGTTTCGTTTTCACCCGGCGGCATGGCACGACGCAGCACTGCCTTAACCCGTGCCACTAATTCACGCGGACTAAACGGCTTGACGACATAATCATCAATCCCTAATTCAAAGCCAGCGATGCGATCCGACTCGCTGCCGCGTGAGGTGAGCATAATAATCGGAATGTCGCCGTTTAAGCTCAACGCCGTAAATTCTTCCGCTCCGCGCAGGGATCGTGCGATGTCGAAGCCATCTAATCCCGGCAGCATAATATCGAGCAGGATGAGATCCGCCTTTACTTCGCGCAGCAGTCCTAACGCTTGAGGCCCGGTTTCGGCCTCCGCGACGGCAAACCCCTCGCGTTCCAGATATTTGCGGACGACCTCACGAATGGTCGCCTCGTCGTCAATGATGAAAATCGTTTGTTGTTTAGCCATAATATCCTCATTATAACGCAGGACTGATTACAGGAGGATTACGCTCATTGACGACCTTTTTCGTTTGGCTTATGCTTAAATAACAAATGCGACTGGATTAAAAATGGAAATTGTCCACAGCATCAACCTGATCGTCTCCAATCCCAAAGTGCGCGGCGGGCGACCCTGTATTGGCGGAACTGGCTTGCGCGTGACGGATGTCATCATTGCCGCTATTTTTCATCAGCAAACACCGGACGAAATCGCCGTCGGATTTGGTGTATCACTGGCGGGCGTTCATGCCGCATTCGCCTATTATTACGAGCATAAAATGAAATTGATAACGAGATTCGCCAACAATCGGAAACATTCGATCAGATGAAGGAAAGTCCTACAAAATACAAAACGAGTGTATAATCAGAATATCCGTTCTTTTTTAGGAGCTAATCATGCCCACACTTGAAGAACAACTGACCTTCCTCAAGAATGCCGGAATCGAACTTAAACCTGGCGTAACAGTTGACGACTTGCTTTCTTTTTCCAGCCGTGAGGATTATGAAACAAGCCCATACCATCATTTACTGGGCATTATGGGAGATTTACCTGATCGCTCGGACGATATTATTCACTGGGACAGCGAGTGTGTGGATAACCAAGGTGTATATGGTAATCTTGCCCTAGAGATGCAAGCCTTATGCGATGATGCCTTTATGTCGAGCGATGTTCAAGATTTTATCGATTATGATAACGGCGTAGGTTGGCTTTCTTTTGTCCTGAATGGACAGACATACAAATGGGATTTAGTCGTTGACAACGATTGGATTGATGGGACGATTTTCACACGTTTTGTAGAACTTCTGGCACAGCAAAACACCGACAAGCGCTTTACTTATGGTGATTTGGGTGGGCAGGACTTTCTAATTGGCTGTGCATCACCAGAAGAACTAGAACTATTGAATACACAAACCGAGATACCCTTCTCGTGGTTAACCTAACTTCTTAGTTTGCCCGCTGGTCTGTGCCATCATCCATGTAAAGCAGATCGCACAGGCCACATTCAAAATAAGCACAAAGGTCTTCAACAACCTCCGCGTCATAACGTGTAATCTCATTCCGCACCCAACGCCCAATTGTATTGTTGGAAACATTAATCGCTTGGGCGACCTCAGTTTGTCTAATACGTCGCCCTTCTCTGCGTTCTTTCTCCATTAGTAATGCGAGAAAGCGGTTTTGGAGTCTCGCCTTCATTTTTATCTCCTAAAAGGATTTATTATAAAAATTTGACAATAAATCTCTACTTATATATAATCTAGTTATTCAACACCATAGATGTCCGTATAGCCAATCACGGCAACAATTATACATTTTATCCTTCAAGGAGAACTCTCATGCCTGAGCTACCTTCGCTTCAATTTGCCACATCTTCAGATGACAATCATACGCCATTACCGCAGATCGTCGCAAAACGCTGGAATTTTCCGCTGGCGTATGTCGTTGATGAAGACCAAATCATGTATGCGATACAGGATTGGGTTCGCGGAATTGCCGAATCAGATATGATGAAAGTTGCGCGGATATGGTCACAGATCAAAAATCAGACTTCCATTTCAAATAGAAGTCTGCCATATACCGCCACTGATGGCAAAACCTACCAACGCGATTACACCAATGACAAGGGACTCTACCTGATCGCTCAACATCTGCGCGTCACCAAAGCGCGTCTGGTATTGGACGAAATTAAAAAGTATTTGGCGGAATCAGGTGCATTCGTCGATTTAGTGCGGCGCGAACCCAAAACCGTCGTGACATCCGGCGCGATTGACGCGGACGCTGCTATTGATGCAGGTATTGAAGCCTATCTCGCGCAAGGCAAGGATTCGCGTTGGATTGAAGCGCGTATCAGCGGCAAGATGAAGCGAGCGCGTTTTACGGCAGCCCTAACGACGGCAGTTCGGGAACTATTATCCCGCCAGCATTATGCCACCGCAACCGATGAAATTTACCTCGGCTTGTGGCAGCGCACAGCGGCTTATCTTAAAGAGGAACTTAATCTACCGCCTAAAGCCAGCTTGCGCGATCATCAGCCGACGATTGCATTAGGGTATCAGGGTTTAGCGGAAGATATTGCCGCGCAGCGCTTGGGCGACAGAGACGAACTTTCTTGGGAAGAAGCCCGTCTGATTGTGCGGCAGGTGGCGCAGTTGATCGGCAAACATGCCGCCGAGACCAGCCTATTTTTACAGACTGACCTCGCTACGGGCAAGCCGCTGCTCAATGCTGGGCTGTAAAACAGTTTTAATTTTGACTGTCATCAGCAGGCGCACCCTCGCTGACGATGACATTCACGGTAATTTCATCGCCTGATGCGAAGGTCAGCGTAAGTGGAAAAGTATCGCCCACAATAAAATCACGTTCCAGATGTTCCAGCATGAGATGATAGCCGCCCGGCGCTAAACTGACGCTGCTTCCGGCAGGCAGTTCCAGATCATCTATCGGACGCATCCGTGCCACCCCATCGCGCACCTGCGTCAGATGAAAAGTCACATCAGAAGCAGCCTCGCTTGTGGCGCTAATCAGACGATCATCACGGTCTGTCTGATTTTCGAGCGTCATATAAACTGAGGCTTCACTGGTAATTGTGCCGGGATATGTCCACACGTCGCGTACAGTGATTACGGCGGCGCTGCGTTCCAGTGCATTCACTGAACCCGCCGCCGTGATGAGAAACAGCGCACCGACGACGACTAATCCGCCTGCCAGCCAATCACCCCCGCCTGACCAACGCAATCCATTGAGCGTAATTAAAAATCCACCCATGCTGACCAATCCCATCCCCGCCAAAAGTGCCGCAATCACACGGGCAAAAGTCGGAATCGTATCGTCGATAATGGGTGCAGGCGGCGGCAGCGGTAGATTCACCTGCGGCTCGAAATCAATCACACTGTCAAATTCACCCGGACGCGCCACCGTCATCCGTACCCGCCAGTTACCGGGGACGCTTAAGTTCGCGCCGCTGATGGTGTAAGTCCCGTCGGGCTGTAATTCGGGACGCAGTTCGCTTTCCCCGATATTTTGGTCAAGACTGTTAAACCGCAGCCGAATGCGGCTGGCATCCGTGATCGGGTTGCCATCAAGATCATAAAGGCTGACATTAAAAGTATTTTCGCCCACAGTGCCGGGGATAATTTCGAGATGCGTCATCAGCGTATCGTCTTCCTGCATCTGGAAGCTAGAAATTTCCGGTATGGGTGGCGCTTCGGCATCACGCACGGCAATAACGCCTCGTGCGGGTGCGCCGGAAGTCATCACGCCGACAGTCAGCAGCACCCCGATTACGAGGGCAATCTCCATGCCGATCAAGCCGCGCAGCCGCCCAATCCAAATCATCTGTCCATTTTTCAGCCCGCGATGGGTAAATACCAGATTCACACCCGATATCGCCAGCAGGGGCAGAATCAAAATCAGCTTGACGAATAGCGCCCGTCCGTAAACCGTCGTCAAAAGGGCTTCGACTGATCCCACTTGCAGCCATGCCGCATAAACGCCCGTCACAATCAACGCCGCGACTGCCGCCCGCGCATAATTAGAAAATCCCGCGACTAAGCGCCCGACTGCGCCCGACGCATCCTCACTTTGCTGTCGCACGGGAGGAATAACTAACGCGAAAACAATCAAGCCACCCAACCAGAGTGCTGTTGCGACTAAATGCAGCCAATCCCCCGCGACTGCCGCCAACTCATCTTGTGCGGCGCTGGCATGGCTGAATAAGCTGGTCGTCAGCAGCATCCCGCTGCCACAAACCAATGCCAACACTCGTAGGGGCGCAATATATTGCGCCCGTATTTTTCCGCCCGCGATAAACAGCGCCCCACCCATCAGCCACCACAACCCCATCCGAATCAGCCACAACGTCCCGTAGCGCGTCCCACCGACGTAATCCATCAACATATCAAGTTTAATCGCGCCCAAAAGCGTCGTTTCCGCCGCAATCGAGACTTGCAGCAACAGCGCTAAGATTCCCGCGAGTCCGGCTAACGCCCAACCCGTCCAAATCAGACGATGGAGACGGATTTCCGCCGCCGAAATATGACTAAGATTCAGCGGCTTCCACACGAACAGCCAGAATCCGATGCTGCCCACCGCCAGCGCCATACTGAACAAGTTCGCCCAGCGCACCAAAATGCCATCGGAAGCCACTGCTTCATCGACTTTCGGGATGAGGGCGGCAGCATCAAATGTGGCATTACCTACCGCAATCGGAAAACTACCCGCCGTCATGTGACCATCCGCCGCAGAAACCACCCGCCATACAACCGTATAGAGGCCATCTGGCAAAAGGCCGGACGTAAGGAACATCTGCATCGGATCAGCCGAATCAATTTGGCTCGGCGGTGTTTCCACGATTGCGCCGGAGATACCGCGCAGCGTGATTCGGCTGAAATCGGGTTCGAGTGGTTCGGTAAACCACAGACGAATCTCGGCTGGCGACTCGGCTAAGGCCGTGTTCGCTTGTGGCTCGGAGCGGGATAAATTGGCATGGGCAAACACCGGATGCACACAAGCAAAAAGAATAAGGCATAAAATAATAAATTTAGATAAGCGTAGAAAAGGTGTTGGGTGGAATTTTGGGGACATAAGAAGCTCTCTTAAAAAACGAGGGCGATAATCTGCCCCCGTCGATTGTTGTGTTTGCTTAAAGGATTCTTCGCGCTGATTCTTGTTCGCTTTTACTGCCCGGCTTGGATTTCTGCGACGAGTGCTTCTAAGGCAGCGATCCGCGCTTCCAACGCTTCAATCCGCGCTGCTGCGTCTCCGCCAACGGCATCCAGCGATGGGAAGGTAATGTCGGAGGCGGGTTCAACCGTGCTAAATTGGCCGTCAGCGGAGCTAAAGGTCTCGTCAACCGGAATATCGCCGATATTACCCGTGAGGTGAAAGGTGTAATCGCCCGGCAGCGCAGGGATTAAATCCGCAATAAAATGACCCGGCTCTCCAAACGCCTGATACAACGGCAGCGTCATCGATTGATCGCCAAAAGTCACCTCAACTTGGAGGTTAATTTCAATCCCTTCAAATGGATTGGCTTCCTCGTCGTCATGATCGGCCTCGGCGGTTGCTTCTTCCGAGTGGGCGGCTTCAATAAATACTTCGGGGCCGTTGATTACGCCAGCAATCGCAGGCTCATTGCGCCAGCCAAACACGACAGAATACTCGCCTACTTCCCGGCCTTCATGCGCCAAAAGGGGTGCAAAAGAAATAGTCAACGCCAGTAATACTAAAGCGATAACGATGACAAGACGATTGCGATTCATAGATTCTCTGCTCCTTAAGCTGATTAGACAGAAATGCGGCTTTGATATGAGAGTCGTGACGAAAGCTAAACTTGCCTCATCTACAAAGCATAATACGGAACTTATCTCACAAGGGATGATTTTGCCATATTTTTTTAAGCAAGTCAAAATTTTAATTTTTTCTTGCCTTTGGCAAGATTCGTCCGACCCACCAACCGATTGCGCCTGCTGCGATGCCGCCGACGACAATCACGATCAAAATGGTGGTGCTGCTGCGGCTTTCTGAACGCGGCGCAGCGTAGGTGTTACCAGCAGCATTTAAGGGTGTTGTTGTAGGTGTACCGGATGCGGCGGCGATCACCGTGACCGTCATACTGTCGGGCTGCCCTAAATCAAAATGCTCAGTATCGCCCAAAATGGCGCACAACTGATGGATTCCAGGCTGGATAGGGAGCGCCAAACGCTCGTCATAGACCATAGTTGCTAACTGCCCATTGATCCATAAATGCCAATGATCGCCGCCGTCAGGGTTGATCTGAAAATTATTGGTATCCACCGTCACATAGAGTGTGTCGCCATAAATGGTATCGCTGGTTGGCTCAACGATATAAATGGCGGCAGGATTCTCTAAATTTTCGGCAGCGGGATTGGTCATCAAGGCGCGGCAACCCGATTCGGCTGAAATAGGCGGTACTTCGGTGGCTTCCGCTTGGGCGAAAAGCATTGATGAAGGAAGGATGACCGAAGCGAAAACCAAAATTTTTAGCAGATGTTTCATGAATTTAAACCTACTGTTTTAATCATCGTAGCACAGCCGCGCCGTTTGCTCAATATTTCACGATGATCCATCACAACCGATTGGATTGATAGGCCAATCAGTGAGTAAATTTTAAGCCCGCCAGACATGCGTTCCCCTAAATCCGTGCTATACTTTGCGGCATAAACTAAACACATAGGTCTTACCCAGTTAAGGTCATATTTCCGTTGGGGCGACTCGCCGAGTCGCCCTACAAACCTATCAACTGCGTAACTTCTAACCCAATAAGTATATTTTTAGTCCAAATTGAGGTTATTGAACAATGATTTTTAAGAGTCCTTACGCTGATGCTGTTATCCCAGAAACCGACTTCACCTCTTTTGTTTTGCGCCATGCGAAAACACAGCCCGATAAAGCCGCCCTCATCGACGGCCCCAGCGGACGCACGATTACCTATGCCCAACTTGCCGGGGCCATTCGTTTGGTCGCCAGCAGCCTACACAAACGCGGTTTTAAAAAGGGCGATGTCTTCGCCATTTACAGCCCGAATATCCCCGAATATGCTGTTGCTTTTCATGCTGTTGCCACGTTGGGCGGCATCGTCACAACCGTCAACCCGCTTTATACCGCCGATGAACTGGCAGCACAGTTAAACGACTGCAAAGCCCGTTTTATCGTCACAATCCCGATGTTCCTCGAAAAGGCGCAGCAGGCCAAAGCGAAATCCGTCCTAGAAGAAATTTTTGTGTTTGGCGAGGCAGAAGGTGCAACTCCGTTTGCATCGCTGCTGCAAAGCGATGGGGTCGTGCCAGAAGTCACGATTGATCCGCACAATGATTTAATTGTCCTCCCGTATTCCAGCGGGACAACCGGACTACCCAAAGGCGTGATGCTAACTCATCGCAATTTGGTCGCTAATATCTGCCAATGTGAAGGGGGCGTAGATTTTTCTGGTGACATTCGTATGATCGGCATCCTGCCGTTTTATCACATCTACGGCATGATTGTTGTGATGAATTATATTATTTATCTCGGTGGAACAGTCGTCACGCTGCCGCAGTTTGAACTGAATGGCTTCCTCAAGACTCTACAAGATTACAAAATTACCTATGCTTGCCTTGTGCCACCGATTATCCTGGCGCTGGCGAAGCATCCAGTCGTTGACGATTTTGATCTTTCCAGCTTGCGTATGATCTTTTCGGGCGCGGCGCCGCTCAGTGCGGAATTACAAGATGCGGTGCGCCAGCGTTTAGGGACGATCTGTGTACAGGGTTATGGGCTCACGGAAACCAGCCCTGTCACCCATTCTACACCGTCTGACCCTGCGAAAATTAAAAGTGGCGCAGTCGGCCCCAGTATCCCTAACACCGAAGTTCGTATTGTCAATCCTGAGACAGGTCAGGACAACAACGCGACTCAAGAGGGCGAAGTCTGGATTCGTGGGCCGCAGGTCATGAAAGGTTATCTGAATAACCCGGAAGCCACTGCCGCCACCGTTGACTCGGAAGGGTGGATTCACACTGGTGATATCGGTTATGTCGATGCCGATGGCTACTTATATGTCATTGACCGCCTGAAAGAACTGATTAAATATAAGGGGATGCAGGTCGCTCCAGCGGAGTTGGAAGGCATCCTGTTGCAGCATGAAGCGATTGCAGATGCCGCCGTTATCCCTGTGCCGGATGCGGAAGCGGGCGAACTGCCAAAGGGATTCATCGTGCTTAAGCCGGGGCGTGAACTCAGCGCCGAGCAAGTGATGGCTTTCGTCGCGGAGCGTGTCGCGCCGCATAAGAAGATTCGCCGGGTGGAATTCGTCGCACAAATTCCGAAATCCTCCTCCGGCAAGATTCTCCGCCGTCTGTTGGTGGATAAAGAGCGTGAAGCGGCGCGGTAATCTCAGTAGATTTGTGCGAAAGAAATTGGAAAAGATTTAACCACAGAGCGCACGGAGGGCGGCGCGGCGCTTAGGTGGTTCAAAGATTTGCAATGATTTAGCGAAGGTTACTTTGAGATTGTTGATGCTAGAAGATGGTTTTGTAGGGGCGAATCGGCGATTCGCCCTGACGACACGCAGTTTGCAGTTCTCTACCCGATCTTATTTTTGTGAATCAATTTTTCACGAGGTTTCTCTCATGCCCCTGCTCAATGTCGATAAAGCGCTGCGTTCTGTACGTAAGACACCCGTTATCCTACAAACACTCCTGCGTGATGTGACCCAAGAACAAGCGCAAACCGCCACCGACGGATCCGACGGTTGGAGCGTGTTGTTCATCGTCTGTCATCTACGCGACTACGAAACCATTTTTGCGGAGCGCTTAAATCTCTCATTAGCCGAGGACGGCGCACACTATCCGCGTGTCAATAATGACGCGATGATTATCGATCATCGTTACGCGGAACAGGATTTACGGACTGTGTTGACGGATTATGTGCAAAAACGCCAAACCTTTATCGCACAAGTGGAAACGCTGACGGAAGAGCAATGGGCGCGGCGCGGTGTTCATGCCATTTATGGCGAAGGTACGGTGTTGGATTTGGTCTTTAATTCTGCGGTACATGATCTTGACCATCTCGAACAGATTATTCGGGCGTTAGGGATGGCGGAGGTGTAATTTGAGAGTTCGTGTTTATCTCGTGTTCATATTTGTACTTTTTCTGCCTTTTTCGCTCGGCGCACAAGACAACACCGTACCCACAATTCCCGACGTGACCGGACTCCCTGTTCCGCAAGCCGCCGCCGCACTGAATCGGGCGGGATTCCGGCTCGGCACGCAGACCTTCACCGATTCAGAGGTAAGCGCCATCAATAGCGTCAGCGCACAATCGCCAACCGCCGGAGAATCTGCCGAAGCGGGTGCAGCGGTCAATTTGACTGTGCAACGCGCCTTTAATACGCGGTTGGTGTGGGACGAGAACGATTTTACGCTAATCAACGAATCCATTGGGGAACTGCGGCTCGATAACGTACGCTTTGAAAAACATAGTGAAATCCACTCGGTTTTTGACGGGCGCTGGTCGGAGCGGACAATTAACAGCGGCTACTGCGCCCAAATTTGGACGGAACCCGTGCGCGGCGCGAAAGATGTGCTGGGGTGTAATTCCGCACGGTCTACCTTATGGCTGACGACGGCTAACACAGAAGAGCATTTTTGGCTCGGCGGGGATGCAACCGCTTTTACCATCCGGCAAGACCTGATCCCACGTGGACTGTGCGAAGTTGCGTTGCTCGAATGTCGGCTGTATCTCGCACCGGGGATCGTTGCGCCGGATGTGACGGAGTATTTCTATTTTGTGTATACGCCGGAACAATTTTTAGTCATCAATCAATCGATTGACCGTTGGATGCCGACCTATCAACTGACCATCAACGGCTATGCGCTCGGCTCACCCGTGAATTATGATTTGACCAATGTGATTGGCGATGTTTTTTTGCTCGCGCCAGAGCAGTGTTTACAGTTTGTGCCGACTGTGCTTGACGAAACCACCTTATCCGAACCGTGTGATTTAATTGCTTCCACCGCAACCGATACGCTATTTTGGGCATCTGGCTTTGAACTCATCAGCCCCAGCGATGGGGAAACGCGCACTTGTCCGCCGCCTATATCAGGTCAACTGACGATTTGCCTGCTGCCGCGCTGAGTTACTCTATCGTCGCGTTTTTGACCTGTTCAACATGGATGACACCATCTTCATAGACAAAGCTGCCTTCGATGCGGACGGCAGCGCCGACTTCAATTTGAGCTAGTGTAACTGCGTCCTCAAGGACAATCGGTGTGTCATAGATGGTGACAATGCTGCCATTGATCGCTGTAACGCGCCCCTCAACCACCATCGTCGTCGGCAAGACAGTTTCCCCGCCGGATTGTGTGAGTACAAATGCACCTACGCCTGCTGCCAATAAAATCACGAGCAGCAAAATCAATGGTAAAGGACTGCGCTTTTTACGCGGTCTCTGATTCTTCTGGATAGCGGCTTCGAGTTCTTGCGGACGGACGACGGGGGTCGCCGACTCAATTTCAGAGATAGGCTTCCAGGCTGTAACGGTCTTTTTGACAGGGGCAGGCGCTAGGTCTGGTTCGCTGGCAGAGGGGGGCTTTGCTGGAAGCGGATTGGCTTTACGGAATTTTTCCACCTTCGCGGGAATCTCGATCATGGATAAACGCAGCGGTGGCGACGAGGGCGTGGTTTCCGGCTTTTTGCGCGTGGCAGGTTTACTGCTGGCGGTGGCGGGACGTGTCGCCCCGCTGTCCTCTTTAGCCTGCTTGACGGCATTTTTGAGCGCGGCGGCGAACTTTGCCCCGGTTTGATAGCGATTCTCTGGTTCTTTCGCCAGCGCGATTTCTAATAAAGGGATAAAGGCCGGGTGCAAGTTGGGATTCAACTTCAGCGGATCAGGCGGCGAATCGGTGATATGCGCCATCGCAATTTGCATCGCGCTGCCTTCGTTAAACGGGACACTCCCGGTCAGCATCTCATACAAGATCACGCCGAGCGAATACAGATCGCTTTGTGGCACGACTCCTTTTGACCCAATGGCTTGTTCCGGCGCGATGTAATGCGGCGACCCGAAGGCTTCCCCCTTAGAGGCTTCGCTGGTAATCATCGCCAGCCCGAAGTCGGTCAAAATCGCGTCGCCTTTGGGATCAAGCATGATGTTCGACGGCTTAATATCGCGGTGGATCACGCCTTTGCTATGCGCGTAATCGAGCGCTTTGGCGATCTGTGAGAGGATGTCCACTGTAGCGGTGTGCGAGATGAGTTCACCCTCGGTGTGATAATCATGCAGCACCCAGCGCAAATCACTGCCTTCAATATAATCCATCGCCATGTAATACACGCCTTTGACCTGCCCAAAGCGATAAATACCGACGATGTTGGCATGGCGTAATTGGGCGACAGCGCGGGCTTCCTGCTTAAAGCGGTCTTCGTAGCGCGGATTATTGCCCTGCTGCGGGTCAATCACCTTGACGGCAGCGTAGCGATGCAAGTTCACATCATATGCCCGATAGACCCGCGCCATCCCGCCTTCACCGAGCATTTTCTCGATCTTATACCCGTCAATCTCACGCCCGATAAGCGGGTCAGTATTTTGGTTTTGCATGAAGTCCCTCAGCCCGTACCTGTGCCGCTTGCCTAACTTATTCTACCTAACTTTTGAAATAGGCGTGTTGCGGTATAAATTTTCCCGTAAAAGTTAGCGGTGCTTGCCTTTATTCTCGATTACATCCCGACTAAACACGGTCTCCATAACTTCTCCATACTCCGACTCTATGCTGTTTTACAGGGCATCTATTTAGTTTGGATGTCCCAACTATCCAGTGATGAAACAACATAAAAAGGAGCGTCCAAGTTCATATGAACATAAGAAGACTTTTGCTGGCAACAATGATAGGGGTGATATTGATCCTCACCATCCTTCCGGCGCTGGCGCAAGATACGGGCGTAACGTTCAACGCCGTCGATCTGCGCCCGGATCGCTCCGGCGATGCAGACGGTATGGCGATATTGTTCAAGCAGCGCCTCGGCTGGCTGTATTTCTGGCAGTGTGTAGCTGTGGCGTTCTAGAAACACCTGCGCGAATTCGTAGCGAACCTCCTGAAGCATCGGTTCTTTGTAGGTCTTGTGCCAGTTCCAGGGTGTCACACCTGCCAGCGCTGCTGCATCTTTGCGCGTCACCTGCGTTGTCACGGCATAGAGCGCGACTAGATGCTTGAACGAGTCAGCGTACTTCTCCGCCAGCTTCCGCATGATTTGCTCAACATCAATACGGATGTCGATGTCGGTTGCCCACGTCGCCCACTGCTCAACCGAGTTCCACCAACCGCTTGGCGCTGAAAACCCGGTGATGGTGTGTTCGTCCCAATTGCTGCGCCAATCGTAGCTCATCAGCGCCTCAAGACTGTCGAATTTGTCGTCGTAGTAGCGTAGTGTCGAAATCTTGCATCGCGCCAGAATAAAAAACACCGCCTGCTGGCGGGTTTTGTCGATGAGGAAGTTCTTGTTTTCTGAGAGTTCAAGCCAGAGCGCCATGAATCCGTGCTGGATGCAGTCGGGCAGGTAGGTGGTGCGGTGGATGCCCTTACCTTTCATGACATTGGTGACGTAATGTGCCAGATCGTCGTAAATCTGCTCGAAGGTCAGCGCACCTGCCCACGAAGTCGGATAGATTGCAACACGCGGAAACGGCTCGATTTGGTTGCGGATATGAGAACGAAAGTCAGAAGTCATGACGGACACTCCCTCGTCACACCGCTGGAATCTGCCAGCGCAGGTGAGCGCTACCGCTCAACCCGCACTGACGATGCAGAAGGGGTGACCGTCCAGCAATCCCGCGAGGGATAGGCGGGTGGTTCGGTGGTACTGCCTATAAGGTAGTGCCAGCGTACCTGCCCGCCGGTGCTGGACGGTGGGTGTCCCTCGCATCGTACACTCCCCGCGGGGCGGTAGTGCGAGGAGAAAAGGTTGTGACGGCAAGGAGGGTTGTCAATACATTGGAAGGATACACAAAAAAGCGACGTGCATCACGCCGCTTCATCGGTGCCTCGACCTATGCCCTGTCAAGCAAGGCGAGATGGTTCGCATCCATATCTACATTAATAGTTGCGCTTTTGTTCACGATGTTCACGAACCTGGCGTTCGACAGCATCTAAAGCACCGTCCAATGTAGCTCTAAATTGCTCACTTTTCTCCGTTGCAGCGATGTTCTCCGATCCCATATACACCACAATCGTAACTTCGTAGATGTGTGCTGTCTCCCGTCCCTGTGCCGGTTGCTTGAAGTTAACAACCGCACCTGAAATGTCAGTGTGACCTTCTGCCAGTTTATTGAGTCGTTTGACAGCAAGAGTATAGAATTCATTTTCACTTTTCTTTACATCATCAACTTCATTGTTAAACTCAATCGGAAAATTCGTGGTGTCCATTTTCTTCCTCTCCTTTGGTTTGTTAAATAACAGCATTTCATCAGCGATGGGATCTGGTTTCCCGTATTTTTAACCCGAATAAGAGATCTAATACCGGAGAACAGCAGCAATGGGAGAGTCGGTAGGCATTTCCTCTTGAGACAGTGCGTACACATTCCCATCCTTTTGCAGGGTCTGCATTGCCGCAAAATCTAACAATGCGAGATCGTCTTCCTGGCTTTGTCCCGCCTGGAAATGAACAACTTTTCCGGTGTCAGGATTGAATATGCCCCATACCTGGGCATCGCCGGCTAAGAGTAGTTTGTCCACCCGCCCATAAAATGCGGCGGCAACAATCTCCTCAATGTTATCCGTTGCTTTAGCGGTGACGGCAAGCTGCTGATATTGCTCGACAGCCTGTTCCATCTCCTGACGGAAATAGGGTTCTACAATAGGCCAGGCCTGTTCCTGCAATTCTTCAGGTCGCAGATGCTCAGGGCTGCCGGTAATACCTTCTTTCATGATATTCCCGTATTCGCTGACCTTATGGTAAATCGGCAGCAGGTAGTCAACACCCGCTAAAACAAGTGGTGCTTGCTCATCACGAAATATAGTTTTCAATGCAGCATCTACCAGATTGAGATAACGCTCGATTCTCTCTTTCTGTTCCTCCTCGCCCGGACCCTGTCCATGGAACATGCCTGATCGAATCCCACCCTGTGATGTGACTGTATGCGATTGCAATTGCTTTTCTGGGTCATCGAACTTGAGCGCTTCGTCCAGACTCTCAGGTGTATCATCCGGCAGATCGATTTGACCGACGCTGTAACGAGTTCCTTCAAACAGCCGAACTGCATCCTGACTGATCGCCAGGATGTAATAATGTCCATTGTTCGTGAATAATGGCAAGATGGGTTTTACGTAATAGGATTGAGCGATGACGAGCAGTTCTTCAACTTGAAATGGCAGGTGATAGTAATGGAAATCATCTGGGGCGATAAATACGGCTAACCCATCGCGCTGGTGCTGCCAGAAAAATGCTTCTTCTAGTAATGCTTGTGCGGGTTGGAGTAACGCGCTCACTTCGCGGGGTCCAATCCCTTTATCCAGAAGGCTCAACTCGGCTTCTCGAAGAAGGTTTTTGAAGCGGATGGGGTCTTGCTGAGTATCCTGACCGGCACGATGGGTCGGCAGAAAAATTGATATGCCTGGACTTTGGGTTTGTTGGGCTAATCCCTTGATCTGATCTAAGGTTAAGTTCTCCATCAGTAACTCCTTTGATTTCTGTCTGAGGACAGATCAATTCACTGTAGTTTATAAATTTCAAAATAGATACGCCGTTAGGAAAAGTGTATAATGACTCAAAGTGCATTTACCCATATCGACATTAGAAGCGGCTGAATATTGGAGGCTATAAACGGATATCGTCTATCAAACCAGCGTCACAGCTGAAACAGGCACTTTTTATGCACTTTCACTGCGGTGAATTGTGCCGCGGAAGCAATACAATAAGCGGCGCTCATCACGCCGCTTAAAGGTGTATTCTATTCGATATCAGATTAGTAGATTTCCCTCCTCACGGCTAGCTGCGACACCGCTGCTTGAATTTATCATACAGACGGATTTTGGTTCGCAGGCGCATCTGCACTTTGCGGCGGACGCGCTGACCGCCGACGGGTATTGTTACCCTCCACATGCTCAAGAGCATAGCACCTGATACCCCAATTCTCACGCTCGATACAGGGCTGCTTTTCCCTGAAACGGTTGCGTTGATGGATACACTAGTATCGTGATTTGGTGAAGGTGAGGAGTGGTTCCGCGTTATTGCACGCTAGAATTGCCCAATGAAACCTCATCCTTAGTGATTTGGTGTACTAGAAGCTCAGCTTAAGCTGAATCTTATTCGTGTTCGCCCTGAGCAAACCGTCGCGCAGCAGGCAGAAACGCATGGCGAGAATTTGTGGGAACGCGATCCTGATGCCTGCTGCAATTTACGCAAGACGCGCCCATTAGGACTTGCGCTTAATAATTACAGTGCATGGATTACCGGACTGCGGCGCGATCAGTCTGATGGTCGCAAGGCAACGCCGATTGTTTCATGGGATAACCGCAATAATTTGGTCAAACTTTCCCCTTTAGCGACATGGACGGAAGATATGGTGTGGGCCTATTTGCAAGCCTACGAACTCCCCTACAATGTTTTGCATGACCGTAATTACTTTAGTATTGGCTGCTGGCCTTGCACCCAGCCTGTTGCGCCGGGGGAGGATAAACGCGCCGGACGTTGGTCAGGAAGCGCAAAGACCGAATGCGGTATTCATTTTTCAACAACAGCTTTATCTTAACTTCATCTCAAGGAGAACCACTTTCATGACACAGGGATTCACGATTTGGCTCACAGGGCTTTCCGGTGCAGGTAAAACCACTAACGCTATCGCGCTTGAACAAGAACTGCGGGCGCGCGGTCTATTGGTGGAACGGCTTGATGGCGATACCGTCCGTGAGGGGCTAACACGCGATTTGGGCTTTAGCAAGGAAGATCGAGACAAGAATATCGAGCGCGTCACGTTTGTCGCCAAACTGCTTTCGCGTAATAACGTGGCAGTGATCGCATCGTTTATCTCGCCTTACCGCGAAGCACGCGAAAACGTCCGTCGCCAGACGACCAATTTTATTGAAGTGTACGTCAATGCTTCTGTGGAAGCCTGCGCCGCTCGCGATGTCAAAGGATTGTACGCAAAGGCATTTGCTGGTGAGTTGAAGGATTTTACGGGCGTGAATGACCCCTATGAAGCGCCAGAAAACCCCGAAATTATCCTTTATACCGATCAGGAAACCTTCGAGGAAAGTGTTTCGCGGATTATCGCGTATCTTGAGGAACGCGGTTTAATCCCACAAGTGCAGCCTAATCAATTACAACTCGCTTAAGGAAAAAAATGCCAACACCAATCGAACTGATTAATCCACATGGAGGCACACTGGTCAACCGCTTGCTAAGTGGGGAAGCCCGCCAAGCAGCGGCTGAACGTGCCAATGCTTTAGAGCAAATCGCTCTGAATGATACTAATCTCGCTGATTTGGAAATGATCGCAACAGGCGGCCTAAGTCCTTTGATTGGGTTTATGGGTCAAGCCGATTATGAGTCCGTCGTCCATAATTTGCGTTTGGCGAATAGCCTCCCTTGGACAATTCCAGTCACTTTAGCAATTTCCCAAGAACAAGCGGCGACTATTCGCGTGGGGCAAGAAGTCGCTCTGACGGAAAACGGGCGCACACTTGCTCTCTTGGAAGTACATGAAAAGTATGTTTATGACCGCGAGGTAGAAGCGTTCCACGTCTATCGTACTTTGGAAACGGCGCATCCCGGCGTAGCGCGACTGTATCGTCAAGACGAAGTATTGTTGGGTGGGGAAGTGCATGTGATTGATCTACCTTCACGCGCCAGCGCTGAATTTACCGATATTCGTTATACACCTGCCCAAACACGCCAGATTTTTGCCGAGCGCGGCTGGCGAAGGATTGTCGGCTTCCAGACGCGTAATCCTATCCATCGCGCTCATGAGTATATCCAGAAAACCGCGTTGGAAATTGTCGATGGCTTGCTGCTGCATCCGCTGGTGGGCGAGACTAAATCTGATGATATTCCGGCTGATGTGCGCGTAGAAAGTTATCGCGTCATCCTCGAAAATTACTACCCCGCTTCACGGGTGTTGCTGGGTGTGTTCCCGGCGGCGATGCGTTATGCGGGGCCGCGCGAAGCGATCTTCCACGCCATCGCCCGTAAGAATTATGGCTGCACCCATTTCATCGTTGGGCGCGATCATGCCGGCGTAGGCAAATACTATGGCTCCTATGACGCGCATCATATCTTCGACGAATTCACGCCAGAGGAAATCGGCATCACGCCGTTATTCTTTGAGCATACCTTCTACTGCAAAAAGTGCGGCGCGGTGGTCAGTCTAAAAACCTGCCCTCATGACTCCAGCCATCATGTCGTTTTAAGCGGTACGCAAGTGCGTGAACTGCTGGCGCAAGGTGAACTACTCCCAGAAGAGTTTACCCGTCCCGAAGTCAGCCGGGTGCTGATGCAGGGCATACAAGTACAAGAAAGGGCATAAATGATTCTCTATATCGACTATAGAACTATCTCAGAACTGCCACTTTCCCGCGAGATGATTTGTTGTTGCCGCGAAACCTGTTGTTGTCGCATGTAACTGCTCGTTGGTTAGCTTGGTCAGCCTGTTTTATGTCTATTTTGATCGTATAAAGAGGAATCTCATGAACCGTAACTTGGTAAGTCGTATTGTTCTGGTGGCTTTCAGCCTATTGCTGCTCACTTTTAGTTCCGTTAGCGCACAAGATGCGCCCCCGCCTGTCACACTTACGCTGGTGGCTTATGCCGTCCCGCGTGAAGCGTATGGTGAAATCATCCCACTCTTTCAGACTTATTGGCTGGAAGAAACAGGGCAAACGGTAAGATTCCTAGAATCGTATCAAGGTTCTGGAACACAGTCCCGTGCCGTCGCTGGTGGTTTTGAGGCCGACATCGTAGCGCTGGCGCTGGAACCGGATGTCACGCGGCTTGTGGAGGCGGGACTCATTAGCCCAGAGTGGAAAGAAAATAATCCGTATCAAGGCGTCGTTACCGACCGGTGGTTGTTATTGCCACGCGTGAGGGGAATCCGTTAGAGATCACCGATTGGGCTGATTTGGGCGCTGAAGATACTGAGGTCATTACGCCTAACCCGGCAGCGGTGGTGCGCGGTGGAATATTCTGGGTGCTTATGGCGCGGCGCGGCGTGGATTTGTCGAGGGCTACGAAGCCACTGACGAGGGTGGCATACAGTTCCTGACTGACCTTATCACCAATGTCGAAGTTTTAGATCGTGACGCACGCGAGAGCTTCTTGACGTTTGAGCGCGGCATTGGCGATGTTGCTATCACCTACGAAAACGAATATTACGCTGGCGTAAAAGCGGGCGGTGAATATGATGTTGTTTACCCACGCTCGACCATTCTGATCGAAAATCCAATTGCGATTGTCGATACCTATGTTGATTTACACGGTACACGCGAAGTGGCTGAAGCATTTGTGCAATTTTTGTGGACGCAAAATGCTCAACGCATCTTCGCAAGCAACGGCTTCCGTCCGGTTAATCCGGTAGTTGCGGCAGATTATGGTCTGGATGTTGAATTACCCGCTGATCTTCCAGAAGAAACTGTCACGGTTGAGATTAACCCGGACATTACTTTTCCAGCAGTCGAAGACCTCTTCACTATTGAGGAATTCGGCGGTTGGGCAGAGGCGCAACCTGCCTATTTTGGTGAAGAGGGCAGTATCATCCGGCTGATTACCGAAATAAAAGGATCGTAAGTCTCCCATGACAGATTTCCCGCTTCCCATCCGTAGCGAGATTTCTGCAAACCTTCCCTAAGCATCGTATGGTGCTTGGGGGCTGCGTTTTGCCGCGATCAGCTATCTTTTTGCCTTTATTGCGGTGCCGATTTTGGTCATTTACGTGCAAGGTTTGCGCTTTGGGCTAGACACATTTATCGAGAGCCTAACCCGCCCAGATACGGCAAATGCGATCCGCCTAAGCGTATGGACATCGGTAGTGATGACCATCATCAACACAATTATGGGAACACTTACGGCTTATGTGCTGGTTGTCTATCGTTTTCCCGGCAAAAAACTGTTTAATCTATTGATCGACATCCCGTTTGCGGTTCCAACGTTGGTCATTGGGGTAATGCTGGTCTTAGCTTATGGCCCGCAGACATTTCTGGGCGCGTTTTTTTCGGAGCAGTTTGGGATCCGAGTCGTCTTTGACACACCGGGTATTGTTCTTGCGCTCTTATTTGTGGGCTATCCTTTTGTTATTCGCACAGTGCAACCTGTTCTACTCCAGATAGAGGCTAACCAGCAAGAAGCTGCACATACCCTCGGCGCATCACCTTGGACGACATTTTTCCGCATTATCTTACCAGTGCTGCGTCCAGCAATTATCACCGGTGCGCTGCTGAGTTTTGCGCGTTCATTAGGCGAATTTGGCTCGATTGTTATCATATCGGGCAATATTCCCATGCGAACACAAACGGCTACTGTGTATATTTATACACAGATTGAGGAGGGGAATATCCAAGCCGCGAGTGGTGCTTCGGCTGTACTGCTTTTTGTTTCTTTCGCGGTCACGATTGGGGTCGATATTTTTCTGCGGAGGCAACATGCGTGAGTTAACGCCGCGTTCTTTTCCTGCTTTGGCGCTCATTTTTATCGTCGTCGCTTATGCGCTTATTCTACTCGTTGTTCCATTTGTCACGATGCTGCAAGGGGCGCTAGGCGATGGGCTTGCACCTGTTCTAAAAACATTCGGCGATCCGGCAGTGCAGCACGCGCTTCTGGTCACATTTATCTTATCAACGATAGCCGTGTCGATTAATGGTGTATTTGGCCTCGTTACGGCTTGGGTTTTAGTGCGCCATCGTTTTGTAGGAAGAAGATTCTTCGACTCGTTGGTAGATATTCCGTTTGTGTTTGCCACGCCAATAGCTGGTTATGCGGTTATCATCATGTTCGGGCGGGGGGTGGTTTGCGCCAACCATTATCCCGATTGTGTTCGCGTATCCAGCCATTTTGCTCGTCAAAATTTTTGTTTCCTTACCCTTTGTTACCCGCGAGATTCAGCCTGTACTCGGCGCATTAACGCCCGAATTTGAAGAGGCAGCCTACACGCTGGGCGCAAGCCGTTGGACAACTTTTCGCCGCATTATCTTGCCCGAAATTTGGACGGCGCTGTTATATGGCATCGTTTTAACTTTCGCACGTATGATTGGCGAGTTTGGCGCGGTTTCGGTTGTGGGTGGTGCTTTAGAAGGTTACACCGAAACAGCGACCACTTTTATTTTCCGTGCTTTGAAAGATCGTGATGATACAGGTGGCTACAGTGTATCGGTGCTGTTGTGCATCATCTCGGTCATCATCCTAGTGGTCATGAATCAATTGAAAAATCGCTTTGTCGATGACGCGGACAATCGATAATACGGATAAAGGGTAAACCTCCATGTCAATCATTTTGAACCAAATCAACAAGTCTTATGGATTACAACATGTCGTGCGCGACGTGTCACTGCATATTGAAACGGGTGAATTATTTGTGCTGTTGGGCGCAAGCGGAAGCGGCAAGAGTACGCTGCTGCGACTAATCGCTGGCTTAATCGATGTGGATGCTGGAACGATATTGCTCAACGGAAATGATGTAACACACCTCCCGCCGCAAAAACGCGAAACGGGATTCGTTTTCCAAAATTACTCGCTGTTCCGCCACATGACCGTCGCACAAAATATTGAATTTGGCCTGAGCATTCGTCGCTATGCGCGAATTGACCGTCAGCAGCGCGTTCATGAACTCCTAGAATTAATCGGTTTGCCGGATTATGGAAAGCGGATGCCGAATCAGCTTTCGGGTGGACAGCAGCAGCGCGTCGCGTTGGCACGAGCGTTGGCCTATGACCCCAATGTTCTGCTAATGGATGAGCCATTCGGCGCATTAGACGCGAAAATTCGCACCCAACTTCGTCAAAATTTACACGAAATCCAAAAGCGCTTGGGTATCACGGCAATTCTGGTTACGCACGATCAGGAAGAGGCATTTGAAATTGCAGATCGCATCGGCATTATTGACCAAGGGCGACTTTTAGAAGTTGGTACACCGAGCGAACTCTACCGCCGCCCACAACATCGCTTTACGGCAACATTTTTGGGTAGTGTGAATTTGCTCAATGCCAGTCGCAATGGGACACAGGTTTACGTTGGCGATTCGTCACTTCCAGCGCCCGCCGGAACCGATTATTTATCGGGACAACAAGTAGAGTTGTTAGCTCGCCCGGAAGAAATCGCGCTGTCGCTAACGCCCAACACTGCACAAGGACACGTTATCGGTACAGGTATTATAGAAACGCTCGCTTTTGCGGGGCCGATGCAGCGCATCACAGTACGTTTAGATAAAGGCGAAAACAAGCAATTGCTAACGGTTTTGCTCTCGCCAGGAGAATTACGAAATGCAGCCTTACAACTGCGGCAGCAGGTTTGGGTAAGTCTAAAGGATTTTCATCTCCTGCCACAAACGCAGCCTGCCTCTACTAAATAAAATTTAAACGCCACTGTAAGCACTAAAGCCGCCGTCTACAGGTACGACGATTCCAGTGACGAAGCGCGAAGCATCAGAAACCAGCCAAAGCAGCGTACCGATTAGGTCATCCGCTTCACCGAAGCGTCCCATAGGGGTATGGTTGATGATTTGTTGTCCGCGCTGCGTGAGATCGCCGGTCTTCTCGTCAATAAGCAGAAAACGATTTTGATCGCCTAAGAAAAATCCGGGCGCAATCGCGTTCACGCGGATTTTCGGGCTGTGTTCCGTCGCCATATAAACCGCCAGCCATTGGGTAAAGTTATTGATAGCGGCTTTCGCGCCGCCGTAAGCGATCACACGAGTCAAGGGGCGGAAAGAAGCCATTGAAGACACATTGAGGATAATGCCCTCACCTTGCACGGTCATTTGCTGACCAAAAACCTGTGATGCTAATACGCTGCCTGTAAAATTGAGGTTAAACACCCATTGCAGCGCATCTGCCGGGAGATCAAAAAAACTGCGTTGGTTGCTCAACGTAGTGGCATCAGGGCGATTGCCGCCCGCGCCATTGACCAGAATATCAATCCGACCATAAGCCGCCATGACGGCTTCTAAGGCGATTTGGAGTGAGGCTTTATCCAGCACATCGCCTTGAATGCTCAAGGCTTTGCCGCCGGACTGCTCAATTTCCTGCGCTAGAAATCGGGTATTGGCTTCTGTGCGGGCAAGGAGCGCCACCGTCGCTCCGGCTTGCGCTAATCCTCGCGTCATGGCAGCGCCGAGGGCACCCGTCGCGCCAGTAATAACCACCACTTTTCCTGTTAAGTCAAAGAGATTATTGGATGTCATAACCTAACTTTCCTGATTCAAAAAACGATTCAATTTGAGGACTGTAAATCGGTTGCGTAAATAGTGACCATAGGTGAATCCAACGCTGATTTCGTCGTCGCGCAGTCCGAGCGATACGGCTTCTGTTACGCCACCTGCCTGTTGTAAATAACTTTGGATTTCATCGGGTGCAGGTACAGTGGCGGCAATTGCTTGAATGTCGTCCCAGTTTTCGGCGATCCGGCGTTTTATTGAATCAAACGTTTCCGATGTCATAGCGATAAATGGCTGATGCTCACGAATGACTTCTTCCGCTAATGCTCCATAGCCTTTTTGAATGATGACTTCTTCTTGTCCTTGAGAGGGCAGTGTGGCTGCCTCTAAACAATCGAGCATAGTTTGCCTGCTCATCGCACGAATCTTTGCATAGTATGCTGCGGCATGAATCAGCGCGAAGCCGACTTTTGCACCATGTAACGCTGCGGGGCGCTTTTCCTGCAAAAGTTTCATCTCCCAATAATGCGAGGCATGATGTTCTGTTCCCGATGCAGGACGCGAATTGCCAATATCCAACATGCACAACCCTGATTCGATCAAGGCTTCCATTAAATGGCGCACCCCTTCTTCAGAACGTTGGCTGATTGCTTCAGTATGCTGGATGCAGCGCTGAACGGCGGCTTGTGTCCGCTTGTAAATGGTTTCGTCAAAGGGTTCATCCCATAATAATGCACCTAACCGCCAATCCGCCAATGATGTAAATTTGCCGATCATATCCCCATATCCGGCAGCAATCAATTTTTGCGGCGCGTTACAGAGTGTGTCGAGATCAGCGAATAAGGCGATAGGGGCTTGTGCGGAGAAAGTTTGCTTTACCCCATTGATGACCAGTGGTGCGCCGATGGAGGTAAATCCATCTACTGAGGGCGCAGTCGGCAAAGAGATAAATGCGCGTCCGGTGCGGTGACTGATAAAGCGGGTGATGTCGGTAATGGTACCAGAGCCGACTGCCAGAAATGTCGATGCGCCGATGGGTGCATGAATCAGCGTTTGGACAAGATAATGCTCATCGGCGATAATTTCCTCGCCTTTCAGGATGATGCTTGCGACCTCGCGCCCTTGTTTTTTTAACGCATTTTCCACGCTTTCGCCGAGGGCTTGATAGGTATGCCTATCTGCAATAAGCGTAAAATGATGTAACTGCTCCATTTCGCAATAGTCGATCAATTTGTGGGTCGCATTTTTCCCGACATAA
>Ga0209181_10002597_pt1 | contig 29309 bp, 33 predicted proteins | sample MAT05_FD_187208 | JGI IMG/M metagenome (GOLD analysis project Ga0209181, IMG submission 187208) | Freshwater microbial communities from Lake Fryxell liftoff mats and glacier meltwater in Antarctica - MAT-05 (SPAdes) (version 2) | ecosystem: Environmental > Aquatic > Freshwater > Ice > Liftoff...
GGGCGTGCTTCAAGAGCGAGAAGCTCGGCAACAGGCAAGAAACTCGACCCGCCGAGTGGCGCAAGTCAATTGACAATCCAACCCGTTCGCCGCAGCGTAACAGGAGCAACGATTGACGAAGCCCTACAACCCTCTGGAAAAAGTCAACCTTGCCGAGAGCATAACGCGGGAAATTCTGGATTCGGATGTAAAACAGCTCGATGAAGCTGGTCGCTTGGCCGGCGCGGGTGTCTATGTGATTTATTACACTGGCAAACTTGAGTTCTACGCACCGGTAGCTTCCAAGAACGCACGCGGTGCTTTCGAACAACCGATATATATCGGTAAGGCTATTCCCAAAGGTGGCCGCAAGGGTGGCCTTAGCGAGGATGCGGCGGCGAAGGGAACAGCGTTACGCGACCGGCTTGGCCAGCACCTGACCTCGGCCAGCGAAGGCAAAGGATTGAAGGCGAAGGATTTCTTTTACCGCTGCCTTGTGGTGGACGATATTTGGATTCCGCTCGGCGAGAATATGCTGATCGAGCGTTTCAGGCCCGTGTGGAATCTGGTGATCGACGGCTTCGGAAATAAAGACCCTGGGCGACGCCGAAAAGATCAGTACCGTTCGCCATGGGATGTGCTTCATCCAGGCCGTAGCTTTACACACAAGCTCGGCGTGAATCCGACATCGGTCGAGGCGTTCATTGAATCGCTGAATACGTTCTTTACCTCTGGCAAAGTGGTGAAACCGAAGAAGTCCGCCAGGGCAAATGGCGAGCCGCAAAGTGACGTTGCGGATAGCGACGCAGAGGCGTAATCTTGGACGCCACCTGACCAAAACCGTCACCTGAAACCGACGCAATCCGTCGGACGTGCGAATAATTGCAGCCACCTCACGCCGGCCCGTGACACCTGTCACACCCCGCCGCATGGCACGAAAGCTGCACCTATCACCCCGCAATCCGCCCATTCGTTGCCCCAGGTGCCGACCATGCCGTTCTCGAATCCGAAGTCATCGCGCCGTTTGCGTGCAGCCCGGCATGGTTCGCCCGGCGGCGCGTCGTCGCTGATTCGCCTGTCGCGCGGGACGGTGCCGCAGTTGCCCTCGGGGGCCGCGCTGTCGTCCTGGGCGATGCGCGCGGCGGCCGTGCTGAACAGCGTGCGCTGACGGCGCCTGCCATGGCTGCCGTCACACATCGCCCGCCCGTGCTGCCCTCGCCTGGGCGCACGCCTGCGCAGGTGCAGCGGCAGGCACAGAGCCCGCGGGTGCTCGGCCGCACCCACGCGCCCCGGCAACTCACGCTGGACCTGCAGCCTGTGCGCGACCACTGAAAGGCCGCCGTGCGCTGGTCTTCATGTCGGTCATCACGTCGGCCTGACCATGCGCCCCGTGTGAACAAAGGCAAAGCACCGGCAGGGGCAGGCCGACCCGGGCGAAAATCCGGTCGGTGATCCGACTTCCCACCCAGCCATTCGGCAAGCACGGCGCGCTGCCGCCCCTCTTGCTGCTGCTGGCGCAGGCCGCCGTTGCGCAAACCGCGCCGGCCACAACCGCCCTGCCGTCCGTGCCCACGCTCGCGTCCGTGCCCGTGCCCGCGCCCGCAGCAGCAGCGGAAAGGGCACCGGCGTCCGATGCCACCATGCCGCCTTCCGCCGCCACCCAGACCATCGAGATCACCGCCGGCCGCGAGAGCGACACGCGGCAGCGCCAGCAGTCCACCGCGGCGAAAATCGTCATCGGCCGCGACGAGATCGACCGTTTTGGCGACAGCACGCTGGGCGAAGTGCTGCGTCGCCTGCCCGGCGTCACCACGCCCGGCGCGCCCGGCCGCGGCGGGCCGCCACGCATGCGCGGGCTGGGCAGTGGCTACACGCAGCTGCTGATCGACGGCCAGCGTTTGCCGCCGGGTTTTTCGCTCGAGTCGCTGACGCCGGAGCAGGTCGAGCGCATAGAGATCCTGCGCGCGCCCACCGCCGAAACCGGCGCGCGCGCGATCGCCGGCACCATCAACATCGTCACGCGGGAAGGTTTCAAGCAACGGCTGAACGACCTGCGTCCGAGCCTGGGGCTGGAAAACGGCGAACTCTCGACCGGCCTGAACTGGACGCACAACGACAGCGCCGGGCCGCTGACCTACAACGTCTCGGGCTCTGCCTTTCGCAACAACCGGCGCTCCAGCGGGGCCAGCCAGACGCAGGTGGAAGCGCTGGACAGCGGTGAGCTGCTGATCGACCGCAGCGAAACCACCGAGACGAAGGAAAACCGCCAGGGTTTGAACCTGAGCTCGCGCCTGCAGTGGCGGCTGGGTGCAGCGGGCGACGTGCTGATGCTCAACCCCACGCTGTTCACCACCGAAAGCCACGCCGAGCGGCGCTCGGTGCTGACCGAGCGCGCCGCCGCGCAGCCGCTCTACGACACGGCCAGCGCCGACACCGACAGCCGCTACACCACCGGCCGGCTGAACGGCCAGTGGCGGCAGCGGCTGGGCGAGTCGCGGCTGGAACTGAACGGAGGCGCCGGCGCCTGGCGCAGCAGCAGCCAGACCCAGCGCACGGAGCTCGGCGGCCCGGACTCGCCGCGCCTGCTGGACGAGTCGCGCGTCAACCGCGAGACCTCGGGCACGCTGAGCGCCAAACTGAGCCGCCTGCTCGGCGGCGGTGCGGACGCCGCGCCCGGCAGCGAGCACAGCCTGGTGGGTGGCGTCGAGCTGGAGACGGCGCGCCGCAACGAGGCGCGCAGCGTCATCGGCAGCGGCGCCATCGACGAAGGTGACAGCGGCGACAACCTGCGAGCGTCGAACCTGCGGCTGGCCGCTTACGCACAGGACGAATGGGCGATCAGCCCGGCCTGGAGCGCGCACGCCGGGCTGCGCTGGGAAGGCATCGACACACGCGGTGAGGCGCTCGACGGCAGCCGGCCCGAGAACCGCAGCAGCGTGTGGACGCCGCTGCTGCACGCCGTCTGGAAGCCCGACCCGAAGAGCCGCGACCAGCTGCGTTTCAGCCTGACGCGCAGCTACCGTTCACCCGCGCTGGGCTCGCTGATCGCGCAGCGGGTCATCAATTCACGCTTCCCGGCCAGCGGGCCGAACGAGCTGCTGGCGCCCGACCGGGTCGGCAACCCCGACCTGCGGCCCGAGCTCGCCACCGGCATCGACATCGCCGTCGAGCGTTACCTGGCCAGCGGCGGTGTGCTCAGCGCCAACCTGTTCCACCGCCGCATCAGCGACCTGATGCGCAGCGTGACGACTTTGCAGACCGTGCCCTGGAGTCCGGTGCCGCGTTACGTGGCGCAAGAGCAGAACATCGGCAACGCCACCACGCAGGGGCTGGAACTGGAAGCGAAGTTCCGGCTCGACCAGGCCGTGGACGGCGCGCCGCCGGTCGAGTTGCGCAGCAACCTCAGCCTGTTCCGTTCGACGGTGGACGGCGTGCCTGGCCCCGACAACCGGCTCGACCGGCAGGCCCCGGGCACGGCGAACGTCGGCGCCGACTACCGCTTTCGCGGCCTGCCGCTGACGCTGGGCGGCAACCTCAACTGGCTGCCCGGTTACCGCACGCAACTGACGGCCGGGCAGGCCGTGACGGTGGGTCGCAAGCAGGTGTTCGACGCCTACGGCCTGTGGACCTTCAGCCCGCAGGTGGCCTTGCGTCTTTTGGCCAGCAACCTGACGGCAGCAGACTACGACAGCGGCAGCGTGTCTGAAGGCCGGGACCTCAGCGGCCAGGCGATCCGCGAAAGCGTCGCCGGCCTGAGCCCGAGCTACATCAACTGGCAGTTGCGGCTGGAACTCAAGCTGTAATTCGTCGTCATGCCGTTCTTCATGCCGTTCTTCATGCCGTTCTTCATGCCGTTCGTCAGGGCTGACGTGAGGCGGCGGCGGCCGCCGCCTCGGCAGCAGACGCAGCGCCTTGCGGCGTCTGCACCACGATGCCGGTGGCGAGCGGTATCTCGTCGCTGAGGGTGACGCGGTTGACGAAGTGGCGGGTTTCGCCGAAGCATGTGGTCGGCAGGCCGACCTTCTCGTCGTAGTGCAGGCTGACGCGCTTGCCCATCACCTGCGTCACCTGCGCCGCCACGGCATCGTCACGGATCGTGAAGGCGAACTTTTCCGGAACGGAGCCGGGCAGGGACACGAGCGCGAGTTCGCCCTCCCAGGTCTTGCAGATCCAGCCCTTGTGCGACAGCTTCTGCACCCAGCCCGCGCGTTCACCCGACGAATAGCTCCAGCTCAGGGCGCCCCAGAAATAGGCGGCGACCAGCAGGACGAGGACGAGCAGGGAGAGAAGCAGGCGCTTGAGGGTCACGGCGGTCGCGGGTGGTGAGAGCGACGGGATTATCGGCCGGCCGTCAGGGCGGCTTCGAGAACCCGTCAGAACCCCGCGCCGGGCTGCTGCAGATAGAGAAGTTCGTCGGCCGTGCTGGCGCGCCCGAGCAGCGCATTGCGGTGCGGGAAGCGGCCGAAGCGGCGGATCACTTCATGGTGGCGCTGCGCGTAGTCGAGCGCGCCGGTCAGTGTGGCGTCTTCGGCCGCCAGCGCACTGAACAGGCTCACGCTTCGCTGCTGCATCGCCAGCTCTTCGGCATGTTCAAAAGGCAGGCAGGCGAACCAGCGCTGCAGCGGCGCCAGGGCCTGCAGGCTGCCGTCTTCGACCATCGTCATCGCAAGCGCCAATGCGCGGGCGTCGCCGGCAAAGGCGCGCGCGCTGCCACGGAAAATGTTGCGCGTGAACTGGTCGAGCACGAGGATGCTGGCCAGCCGCGACTCCGGGCTGGCAGACCAGGCGGCCGGCAGTCCGTCATCCGGCCCGTCATCCGGCCCGTCATTCAGGCCGTCTTTCAGGCCGTCTTTCAGGCCGTCTTTCAGTCCATTACCCAGCGCGGCTGCCACCAGCGACCCGAAGCGCTGGCGAATCTGCGCGTCGAAGGCGTCGCTCTTGCGGAACCACTCGGCGCGCTGTTGCGGAGGCGGCGCGCCGAACCAGAAGTCCAGCACGGCCGCGGGCGAGTCATCGTGCATGGCCGGCTACTTCGCGTTCGCCTTGAAGGAGGTGAAGATGCGCGTCTGCACGCGGCGGATGTCCTGCGGCACGGCGTCGGGCACGGTGAGCTTCTTCACGTCGTCGGCGGCCAGGAAGATGGTCGGGTTCTCGGCCACGTTCTTCTGCACGAATTTCTTCGAGGCCAGGTTCGGGTTGGCGTAGAAGACCTTGTTGCTCAGCGACGCGTGCACCTCGGGGCGCAGGATGTAGTTGATGAACTGGTGCGCGGCGGCCACGTGCTTGGCGTCTTTCGGGATCGCCATGGTGTCGAAGAAGAGCGTGCCGCCGGCTGGCGGGATCAGCGCCTGGATGTTCTGCCCGCTCTTCGTTTCGATGGCGCGCTGGCGCGCGATGTTGATGTCGCCCGAATAGCCCATCACCACGCAGAGCGCGCCGCTGGCCAGGTCGTTGATGTAGCCCGACGACGAGAAGCGCGTCACCGAGGGCCGCGCCGCCTTCAGCACATCGCGCGCGGCGTCGTAGTCCTTCGCGTTCTTGCTGTACGCCTCCTTGCCGGCGTAGATCATCGCCACCGGCAGCACCTCGGACGCCGAGTCCAGCACGTTGATGCCGCAGCCCTTGAGCTTGCTGGCGTACTCGGGCTTGAAGATCAGGTCCCAGGGGTTGGCCGGCATCGGCGTGCTGCCGAGCGCGGCACCCACCTTGTCGACGTTGATGCCCACCGTCACGTAGCCCCAGAGCCAGGTGACGAGGTGCTGGTTGCCGGGGTCGACCTGGGCCAGTTTTTCCAGCAGCGCGGGGTCGAGGTTGGCCCAGTTGCTGAGCCGGGCACGGTCGAGCGGCTGGTACAGGCCGCCCTGGATCTGCGTCTTCGCGAAGTGGGCGCTGGGCACCACGATGTCGTAGCCGCTCTTGCCGGCCACCAGCTTGGCGTGCAGGATCTCGTTGTTGTCGTAGTTGTCGTAGCGGACCTTGATGCCGGTCTCTTTCTCGAAGTTCCTGATCGTGTCTTCGGCGATGTAGTCCGACCAGTTGTAGACGTTCAGCACCTTGGGCTCGGCCTTCTGTGCCAGCGCCAGCGGCGCCAGGGCGGCCAGTGAAAGGGCCAACAGGAAACGACGGGGTGTGGATGGCTTCGGCATGGTGAGGGCTCCTGGGGCGAGAGGCGTGAAAAGGCTTCGGGGCGGATTGTCCCTGACCTCGGGCGCTGGCAGCAATAACCGCGCAGGACGACGGCTCACCATGCGATGGCCGCACCGCCCCAGGCATGGAAACCGCCGCTGGCGCCCTCGGCGGGCAGCTCGTCCAGCACCTTCAGCAGGTGGCCGGCCGCGTCGACCGGCGTGGCCGCTTCGGCGCTGCCGATGATCGGGGTCGACAGCGCTGAGCGCACAGTGCCGGGGTGCATTGCGGCCAGCACGGCCAGCGGGCGCTTGCGTGCCACTTCGATGGCGGCCGTCTTCAGCAGCATGTTCAGCGCAGCCTTGCTGGCGCGGTAGCCGTACCAGCCGCCCTTGCGGTTGTCGCCGATGCTGCCCACGCGCGCCGACAGCACGGCGAGCAGGCAGCGTTCCCGCGTGGGCAGCAACTCGTGGAAGTGCTTGATGACCAGCGCCGGGCCGATCGTATTGATGGCGAAGAGGCGGGCCAGCGTGGCGGGGTCGAGGTCGGCCAGGCGCTTTTCGGGCGGCCGGCCGCCCACCTGCAGCACGCCGGTGGCGCAGACGATCAGGTGAAATGGCGCGACAGCGCGCAGCGCGGCCGCCGCTGCCACGATCGAGGCTTCGTTTTCGAGGTCGAGGGCCGGGGCCGCTGCCGGGGCGCTGCCGCGTGAAATTTCGCTCACGCCGCTGCGTGACACCCCAGTCACGCCGCTGCGTGACACCCCAGTCACGCCGCCGCAGCGCGGATCGGCTCGCAGCGTGTCGAGCAGCGCGCCACCGATGGCGCCGCTGGCGCCGATCACCAGCGCCTTGTAACCCTCGGGCAGCGAGTTCATCCGCCCGCCGGTACGGCGTCGGCGGCGACCGCCGGATGGCGGCGTCGGAACATGCCCCAGCCCTGCATCGTGAGCACGGGCTCGCCGTGCTGGTTGCGCACCGTCCAGCCACTCTGCACGAGGCCGACATGGGGCTTGCTGGCCATCGCGCGGGACTCCAGCACCTCCAGCGTCACGCGCAGCGTGTCGCCCGGGAACACCGGCTTGAGCCAGCGCAGCTGATCGATGCCGGGCGAGCCCAGGCTGGCCGACTCGAGCAGGTAGCCGTCGCACATCATGCGCATGGTCATCGCACAGGTGTGCCAGCCGCTGGCGCACAAGCCGCCGAACAGCGACTCCTTCGCGGCGTCTTCGTCGACATGGAAAGGCTGCGGGTCGAACTGGCGGGCGAATTCCAGCACCGCCTCGCGCTGCACCGGCTGGCCGCCGAATTCCATCGTCTGGCCGACGGGAAAGTCTTCCCAGTAATAGCGCCAGGTCCTGGTGGGTGTGGTGGTGGTCATGGCAATCAGCATAGCGGGGCGCGAGAATGCGCGCTGTCACCCACTTTCCGCCGGACCCGCCGCCATGCCCTACCTGATCCTCGGCCTCATTCTTTTCCTCGGCGTGCACTCGGTGCGCATCTATGCCGAAGGCTGGCGCACCCGGATGCGCGCCCGTCTCGGTGAAAACGGCTGGAAGGGTCTCTACTCGCTGCTGTCGATCGCCGGCTTCGCGCTCATCGTGTGGGGCTACGGCCAGGCGCGGCTGCACCCTGTGGTGCTGTGGCCCGAGATGGGCTGGACGCGCCATCTGGCCGCCCTGCTGACGCTCATCGCCTTCATCGTGCTGTTCGCCGCCTACGTGCCGAAGAACGGCATCAAGGCGCGGCTGCACCACCCGATGGTGCTGGCCGTGAAGGTGTGGGCATTTTCCCACCTGCTGGCGAACAACACGCTGGCCGACCTGTTCCTCTTCGGCGGCTTCCTGATCTGGGCGGTGCTCGACTTCCGCGCCGCTCGCGCCCGCGACCGCGCCGCCGGCACCCGCTACCCGGCCGGCACGCTGGCGGGCACGCTCGCCACGGTGGTGGTGGGCACGGCGGCCTGGGTCGGCTTCGCGCTTTGGGCGCACGTGGCGTGGATCGGGGTCAATCCGTTTGGGTAGATCCCCCCCCGAAGCGCCTTCGGCGCTGCCCCCGGGGGGCAACGCTGGCGGCCCGGCGGAGCCGGTTCCGCGGCGTTTGCTTGATGCTGGCTGGCTCAGGCGTCGCGGGCAGTGCCCGGCTCCGTGGATCGCTGGGCTGCCTCAGCGTCTTGTGTGGGTGGCAACAATGGAGTCGGCAGGATCAGCGCTTCGCCCTCGGCGCTGCCTTTGTTGACGGCGCGTGACACGGGCCAGGCGCGCATGTTCTCCGGCGGCGCGGGGCGCAGCAAGGGCGCCAGCAGTGCCGGGTCCTGCACGTCGCGGGACAGCCATTCGGCCCAGTGCTCGCGGGCCAGCATCACCGGCATGCGGTCGTGGATGGGCGCCATCAGCGCGTTCGGCTCGGTGGTGATGACGCAACAGGTGAGCTGCCATTCGGCGCCCTCCGCAGCTCCGGGCGGCCGCCAGGCTTCGAACAACCCGGCCATCGCGAAGAGGGCCGGAGCGCCGGCTTCACGCGCGGGCGGGGGCTTTGGCGTGATGTACCAGGGCTGCTTGCCCGACGGCAGGGCCTGCCACTCGTAGAAGCCGCTGGCCGGCAGCAGGCAGCGGCGGCGCCGCGCCGCCTGGCGGAACGAGGGTTTGTCGAACAGGCCATCGGCTCGCGCGTTGTTCAGCTTGTGCCCGAGCGCGGGGTCTTTCGCCCAGTGCGGCAGCAGACCCCAGCGCATCAATTCGGCGACGCGCTCGCCTTCCTTCGTCTCGTAGACCACCGGCACGGCCGACTGAGGCGCCACGTTCCAGCGTTTCGGGAACACCGGCACACGCACGACACTGAAACCCGAGACCAGCGTCTCGGGGTCGTAAGCCACGACATAACGCCCGCACATGGCCGCATGTTGCCACGGGGTTCCCCCGTCCGGGGGCCGCGTTCGGGGGCCCTCCTCGGCCCGACTTCGGGGCGATGGCCGGCGCGGGCGTGCTCGCCGACCATGCAGACCTGCCGACGCAACACCCTGCGGTGGCCGCCGAAGGAGTCTTCATGAACCTGCTTGCCCACCTGCCCTGGCACCGATCCCTCAACGTGGAACGTCATTCACCAGTCTCCGCCGCCGACGTCACCAGCACTGAGGGCGAATCGACTGCGGCCGACACCGCAACTGCCGGCTGCGGCTGGTTCGATTCCAGCCATGACCTGCAGAGCGGCCTGCTCGTCACCGAGCACGCTTCAGCGGACAGCGTGGCCAATGAACTGCCACTGGAAGCCTGGCTCGACCTGCATCTGAGCGGCTGGCGGCCGCCGCAGGGCTGCATTCATTGAGCTGCTGCCGGGGCCGACAACTACGTCGTCTGGCCCGCCAAGGGATGCGGGCGGCGCGGCGGCGCCGGCCGGGTGCTCGTCCGGCGCATTTCCTGTTGAGCTTCCAGGTGCATCGCGCGCCGGGTGTAGGGCTGCTCACGGCCCGACATCTGCAAGGACAAGCGCGTCACCCAGTCGTGGGTGCGCGAAACCGGCGCGTTGAAGGGCAGCGCTACCAGCCAGACCAGCATCGCCACGCCCAGCCAGGCGGGGGTGGGCGCCTCGGGGGCGCGCGTGCCGCGCAAGGCCGCTGCGCTGGCCAGCGCGCCGAGCAGGAAACCCGGCACGATGTCGGCCACCGAATGGGCGCCGGTCTTGATGCGGGAGACGGCGATCAGCAGCGCCAGCAGGTAACCGGCGGCGATGGCCAGCCGGGGCCAGGGCCGGCGCGCGCGGCCGGCGGCCATGCGCATCAGCACCGGCAGCACGGCGGCGGCGAACATCGCGTGGCCCGACAGGCCGGTGAAATCGAGCGGCGCGTAGCCCACCTCCCAGCCGATGAAGGCCACCTTGCTGGCGGTCGTCAGCAGCGTGGCGGTCAGCACCGCCACGCACCAGGCCAGCGCCAGCGGCCGGCCGCGCGGCGTGCGCAGCAGCCAGAACAGCGTGGCGCCCATCGCCGGCAGCAGGATCTGCGCTTCGCCGAGCCGGCTGAACAGCGCCCAGGCGGCCGGCGAACCGGAGATCAGCGTGGCCGCCTGCAGCAGCACGCTCGGGTCGTCATTGAACATCAGGAGATGCTAAGCGCTGCCCAGTGACAAGCGCGCGGCGCGCCCGTGCAACCGGTCACGCGTCGCGGCGCCGCCGCAATGGCCAGCCTGGGAGTCCCTTCCAGGCGCAAAGCCATCCGGCGGCTCGTCCTGTTCACACTCGGGTTCGCCGTTGCGCTCGGGCCTACTGGCCGACAACCCGAAGTCGAAGTCGAACAGATCGTCGGCCCGGGGGCACTCTCAGCCCGACGACGCAATGAGGCCGCCGCCCAGGCAGACTTCGCCGTCGTACAGCACCGCCGATTGCCCCGGCGTCACCGCCCATTGCGGGCATTCGAAGTGCAGCCCGAAACGGCCGCCATCGAGCGACGCGTAGGAGCAGGCGGCGTCGGCCTGCCGGTAACGTGCCTTGGCCGCCAGCGCGCCGGCGGCGGGCGGCGTGCCGGCCACCCAGCTGCAGTCGTCGGCCACCAGCGAGTTCGACAGCAGCCAGTGGTGGCCATGACCCTGCACCACGCGCAGCACGTTGTGCTCGGGTTCCTTGCGCGCCACGTACCAGGGCGCGTGTTCGCCACCGCCGGTCCTGGTGCCGCCGATGCCCAGGCCCTGGCGCTGGCCGAGGGTGTAGAAACTCAGGCCGACATGGCGGCCGAGTTCGCGGCCGCGGTCGTCCAGCATCGGCCCGGGTTCGGACTTCAGGAAGCGCGCCAGGAACTCGCGGAACGGCCGCTCGCCGATGAAGCAGATGCCGGTCGAGTCCTTCTTCTTCGCGTTCGGCAGGTCGATCGTCGCGGCAATGCGCCGCACCTCCGACTTGTGCAGTTCGCCTACCGGGAACAGCGTCTTCGACAGCTGCGCCTGGTTCAGGCGGTGCAGGAAGTAGCTCTGGTCCTTGCTCGCGTCCAGGCCCTTGAGCAACTGAAAGGCACCTTCATGGCTGCGCACGCGGGCGTAGTGCCCGGTGGCGATGCGGTCTGCGCCGAGCCGCAGCGCGTGGTCGAGGAATGCCTTGAACTTGATTTCGGCGTTGCACAGCACGTCGGGGTTGGGCGTGCGGCCGGCCTGATATTCACGCAGGAACTCGGCGAACACGCGGTCCTTGTATTCGGCGGCGAAATTGACGTGCTCGATCTCGATGCCGATGACGTCGGCCACGGCGGCGGCGTCGACGAAATCGATGTTCGACGCGCAGTACTCGCTGTCGTCATCGTCGTCCCAGTTCTTCATGAAGATGCCGACCACCTCGTGCCCCTGCTGCTTGAGCAGCCAGGCCGTCACCGCGGAATCGACGCCGCCCGACAGGCCGACGACGATGCGCTCGTGCTTGCCTTGCGGCGCGGCTGCGGCAGCCGGCGTGGTGGTGGCGGAGGTCGAATCCATCACCCGGGATTATCCCGGGCCCGGCACCCGGCCGGCCGGACCTTCAGCAGGCCAGCATGCGCGAGCGGCTGCGCACCATGTCGCGGGCGCGTGCCAGCGCGTAGTTCAGGGCTTCGTCGGGCGACGGCCAGCGATGGCCGCAGGCCACGCTTTCGTCACGGAAGGCCTCGCGCTGGCGTGCCTCGCCGCGCACCCGGTTGACGACGACGGCGGCGATGTAGCCGCTGCCATTCGGCGCGTCGAGCGCGCCGGCATAGATGCGGTAGTCGCCCTCGGTGATTTCCTGAAAACGCATGCTGGCACCCTTGCCAGGGCCGATGCCCCGGAACGGACGCGATGATCGGCGCCGTGGATGGCCGCGCACATCCCCCACAGGCATGACCCGTCCATCAGGGGGATGAGGCGGCGACAATCGGCATCGTCGATTTCGCCGACCCGAGCTGACCCGAGCTGACCCGATGAACCCACAGAACACCCCGGCCGCGATGGGGGAGCTGCCCACCATCGAAGTGCGCCGCAGCGATGTGCACGGCCTGGGCGCCTTCGCCCGCCAAGGCCTGCAGCGCGGGTGCGAACTCGGGGCCTACACCGGCCGCCGCTATTCGGCTGGCGAAATGGCCGAGCGCGACTGGGACAACGAACTGACCTATGTGTTCGGCCTGTCCGACGGCTCGCTGATCGACGGCAGCGAGGGCGGCAACGCCACCCGCCACATCAACCACTCCTGCCAGCCCAACTGCCAGGCCTCGGAGGTGACCGACGACGACGGCCAGCTCCGCGTGGTCATCGAGGCCAGGCGCCGCATCCGCCCCGGCGAGGAGCTGTTCATCGACTACTCGCTCGACATCGGCAGCGACGACCCGGCGGACTTTCCCTGCCGCTGCGGCACAAAGGCCTGCCGGGGCACGATGGCGGCGCCCGCGGCCTAACCTGACGCCGCAGGCCAGTGCGTTGGCACGAGCATGGGCATGACGCATCGCCATCTGAACTGGCCGCCGCGTCGCGCAGCCCTCGATGACCCGGCTCGACTTTTTGTCGGCAGCGACCCCGCGCCCGGGCGCAGCTTCCGCCAAGGTAAATAAATCACAAATCGGCGGCGAACGCCTTACCGCCCGCCTGCGGCCCCGGCTCCTAAGGTACGCATCACGACAGGCCACCCGTCTGCCGTGCACCAAGACACCGGGAGTCACGCATGTTCGACCTCAGCCATCAGTCGATGTCCGCCCTGTTCGCCCAGCGGCCGCTCGCCGCCGATGACGCCGCATCCGACGCCGTCGCTGTCGGCGCGTATCGCGGCCTGGAGCGCCGCGCGTCCGCCTCGCACGCCACCCGCCTGCTCGCCCGCATGTTCGACGAGATCGACTACGGCGTGCTGCTGGTGGCCGCCGACACCGGCACGCTGCTGCACGCCAACCATGCCGCGCGCGCGGAGCTCGACGCCGGCTTCCCGCTGCAGCTGTTCGGCCGCGAACTGCAGGCGCGCCACCCGGCTGACGCCGCGCCGCTGCACGACGCACTGGCCGGCGCGCGCCGCGGTCTGCGCAGGCTCGTCACCCTGGGTGCCGCAGGTCAGCGTGTGGGCGTGTCGGTGGTGCCGCTCGGCGGCGTGGGCGAGGCCGGCCCGCAAGCCACGCTGCTGCTGCTGGGCAAGCGCCAGGTCTGCGAGCGCCTGTCGGTGCAGTGGTTCGCGCGCGCTCATGCGCTGACGCCGGCCGAGACACGCGTGCTGGAAGGCCTGTGCGAGGGCGAGGACCCGCGCGACGTGGCCGAGAAACACCAGGTCGGGCTCGCCACGGTGCGCACGCAGATCGGCTGCATTCGCGCCAAGACCGGCACCGACAGCATCCGCGAACTGGTGCGCCGGGTGGCGGTGCTGCCGCCGATGATGAGCGCGCTGCGCGCCGCCTGAACCCCGGCGAGGCGCGGCTACGATGCGGGCATGGCCCGCTCCAAACCCGCCCCGCGTGACTGGCTCGACAACGGCCTGCTCAGTGACAGCCTGCGTGCGCTGGCGCGCCGCGGTGAAGTGCGGCGCTACGCCAAGGGCACGCTGATCCTGCAGGAAGGCGACTTCGGCGACACGCTGTACGTCATCCTCGACGGCCGGCTGCGTGCCTTCAGCATGGAGGCCAGCAACGGCCGCGAGATCACCTACGGCCATTACGGCGCGGGAGAATACGTCGGCGAGTTCGGCCTCGACGGCGGCCCGCGCGCGGCCAGCGTGATCGCGATGGAGAGCAGCGTCTGCGCCGTCATCACCCGGCCCACGCTGGAGGCCCACGTCGCGGCGCAACCGGCGTTCGCCTTCGAACTGCTGGCCAAGGTGATACGCCGCGCGCGCGCCGCCACGCTGACGGCGCGGCAACTGGCGCTGAACGACGTTTACGGCCGGCTCAGGCTGCTGCTCGACTCGCTGGCCGTGGCCGCGCCCGGCGGCCTGCGAACCATCGGCGAGCGGCTGAGGCACCAGGACATCGCCAACCGCATCGGCTGCACCCGCGAGATGGTGAGCCGGGTCATGAAAGACCTGGAAAAAAGCGGCTGCCTGCGGCTGGAAGGCGGCCTGCTGCAGCTGACGAGGCCGCTGCCGGCGCGCTGGTGATGCACGCTCAGCCGCCGCGCGCCGGCGGTCCGAAGTTCCGCGGCGGCCTGGGCGCCTGCGCGAACAGCGGCATCACCTTGGGCAGCTTGGCCTCGATGTCGGCAATACGCGACGCGCCCGAAGGGTGGGTCGACAGGAACTCGGGCGGCGCGCCCTTGCTGGCCTGCATCATTTTCTGCCACAGGCTGATGCCGGCGCGCGGGTCGTGGCCGGCGCGCGCCGCCAGATCCATGCCAACGATGTCGGCCTCCGATTCGTCGTCGCGGCTGAACTGCAGGCTCAGCAACTGGCCGCCCATGCTGAGCGCCATGTCGCCCGCGTTGCCCAGCCCGAGCAGGCCCGACAGCAGGCCGGCACCCAGCCGCGTGGCCGCCGACTTGCCCATGCGCTCGCGTGCATGTTCGCGCAGGGCGTGCGCCACCTCGTGGCCCATGATGGTGGCGACTTCGTCGTCGCTCAACTGCAGCGTGCTCAGGATGCCCGAATAGAAGGCGATCTTGCCGCCAGGCATGCAGAAGGCGTTGATCTGCTTGCTGCCGATCAGGTTGACCTCCCAGCGCCACTGCTTTGCGCGGCCGTTCCAGGGCGGGCTGAACGGAATGATGCGCTGCGCGATGCTGCGCAGGCGTTGCACCTGCGGGTGCTCGGCCGGCGCCAGCGCGCGCTGCTGCGCGGCTTCACGCAGCATCTGCGCATACTGCTGCGCGGCGGCGGTTTCCACCTGCTCGGCCGACACCAGCTTGGTGAAGCGCGACTCCTTGCCGACCTCGCCCTGCACACCGTCCTGCGCCTGGGCGGGCCCGGCCAGCGCGGCGGCGCCACCGGCCAGCAGCGCGCCGGTGAAGAGGCGCCGCGCGTGCAGCGGGCAGGCGCAGCGGGGGCGATGGGCCAGCAAGGGTTCGTTGATCCAGGCTTCGGTGTTGAATGTGTTCGGCATGGTGCAGTGTGACTCTGAACGCGCGGAGAGGTTCCGGCGCTGACAGCGAGGCCACCCGGTTCGTGCGGGTCGGCGCAGATTTGCGTTATGCGGGTCCTGACCGGCGATAGAAGAAAACATTCCGACGCCGGGACACCCGAGGGCCGAAAATTCATTCCCCTCATTTGAACAGGACTTTCCTGCCGTGAACTTCCAGCAACTGCGCAGCCTGCGCGAGGCGGTGCGCCGCGGCTTCAACCTCACCGAGGTCGCCACCGCCCTGCACACCTCGCAGCCGGGCGTGAGCCGGCAGATCCGCGAGCTCGAGGAAGAACTCGGCGTCGAGATCTTCGTGCGTGCCGGCAAGCGCCTCACCGGCCTGACGCCGCCCGGCCTGACCGTACTGCCCATCGTCGAGCGGCTGTTGCTGGAGGCCGACAACCTGAAGCGCGCCGGGCAGTCCTACGCGCAGGAAGACAGCGGCGCGCTCACCGTGGCCACCACGCACGTGCAGGCGCGTTACACGCTGCCACGCGCCGTGCAGGCCTTTCGGCCGCTGTTCCCGCGCGTCGTCGTGCATATGCATCAGAGCGCACCAGGGTTCGCCTGCCAGCGTGGCGCAGATGCTGCTGACGGGTGCCGCCGACATCGGCATTGCCACGGACGTGCTGTCGCGGCATGAAGACCTCGTCGTCATGCCCTGCTACCAGTGGACCTACAGCGTGCTCGTGCCCCGGGGTCACGCGCTGGCCGACGGCCAGCCGCTGACGCTGGAGCGCCTGGCCGCCTGGCCGCCTGGCCGTTGGTCAGCTACGACGGTGTGTATGCCGGCCGCGCCCACATCGACGAAGCTTTCGCACGCGCCGGCCTGCAGCCCGACTTCACGATCCTGGCGATGAACGCCGACGTCATCAAGACCTACGTCGAACTCGGCATGGGCGTGGGCATCGTCGCCGAGATGGCCTACGACGCCGCGCGCGACCCCCTGCTGCTGGCACTCGACACCGGCAAGCTCTTCGAGCCGAACACCACGCACATCGCGGTGCGCCGAGGCGCCTTTCTGCGCGCTTACGCGTATGCCTTCATCGAGACGTTTTCACCGCCCTTGACGGCGGCGGCGGTGCGGCAGGCCCAGGGCGACTGAAGACGCTGCGCTGCTTGCCGGTGCGGCCGTCGTCACCGGTCGTCCGCCAGCGTGCCTGAGGCAGCCGGCGGCGTCGGTCGTCGCAGGGCGTGTCTTGGCGGGTTCGGTGCTGAGCACACTGTGCAGCTCAACCACCTGAACCCCACCGCATCATGCCCGCTGTTGCCCTGCATCCGTCGTTGCCACCCGCAACCGCAGCAAGTCTCGCAACTCCCTTCGGCGCGCGCGCGCTGCGGGCCGCCGCTGCGCTGTGGCTGCTGGTAGCCCTGTTCGGCCAGTTCCTGTTCATGGCCTACGTGGCGTACTTTTATGGCGGCGCCGTGCTCGACGGCGACCTGGCGCGCTGGAACAAGGTGATGCCGCACGGCCTTGTCCCCGGCGACAGCGTGGGCAATTCGGTGCTGGCGTCGCACCTGCTGTTCACCGTGGCGGTCTTGCTGGGCGGCGCGCTGCAGCTTCTGCCGGCGCTGCGGCGCGCCGCGCCGCGGGTGCACCACTGGGTGGGCCGCGGCTACATCCTGTCGGCCATCGTGTTGAGCCTGAGCGGCTTGTACATGGTGTGGACCAGCGGCGAACCGGCACGTTTCGGGCAGCACCTGGGCATCAGCCTGAATGCCCTTCTGATCCTGGCCTTTGCCGGCCTGGCGCTGCGCGCGGCGATGGCGCGGTGCATCGACGAACACCGTCGCTGGGCGCTGCGGCTGTATCTGGCAGTGCTGGGCGTGTGGTTCTTCCGCCTTGGCCTGACCATGTGGCTGCTGGTGCACCGGGCGCCGATCGGCTTCGACCCGACGACCTTCAGCGGGCCGTTCCTCACCTTCCTGAGCTTCGCCCAGACCCTCGTCCCGCTGGCGTTGCTGGAGCTGTACCAGCGCGCCCGGCAGAGCCCGCGCCCCGGCGTGCAGACCACGGCAGCCGGTGTCCTGCTGCTGCTGACGCTGGCGACGGCCGCGGGCACGGGCACGGCTTGGCTGATGCTGTGGCGCCCCCATTTCTGAAGCAGTTTCCGAAGCCCGAACACGCACCTGTCCGACCTGGAGTCCACGCATGCACGACGTCCCGCTCTGGCGGCTTTACCTGCTGCGCGCCACCTACCTGCTGATCGCGGTCGGCCTGTTGTTCAGCTTCGGGCCCCTGTTGCTGGCGCCCGGCATCGAGTGGGCGCAGCGCAAGGGTGACACCGCGGCCCTGCTCGGTGGCCTGGCCTGCATGTGCCTGCTGGGGCTGCGCTACCCATTGCAGATGCTGCCGCTGCTGATGTTCGAGCTGACCTGGAAGGTGATCTGGCTGCTCGCCATCGGCCGGCCGTTGTGGCTGGCCGGCGAGTTGACACCGGCCGTGCACGAGACGACAGTGGCCGTGGCGGTGGGCGTGCTGCTGATGCTGCTGGTACTGCCGTGGCGCCATGTGTGGCGCAGTTATGTCGTCGGGCCCGCCGAGCGCTGGCGCTGACGCGGCCCGCCTCCGATCGGATATCGTGCTCTGATGGCCGCCAATCTCCCCAAGCCACAAGGATGGCGTGCCCTGATCGGCTGGCGCCGATTGCGCACCACCGCGATCACCTGTGCCGTGGTGGCCATGCCCTTCAGCTTCACCTGGAAACTCCCGCTGTACGAACTCTGGCTGCAGGTCTTCGCCATCGGGCTGGGTCTGGTGCTGGTGTTCGGCCTGCTCGAACAATGGCCGCGCCGCCTGCCGCGCTGGCTGGCGCGCTGGGCGCTGCAGGTGATGGGCGTCGGCGTCGCGGTGCCGATGCTCGTGTTCACCGCCTACGTGTTGCGCAACCCCGCCGGCGCGGGGCCCTTCTGGCTGAACAGCGACCGCATGGAGGGCTTTTTTGCCTTCACCTTCGTGGGCACCTTGCTGGCGCCGTGGATGGCGCTGACGGCGCTGGTGCGCCAGCGCGAGGCCTGGGCGCAGGAACAGGCGCTGGCCTTCGAGCTGGAACGTAGCGAGCTGGGACGCCAGGCGCTGGACGCGCGCATGCGCCTGCTCAGCGCGCAGGTGCAGCCGCATTTCCTGTTCAACACTCTGGCCAACGTGCAGGCGCTGGTGGAAGCCGGCTCGCCACGCGCCGCGAGCTTGCTGCAAAGCCTGACGGACTACCTGCGCGCCGCTGTGCCGCGGCTCGATGGCGCGGCCAGCACGCTCGGCCAGGAGCTGGAACTGGTGCTCGCCTACCTGGCGCTGATGCAGATGCGCATGCCGGATCGGCTGCAGTATGCGCTGCACGTCGACCCCGATGCGCGGCTCCTGCGCTGCCCGCCGATGACACTGCTGACGCTGGTGGAGAACGCCGTGCGGCATGGCATCGACCCGAGCGAGGAAGGCGGCCGCATCGACATCAGCGCCCGGCAGCACAGCGGCCGCTGCCGGCTGACCGTGGTCGACACCGGTGTCGGCCTGCAGGCCTCGGGGCACGGGCTGGGCACGGGCCTGGCCGCGCTTCGCGAGCGGCTGCAACTGGTGTTCGGCGGCGATGCGACACTGGTGCTGAGCGAGACGCTGCCGCACGGTGTGCGCGTCGAACTCGACTTCCCCGCCACATGCTGATGCGCACAGCCCTGACGCCCACCGCCCTGATCGCTGACGACGAACCGCTGCTGCGCGAGATCCTGCAAGCCCGGCTGGCCCAGGCCTGGCCGGAACTGCGGATCGTGGCGCAGGCGCGCAACGGCCGCCAGGCGGTCGAGCTCTTCGAGTTGTTTCAGCCCGCCGTGTGTTTCCTGGACGTGCACATGCCGGGCCTCAGCGGCATCGAGGTGGCGAGCCAGATCGGCAGGCGTGCCCACCTCGTGTTCGTCACCGCGCACGACCAGTACGCGCTGGAAGCCTTCGAACACGGCGTGCTCGACTACCTCGTCAAGCCCGTCACCCCGGCACGGCTGGCCGAGACCGTGGCGCGCCTGCAGGCGCGCCTGAAGCAGGCCGAGCCCGCCGTGCACACCGAGGCGCTGCTGCAGCAACTGGCCGCCCGCCTGCGCCTCGGCCAGGCCGAGCCGCTGCGCTGGGTGCGCGCCACAGTGGGCGACTCGTTGCGCATGATCCCGGTCGACGAGATCGACTACCTGAAGAGCGACACCAAGTACACGCTGGTGGCCTGCCGCGACGATGACGGGCGGCCCGCCGAGGCGCTGATCCGCATGCCGCTGAAAGACCTGCTGGCACAGCTCGACCCCGGGCAGTTCGTGCAGGTGCACCGCTCGGTGGTGGTGAACCTGCGCGCCGTGCGACGCGTCACGCGCGGCGACAACGAAACCGCCGACATCGAACTCAAGGGCCGGCCCGAGCGCCTGCCGGTGAGCCGCAGCTATCTGTCGCTGTTCAAGGAGATGTAGGGCCGGGCGTGTCTCCTGAACTCGTTATGCTCGCCCGGCAGGAGACCCGTCATGTCCCATCTCACCCCATTCCACCTTGCCTTTCCGGTCGACGACCTGGCGCGCGCGCGTGACTTCTACGGCCGCGTGCTCGGCTGCCCGGAAGGCCGCGCAAGCAGCGAATGGATCGACTTCGACTTCTTCGGCCACCAGATCGTCGCCCACCTGGCGCCGCCGCGCGCCGCCGACCACCACAACCCGGTCGACGGCCACGAGGTGCCGGTGCCGCACTTTGGCGTGGTGCTCGACTGGGCCGTGTTCGACACCTTCGCAGCGCGGTTGCGCAAACACGGCGTGCAATTCGTCATCGAGCCCTACGTCCGTTTCGCCGGGCAGGTGGGCGAGCAGGCGACGATGTTCTTTCGTGACCCGTCCGGCAACGCGTTGGAGTTCAAGGCCTTCCGTGACCGCTCGATGCTCTTTGCGAAGTGACGGACGCGCGATGAGGATTTCCCGCCGATGCCGTCGATGCCGCTGATGCTGCCGAGCCGGCTGCCGGCCGACTGGCCGCACCGCGAGTTCAGCCGCTCGCTGCGCGTGGGCCCGCTCGACTGGCACGTGCAGGTGGCAGGCCGGGGCCCGGTGCTGCTGCTGCTGCACGGCTCGGGCGCCTCGGCCCACTCCTGGGCCGGCCTGTTGCCGGCGCTGGCAGAGCACGCCACCGTGGTGGCGCCCGACCTGCCCGGCCACGGCTTCACCACCGGCGCCACGCTGGCCAGCCTGACGCTGCCGCGCATCACCGAAGCCCTGCAGGCGCTGCTCGCGGCGCTGAATCTGCCGGCGCCGGTGATGGTGGCCGGCCACTCGGCCGGCGCCGCGCTGGCGCTGCGCTGGGCGCTCACCGCGGCCACGCCGCCGCGTGCGCTGGTCGGCTTCAACCCGAGCCTGATCGCGCCCCCCGAGCTGTACACGCGCCTGCTGGCGCCGCTGCTGAACCCGCTTGCCACGTCTGCGCCCGTAGGCTGGCTGCTTGCGACGGTGGCCGCGCGCAGCGGCGCCATCGACCGCCTGCTCGACTCCACGAAGTCGGTGCTCAGCGAGCCCCAGCGTAATTGTTACCGCACCCTGTTCCGCGACCCGGCGCGGGTGCGCGGCGCGATGGGTTTCATGGCGGCGGCCGATCTGCCGGCCTTGCTGGGTGCAGGCGCACGCTTGCCCTGCCAACCCAGCTTCGTGCTCGGCGCGCTGGACGCCTGGGTGCCTGAGCGCCCCTTGCGTGCGGTCATCGAGCGTGCCTTCCCGGCCGCCGAGGTGCAGAGCTGGCCAGGCGGTCATCTGCTGCACGAAGAGCGTGGCGACGAGGCGGCAGCGCTGATTCTCGACACGCTGCGCGGGATGCCGAAGGCCCGTTGAACGGGACGCCTTTTACGGCGGCGCATATTCGAACGCCACGATGGCCGAACTGCTTTTCATCCGCTGTGGCGAGACCGACGGGAACCGTCAGCCGCGTTTTCAAGGCCAGATCGACGTGCCGCTGAACCCCACCGACCACCTGCAGGCGGCGCGGCTCGGCGCCCGCTTGACACCGCCGCACCGTGCGCCGTCTGACCGTCCGAGCCACCGGCGCAGCCTCTTCAGGCGGCCGGGGCCGACGTCATCATCGCCACCGGCTCGGGCGCCAGCAGCGTGCCATCACGCAGGCCGCGCCAGGTGCCCAGCAGCAGCAGGCCTGCCACCAGCGTGGCCAGCGCCAGCAGGGCCGGGCCCAGCACGGCCAGCAGGCCGCCCGGCGTGGCAAGCCGCAGCGTCAGCGCCGCGAAGGCGGCCAGCGGGAACGGCAGCGCCCAGTGCGACACCCCGAAAGGCATGGCTGCGATCAGTTTGGCCTGCGTGCCCACCCAGAGGAACGTGAACAGCGCCATGCCCCAGCACAGCCAGCCCACCGCCAGCGGCGCGCCCAGCTGCAACGCAGAGAGGCCCACCACCGTCGGCGGCGCCAGCAGGATGTAGAGCGTCGGCCGCAGCCGTTCCGGCCACATGCCCTGCACGGCAATGCGCACCACCAGAAGCACCAGCGCCACCGGCCAGAACATCAGCCCGATGCCGAACTGCGCGAGCGCCCACTCGCCATGGCCCAGCGGCACGCCGGCCAGCGGCACCAGCACATTGCCGACGATCGGGATGAAGAGCGCCGGCGTGATGCCCGCCCACTGCAGCCCGCCGGGCCCGTTGCCCGCCCACCAGCGCCTGAGCACCCAGACGGTGACCCACAGCTGGCCCGCGCAGCCGGCCCACCAGAGAGCGTGCGTGATCAGGTTGATGCCGACCAGCGCGACGCCGAGGGTGGCCATCAGCAGCAGGCTGAGCGGCAGCGTGGCCACGAAGGTGTGCCGCACCGGGTGCCTGCGGTCCTCGGCCCAGGCCTCGGGGTGGCGCTGGCCGCGCAGCACGGTGGCCACCAGCAATGCCATGAACGCCGCCGCGGCCATCGCGCCGATGACCGCGGCCGCGATGCCCGCCACCTCGCCCATCAGCGGCACGGCACGGTGCCAGGCCAGCGCCAGCCCGGCCATCCCCATCACCACGGCGTACCAACCAGGGAACAGGAACTTCAGCGGTGTCGGGTGGGCGGCCAAGCGGTTCACTTCAGCCGCGCGCCGGCGCCGTCGAACACCTGCACGTCGACCGGAACGGCCGGCGCCACGCTCTGCGTGACGGTGCAGTAACTCTCGAAGCTGCTCAGCACGCGGTCCACGTGCTGCAGGCCGGCGGCCGGCACGCCCAGCGTCAGCCGCACCACCATGCCGAGCACGCGCTGCCGGCCTTCGGCATTGCGGCCGACTTCGGCGCTGACCTCGGTGCTGATCGGTTCGGGTGCCTGCTTGTACTTTCGCAGCGCGAACAGCAGCGAGGCGCTCAGGCAGTTGCCCACCGAGGCGGCCAGCAGTTGCACCGGCGACGGCCCCTGGCCTTGGCCCAGCGGCGCCGGCTCGTCGACGCGCAGCGCGGGCAATTCGCCACCGAAGTGGATGTCGAACTGGTAGTCCAGCCGCTGCGTCAGCGTGACGGTCTGTCGGGTGTCGCTCATCTGGAAGTCTCTCTGCGTGGGGCGATGTGGCGGCCGGCAGAGCCGACCGCCGACTAGCGGATCTTGCCGAGCAGCGACTGCACGTCGTCCAGCACCGCCGCCAGCTCGCCTTCACGTGCTTCGGTCAGGCCGAGCCGGCTCTGCAATTCCTGCTGCATGAAGCAGACGGTCATGCGCACGTAGGTGCTGTCGAGCGCCTTGCGCACGGCCGACATCTGGCCGGCGATGTCCAGGCAGGTGTCACCCTGCTCGATCATGCGCTGGATGCCGCGCAACTGGCCTTCGGCACGCTTCAGGCGGTTCAGGATGTCGGTGCGGCTGGCATCGTCGGCAAGCGTGCTCATGGTGCAGGACTCCGTGTGGGTGACGGATGGTGGCATGGAAGCTTCCATTGTCACGGCATGAATCCTGCGTTGCTGCGCCTGGCCTGGCCGATGTCAGCGTGCGCAGGCGACCTGGCTCTCGGGCACGCCGAGCTTCTTCAGGATCCAGCCCAGCGGACAGACATTCGTGAAGCCGTACTGCAGCAGGTTGGCGCCGACGAAGGCGGTGAACAGCAGCCACCAGCCCGACACGTAGATCGGGCTGCCCGCCACGCCGAGGGCGAGCGAGAGCAGGATGAAGCTGCCGGCAAAGATGCGTATCAGGCGGTCGACGGTCATGGAAATCTCCTGGGTTTGATGAATGGGAAAAAATCAACGGTCCACCAGGCGCACGATGCCCAGCGCCTTGAGGACGTACTTCTCGTAGACGGGTTCCGAATTGCCGGTCTTCATCTTGCGGATGAAGTACTTCTCGAACGCGATCTTGGCCAGGTGCACCCACTTGCCCTTCTTGAACCAGTTCACGTTGCGCGGCGGAATCTGCGGCAGCGCCACGAAGGCCGCGCCGGTGTCGCCCATGTCGGCCAGGCAGATCGCGTTCCATGTGCCCTTGGCGGTGGCCGGCCGGCCGGCCAGTTCATCGGCGATGTTGTGCGCGATGGCGCTCACCATGCTTTCGATCATGTAGCCGGTTTTCGGCGCGCCGGTCGGCACCGGCGTCACCTCCACCGGCGGTATGGCCACGCAGACGCCGGCCGAGAAGATGTTCTTGAAGGCCTTGCTGCGCTGGAATTCGTCGATCAGCACGAAGCCGCGCAAGTTGCACAGGCCCGGCACCGCAGCCACCGGCTCCACGCCCTTGAAGGCCGGCAGCATCATCGACAGCTTGAAGGCGACCTCGTGCTCCCTGTGCGTCTGCCCGAGGTCGTTCAGCTCGGTGACGAAGATCTTGCCGGCCTCCACTTTCGTGGTCTTCGCGTTGGTGATCCATTTGATGTCGTGGCCGCGCAGTTCGCTTTCCAGCATGCTCTTGCTGTCGCCCACGCCGCCCAGTCCCATGTGGCCGATGTAGGGCTCGCTCGTGATGAAGGTGATCGGCACCTTGTGGCGCAGCTTGCGTTTGCGCAGGTCCGAGTCGACGATGAAGGTGAACTCGTAGGCCGGGCCGAAGCAGCTGGCACCGGGCATCGCGCCGATGACCAGCGGCCCCGGGTTCTTCAGGAATTCCTGGTAGTCGGCCCAGAAAGCCTCGGCGTGGCCGACGGTGCACACCGAATGGGTGTGCCCGCCGCCACCTGAACCCGAGGGGCCGGCGCCCGGCACCTCGTCGAAGCTCAGTTTCGGCCCGGTGGTGATGATCAGATAGTCGTAGTCCAGCACCTGGCCGTCAGCCAGCGTCAGGCGGCTGGCGGGAGCGTCGATGGCGCTCACGGCCTGCGGGATGAATTCGATGCCCTTGCGCTGCAGGTACGGAGCGATCGGCAGCGTCACCGTTTCGCGCTGCCGCCAGCCGACGGCCACCCAGGGATTGGACGGCGTGAACTCGAAGGTGTCGCGCGCATTGAGCACCGTGATGCGGTGTTCCTTGCCGAGCAGTTCGCGTGTCTCGTAGGCGGCGGGCATGCCGCCGAGACCGGCGCCGATGATGACGATGTGGGCCATGTCGTGTCTCCTTCAATCGGTGGGGTTCAGACCTGCAGCACCGCGTCGACGCGCGGCTCGTGGCGGCGCCGGTACGCCGCAAAGTACATGACCGGAATGACGACCAGCGTGAGCAGGGTCGAGACGAGGATGCCGAAGATCAGCGCGATCGCCAGACCGTTGAAGATCGGGTCGTCGAGGATGAAGAGCGCGCCGATCATGGCGGCCAGGCCGGTCAGCGCGATCGGCTGCGCCCGCACCGCGGCCGACTGCACGACGGCCTGCTTGAAGTCCATGCCCTGCGCCACTTGCAGCTCGATGAAGTCGACGAGCAGGATGGAATTGCGCACGATGATGCCGGCCAGCGCGATCATCCCGATCATCGAGGTCGCGGTGAACTGCGCGCCCAGCAGGGCGTGGCCGGGCATCACGCCGATCAGCGTGAGCGGGATCGGCGCCATGATGACCAGCGGCGTCAGGTAGCTGCGGAACTGCGCCACCACCAGCAGGTAGATCAGCACCAGGCCGACTGCGTAGGCCGCGCCCATGTCGCGGAAAGTGTCGTAGGTGATCTGCGACTCGCCGTCCCACTTGACGGCGTACTGGCGGTATGGATCGGAGGGCTGGTGAATCCAGTATTCGCCCACCACGCCGGTGCCCGGTGTGGCCGCCTGCTGCAGCTTGCCACGGATGTTGAAGAGGCCGTAGAGCGGCGAGTCGGGTGTCTTGCCGCCGGCGCCGACATCGGCGAACACATAGCTCAGGCCTTGCAGATCCTTCGTGTAGAGCGGCTTGTCGACGATGCCGCGCTCCACCCGCACCAGCTCCGACAACGGCACCAGCTGACCATTCGCCGCGCGCAGCGGCAGCGCCAGCAGCGACTCCAGCCCGACCTGCGCTTCACGCGGCAGCTGCAGCCGGATCGGCACCGGGTACTTGCTCTGGCCGTCGTGCAGCCAGGCGGCGTCGAGCCCCGTCAGCGCGCCCTGCACCGTCATCGCGATGTCGGCCACGGGAATGCCCAGCTGCCCGGCGCGCTGGCGCTGCACGCGCAGGAAGGCGCGCGGCGCGTCGTCGTGCAGCGAGGTGTCGATGGCGCTGATGTCGGGCGTGGCCGCGAAGACCTGGGCCACGCGCGCGGCGAGCTGCTGGCGGCCGGCTTCGTCGGGGCCGTAGACCTCGGCAACCAGCGGGCTCATCACCGGCGGGCCGGGCGGCACCTCGACCACCTTCAGCCGGGCGCCGTGGCGCAACGCGATTTTTTCCAGCTCGGGCCGCAGCCGCTGCGCGATGGCGTGGCTCTGTTCGTGGCGGTGCTTCTTGTCGACCAGGTTGACCTGCAGGTCGCCCATCTCGGCGTCTGCGCGCAGGTAGTACTGGCGCACCAGGCCGTTGAAGGTGATCGGGCTGGCGGTGCCGGCGTAACCCTGCAGGTCGCGCACCTCGGGCTGCAGCGCGAGGAAGCCGCCCAGCTCGTGCAGCGCCGCGGCCGTGTCTTCCAGCGGCGTGCCGGTGGGCATGTCGATGACGAGCTGGAACTCGCTCTTGTTGTCGAAGGGCAGCATCTTCAGCACCACCCACTGCACGCCGGCCAAGCCTGCCGAGAGCAGCAGCGCGGCGATGATGCCCGCCAACAGCAGCCAGCGTTTTTTCGCGCTGTCGAGAAAGGGCGTGAGCAGGCGCGAGAACAATGTCTGCAACTTGCCCGACATGCCGCTCTTCGCACCGGCCACGGCGTGATCGGCGCCCGCCGCATGCGGCTTCATCAGCTTGAGCGCCAGCCAGGGCGTGACGGTGAAGGCGATGGCCAGCGAGATCGCCATACCCAGGCTCGAATTGATCGGGATCGGGCTCATGTACGGCCCCATCAGCCCGCTCACGAAGGCCATCGGCAGCAGCGCGGCGATCACCGTCAGCGTGGCGAGAATCGTCGGCCCGCCGACTTCATCGACCGCCGCCGGGATGATGTCGCGCAGGGCCTTTCCAGGCTCCAGCTGCTGATGGCGATGAATGTTTTCCACGACCACGATGGCATCGTCGACCAGGATGCCGATGGAGAAGATCAGCGCGAACAGCGACACGCGGTTGAGCGTGAAACCCCAGGCCCAGGACGCGAAGAGCGTGGCCGCCAGGGTCAGGATGACGGCCGCGCCGACGATGGCGGCCTCGCGGCGGCCCAGCGCCAGCGCCACCAGCAGGATCACCGAACCGGTCGCGAAGCCCAGTTTCTGGATCAGCTTGTTGGCCTTCTCCGCAGCGGTCTGGCCGTAGTCACGCGTCACGGTGGCTTCGATGCCGGCCGGGATCACGGTGTTGCGCAGTTGCTCGAAGCGCTCACGCGCGGCGCTCGACACGTCGACCGCGTTCTGGCCGGGCTTCTTCGTGACCGTGATCGTCACCGCCGGGGCGCCGCTGACGCCAGCCGCGCCGCCGGCCGCGCCCTCGGTACCGCCCGCCGCGCCCGAGGTGAACCAGACCTGCTGCGTCGGCTGGGCGGCGCCCGCCTCGACGCCGGCCACTTCGCGAAGGAAGACCGGTTTGCCGTCGTGCACGCCCACCACCAGATCACCGACGTCTGCGGCCGAGCGCAGGAACTCGCCGGTCTCCACCGCCAGCGACTTCGGGGCGGCGCTTTCGGTGTCGATCACGGTGCCCGCGGGCATGGCCAGGTGGGCGCCGGCCAGCGTCTGCTTCAGGCGCAGCAGGTCGATGCCGCGCTCGCGCAGGCGCGCCGGCGACAAGGTGACCATCACGACGCGGCTCTGGCCACCGAGCGTCTGCACTTCGCGGGTGCCGGGCACACGCTTGAGCTCGGCTTCCACGGTGTGGGCCACGCGCGCCAGTTCGGTGCCGCTGCGGGCGTCGCGGCTCCACAGCGTGATGGCGAGCACCGGCACGTCGTCGATGCCCTTGGGCTTGACGATCGGCGGCAGTGTGCCCAGGCCGGCGGGCAGCCAGTCCTGGTGTGCGTTCAGCACGTCGTACAGGCGCACCAGTGCTTCGGTGCGCGGCACGCCGACCTGGAACTGCACGGTCATCACCGCCATGCCGGGCCGTGCCACCGAGTAGGTGTGTTCGATGCCGGCGATCTGCCCCAGCACCTGCTCTGCCGGGCGCGCCACCATGTTCTGCACGTCGGCGCTGCTCGCCCCCGGGAAGGGGATCAGCACGTTGGCCATCGTCACGTTGATCTGCGGCTCTTCTTCGCGCGGCGTTACCAGCACCGCGAAGCCACCGAGCAGCAGCGCCACCAGTGCCAGCAGCGGTGTCAGCGCGTTGCTCTGGAATGCGCGCGCCAGCCGGCCTGAAATGCCGAGCGGTGCCGAGGCGGAAGCGGTGTTCACTTGCACCTCCGTCAAAGCGCCGCCGCGCCGGCCAGGCCGGCGCGCACCGGGTCGAGCGCCACGCGTTCACCTGCCTTCAGCCCGGCCAGCACCTCGATGCCGGCAGTGCCCCGGTCGGCACCCAGGCGCACTGCCTTCAGCACGAAGCCGCTGCCCTGGGCGACGTAGACGGCCGTCAACTCGCCGCGCCGCAGCACGGCCGACGCCGGCACCGTGAGGCGCGACGCGGTGTCGGCGTCCGCCGGCGCACCGGAAAAACGCACCCTCACGTTCTGCCCGGGCAGCAGTCCGGCGCTCAGCGCGGGCGACAGATCGAGCCGCCACTCGACGGTCTGCGACACCGGGTCGGCGGTCGGCAGGTCGGTGCGGGCGACGGGCACGACCCAGCGGCCGTCGGGCAACTGCACTTGCACGCTGCTGGCCGCGCGCGCCAGCGCCGAGCGAGACGCCGGCACCTGAACTACGGCGCGCAACTGGCCGGGCGCATAGAGCGTCATCAGCGGGCGGCCGGCGGTGGCCAGGTCCCCGGCTTCCACGAGCGTGGCCTGGACGACGGCGTCGAACGGCGCCGTGACTGCCGCGTAGCCACGCGCCAGCGTGGCCTGCGTGCGCCCGGCCTGGGCTTGCGCCAGGCCGGCCGAGGCGGCTTTCAGCTGGGTGTCGGCAACGTCCTGCGCAGCCTGGCTGACGAAGCCCTGGCTGCGCAACTCGCGGGTGCGTTCAGCCTGCATGCGGGCGTTGCGCTGCTCGGCATCGGCCTGTGCCACGCCGGCCTCGCTGCGCGCCAGGCCGGCCTGGGCGTCGCGGTCGTCGATGCGGGCCAGCAACTGGCCGGCCTTCACGCGGTCACCGGCCTTGACCGCCAGTTCCAGCACGTTGCCGCCGACTTGCGAGGCTACCGTGCTCTGGCGCAATGGTTGCAGGCTGCCGTCGATGTCGAAAGTGCCTGCACTGGCCAGCGCCTGCACGACGGCGGTGGCAACCGCCGGTGCGGGTGTAGACGCGGGCACTCCGGCCGTCTGTGCCTGGGCCGCGAAGGCGGCAACCACCGAAGCCAACCCGATGGCGACCGCCCGGCCGAGCCCGATCCAATGCAGGGTCATCATCGCTCCATATACCTATGTAGGTATCGTAGCACATACCTGTAAGGGTATCAAGTGCGATCGAACCGTCATCGGATGGCGCACTCCGCGGGCGGCGTGACGCCACCCACGCCGGCGTCACTGCGGCTTCACTTCTGCATCACTTCGTCAGCCCGTTGCAGACATTGGGTCGTGCGCTTGCCGGCCCTGGCAGCCCGCGCTGGCGAGAGCGCGCGGTCACGTGCGTGAAGTGCTCGTCCACGAAGGCTGCACACTCACCCCTGTTTTGAACCGG
>Ga0209181_10002598_pt1 | contig 29307 bp, 21 predicted proteins | sample MAT05_FD_187208 | JGI IMG/M metagenome (GOLD analysis project Ga0209181, IMG submission 187208) | Freshwater microbial communities from Lake Fryxell liftoff mats and glacier meltwater in Antarctica - MAT-05 (SPAdes) (version 2) | ecosystem: Environmental > Aquatic > Freshwater > Ice > Liftoff...
GCAATATCACTACATATCATACGTCAATTCCACCGTCGCTGTAACCGGATGTGACTGGCAGGTCAGGATATAACCCGCTTTTACCTCGTCATCATCTAAGGCATAGCAGGCATCCATTTTTACTTCACCCTGGATCAATTTGGCCATACAGGTAGAGCAGGCCCCTGCGGTGCAGGAATACGGCGGGTCATATTTGTTTTTTATCAGCGCATCCAATATCGTGGCACCGTCGGGTACCGTTAATTTGAATTTATCGCCTTTCAGGTGTACCGTCACCTGCTGACCGCCACCTGCTGCTGCCGAGTCGGGCACGTCTCCCGGTTGGTGGTGTGCACTGGCGAATACTTCGGTGTAAATCTGTTTGTCTTCAATGCCGCGTGGCAGCAATGCCTGTTTGACCGATTCGGCCATATTGCCGGGGCCACAGATATAATAAACACAATCCTGCTCCGGGCCATGCGGCATATTATCATCTAAAAAAACGGTGGCTGCCTGCCGGTCAATTCGCCCGGTTTTGCCCTGCCAGTTGGTGGTTGACTTCTTAAACATACTAAACAATCCGCCGGAACCTGCTTCTTTTTTAGGGCGACTCAACACGTGTTCTACCTGCAATTGCCCGGCAAAACGCTCGGACAGCTGATCCAATGCTTCCCTAAAAATAATATCCCCCTCGTTGCGGCTGCCGTATAAAAGGAAAACGGCACTCATTGGTTCCGATTCTAAGATGGTTTTCAGGATAGACATCAGGGGTGTGATCCCGCTTCCCGCTCCAAACATATAATAAGTATGGCGTTTGTCGGGATGGAGCATATTATAAAAACGGCCATCGGGTGTGGCTACTTCTATCTGGTCGCCTACTTGTACACCGTCGTGCAAATAGGTGGAAACCAAACCGCCTGCTACCTTTTTTACGGTGACAGACAATTTGTTTTCTAACGGAGAGGAAGACATAGAATAGGAACGGCGCTGCTCGTGGCCGTCCAATGTCACCCGTAAAGTGATATATTGCCCTTGCTTATAAGCAAACAGGTCGTGCAACTCGACTGGCATTTCAAATGTCAGCGTAACCGTATCGGAAGTTTCAGGCGTTTTTGCCTGCACCTTTAGCGAATAAAAATCCATGCCCAAAAAACGTCCAAAAAAGCAAAAAGTTTAAAATTCGCCCAAAGTAAGTAGGTAAATAGACATAATCGTGGTTTTGAATTTCATTAATTATCTTACTATCAAAGGTTTGTGAAACTGTGGACTGCCGACTATTGACTGTGGACTACTCACAATCATAAGGTGTCAGGTTTTTGCTGATTCCCTTGAATTTTTTATCCGCTTTCAGGTTGGCAAATGTGCCATTTTGGTTGTTTTTTACACAAATGCGATGGTTGGATTTTAATGCCCCGGAAGCATCCGTCCAATCGGGGTTTTGGATGCCGTCGTAAAGAATATGCGGCACTTTTTTGCCAAATTTTAACCAAAATAAAAAGCCTAATTTGTTTTTCCACGTAGGCATACGTTTGCCCTCCGAATAAACATTATCGTGGATACTGATCGCAGAGGGGTAGGGAATATAATCCTTGTCTTTAATGGGTATTTCCGTGAGATAATAACTAATAATCCCCGTAGAAGCTGTTTTATTGTCTAAAATAAAGTTGTTATACACCTCTACATCGTGGGTGGCGAGGATCATCACGCCGGTGCCGGCAGGTACGGTACCCACTATATTGCCTTTGGGCGCAAAATTGCGGTAATTATTGCCCACTATTTTATTGTTGTAGACTTTCACGTGTCCGCCGCGCTTTTTGGGCAAATCGGGCAGGTTAAACACCAAAATACCGCCCGTATTGTAGAGCGCATTGTTTTTAAATACCCAGGCATTCGTCGTGTTTTCAATTTCAATACCCGCTACATTGTTCTTGGCGTAACATTCCGTCACCCACACACTGTCGCTTTGGCCCACGTAAATGCCCGCATCAGAAGCACCAATAGCCGTACAACGTTCTATGCGCACATATTGGCATTGCACCGGGTAAAGGGCGTAAGAACCGTTAGTTTCCTTCGGTTTACCGTTCCAACGGGCAGTGATGTTCCGGAACGTGAGGTGCTGCACCGCCTGCGTTTTAATCAAATCTCCTTTGGAATCTTCAATCGTGAAATTTTCCAAAATGATATTTTCCGCATTGGTCACTTTCAAACCCTCGGCTCCCTGTTTTTGGTTTTTAAAAGACAGAATCGTTTTATCCTGCCCTGCCCCCCGGATCGTGATATTTTTTTTAGCATCTATCCAGAGTGTGTTGCTCAGCGCGACAAACTGTGCCGGAAGGTCAATCACATCGCCATCTTCGGCCATAATGAGCCGGGTTTGAAGCGTTTTTTCGAGGTCTGCCTGCGCGAAAAGGGCTATTGAAAAGCCAATACAATAAAAAAGTAAAAAATAACGAAGCATGGAAAGGTACAAGGTGGTGAATGACAGATTAATGATGATATCCGGCACGTGGAGAATAGTTGCGCAAATATAGGGCAGAATATTTGTTTGCCCCGCGATAATCTCTTATCTTTGCAAGGCAAATACAGAAATATGCTGCTCAACACGACATTCCCGATCACCCGCCTCGAACTCGCCACACTTGCCGGCGAACAGTTGATGCGTTTCCCGGCCACAGAGGCCGAGTATTGGGCGCTCTTAGCCGAGGTCGGGTACAAAGCCGATTTTTACCAAAAAAAAATCATTGCCATGAGTTATGAAACAGATATTCACGGCCGCGTAGCTACTCGAATCTTATATTTTCTGAGTGGTATCTTTATCGCACATAAAGACAAAGTGGTACACAACCCCAATCGCCCCGTCTGCATCCGCGATTGCGACAATGCCATTTTTAGCCCCGATGCCTCGGTAGTGGCACAGCCCCCCGAATACTATGAATACCGACCGGGCATGAACGCCGAAACAACGCCCATTATTTTGGTGGAAGTGCTGTCTAAAAATACCCGTGATTATGATTTGGCAGAAAAATTACCCTGTTACAAAAAAATACCTTCCCTGCGGCAAATCATTTACGCCGACAGCCAAAAACCACACATCACCGGATATGACCGCGTGGAAAACAGCCGTCAATGGCTCAATACCGACTACGAACACCCTAAAGACACCTTTTTAATTCATAACACCCCCGTATCTTTACAGTCCATTTATTAGGACGTATTTTTTTGATGCTTCGTTTATCATTGCTTAAATTCTTTATTTCCCATTCTGCGTTATCCATTTTCCATGCCTAAAATCTTTTCTGCGTTTTTGGTACTGCTGCTGGCAGCCACTGCTTTTGCCCAACGCCCCCAATCATTCAGCCCGGCTCGCACACCCGAAGAAGTAGGTTTTTCTACAGAGCGCCTCAACCGAATAGATACCATGCTCCAGGGCTATGTCAATCGCGGTATCGTTCCTTCGGTAGCCACTTTTGTGGCCCGAAAAGGCAAAATCGTGCACTACAAAGCCTTCGGATACAGCCATTTAGACCAAAAAACACCCGCCAAAACGGATGATATTTACCGGATCATGTCGCAAAGCAAACTCATTACCACCATTGGGTTGCTGATGCTCTTAGAAGAAGGCAAATTTTACCTAGACCAGCCCATAGCCGATTTTTTACCCGCTTTTCGCAATCCTAAGGTCTTGGTGAGTTACGACGAAAAAGACCGTTCCCGATACATCACCCGCCCGGCCAAAGGTGAAATTACTTTCCGACACCTGTTGAGTCACACCGCAGGCATTCCTTATGAAAGTCCGGTGGGCAGCCTGAAAGAATTTGAGATTCCTTTTTTTGCTTCTTTAGAAAATATCAGCCTGGAAGAAGTCATCAACAAACTTGCCACCCGGCCCCTCGCCTCCGACCCCGGAGAGCAGTATGTGTACGGCCTCAATACCGATGTGGCAGGCCGATTGATCGAAGTGATGACCCATCAAAAACTGTCTGACTACATTCAGGCACGGGTATGCGAGCCGCTCGGGCTGACCGACACGTGGTACTATCTGTCGAAAGACCGCGCCAGTCGCTTGGTTGGCGTGTACAGTCAGGAGCGGGATATGCCCCTCAAGCCCCATGCCCACGATGTGTTTCACACGTATCCTGTTGCCGGCGCCCAAAAACTCAATATGGGTGGTGCCGGAATGTCAGGCACTATTGCCGACTACGCTAAAATCTGCCAGTTTATCCTCAACAAGGGTGAATTCAATGGCAAACGCCTGCTGGCACCCGCCACCGTAGAAATGATGATGGTCAATCAGATCGGCGCCAACCACGTGTGGGATCGGATGGATAAATTTGGATTGGGCTTGCAAATATTTTCACCCGATTCACATTATGGCGACAATGCCACACCCGGAGCACTCCTGTGGGGTGGCTATTTCTGCACAGAATACACCATTGATCCTAAACGGGAAATGACGCTTTTGATTTATACCAATGTGCAACCCTTTGCGCAGGGCGGTGAAATTTTGCACAAATTCAGGACCATGGTGTATGCCGCGCTGATGGAGTGAGTGTATCTGGCACTATATATGCGGCAGGATTTTTTTTTCGGTAAGCCGCCAGCACGGCCAAGGCCGCCTCTTTGCTTATGCGCTGTTCTGTCGTCAGGTATGCTATGATGGTATCGGCCACCTGCTGCTCCGTCACGCCCACGAGCAAGGTGATTTTTTCAATGGTAAACTCTTGTAACGCCCAGAGTTTGAGCGTGAAGTCTTGTTCTTTGAGTGAAATACCTTCTTCGTGGCCTTCTTCGCGGCCTTTTTCGATACCTTTTTCGGCATCCTTCATTTTGCGTGAAAAGTAGTTGACACTTTCTTTGCGCAATTATTTTAAATTACCCTAATAAGTACTTGATTATCAATGCTTTATTTTAATTTATTTTTATTTGCCGAAAATAAAAGTGTCAACTACTTATGAAGGATGCCTGAAGTTACGAGTTTTTTACTTATTTTATCCTTGTAGTTCAAAAAAACCTACCTTTGTACTTCAATAAGTAAATAAATAGCAATAATCGTCGTTTTGAATTTCATTAATTACCTTATAATCAAAGGTTTGTGAGACTGTGGACTGCCGACTATTGACCGTGAACTACTTAGTCAAAACAATCACTTCGCTCCCACACCGTCCACTACGCAAAAAACGCTCCTGACCTGCTATGTTTTCCTGCTGCTCTGCTGCTGCTACACCGCCGCCGCACAGACCACCGATTGCTACGACGACCTCTGGGCCAAAGGCAAAGCCGCCTACGACCGGCAGGACTACGCCACCGCCCTCAAAAAATGGCGGCCCGCGCTCGAAGACTGCCCCCACCTCACCGAGAACCAAAAGCAAAACCTGCGTACTTACATAAAAAAGGCCGAAAACCCGCAGCCTGATGTTACTCCCGCGTCCGTGCCCGCGTTGCTCGCCTTCGTAAAGGGCGGCTCCTACACCCAAGGCGATGTCATGGGCGATAAACTGCAAACCGATGAAACACCCCACACCGTCACCGTCGGCGATTTTTATATCTCCAAATACGAGGTATCCTTTGACGATTACGATGCTTTTTGCACCGCCAACGGGCGCGAAAAACCCTCGGACTCCGGCTGGGGGCGCGGCAAACGGCCCGTTATAGACTGGTACGATGCCCTCGAATACTGCAACTGGCGCAGCCGCCAGGACGGCCTCCAGCCCTGCTACACCATAGACAAAACCACCCGGGACCCCAACCACCAAAACACCGGCGACACCAAAAAATGGAGCGTCACCTGCTCCTGGACCACCAACGGCTACCGCCTGCCCACCGAAGCCGAATGGGAATACGCCGCCCGCGAAGGCGGTAAAAAAGTGCGCTTTGGCAATGGCCGCGATATAATTGACCCTTCGGAAATCAATTTTGATGCCAGCAGCGAGTACAAAAAAGCCTTCTCCATCACGGCCGAATACCGCCAAAAAACCGTATCCGTCACCGAACTTGCCGCCAACAGCCTCGGCGCTAAGCACTTCAGCGGCAATGTTTTGGAGTGGTGCTGGGATTGGTATGACGAAAAATATTATGCCGAGAGCAACAACGCCCGCAACCCGCGCGGGGCCTCCGGCGGCAATTACCGTGTTTTGCGCGGCGGGTCGTGGGACGCTAATCCAGAGGACTGTCGTGCGTCTGACCGCTTCGGGTATATCGCTAACAACCGGAACGTCCATTTTGGGTTCCGGGTGGCCAGAGGCTATTAAACTTTACCTTTTTATTTTTTTACACTTTTCAAATTTTTATTTTTTAGCGGCCAAAGGCCGCTTTTATTTTTTTATTTTTTTATTTTTTTTAAAAAAACAGGTTCGGCGAAGCCGAAAAATTTTTTTTTTGACGACCTTTGTGGCGGGTAAACGGGCAAGGTGCGGCGGGTCGTGGAACAATAATCCAGAGAACTGTCGTGCGTCTAACCGCAACAGGAATAACGCAAACAACCCGAACAACAATATTGGGTTCCGGGTGGCCAGAGACTGTCCAACTTCAGTAGCCGGGGTCTGGCGGCTGCATTACTGCTCCGCCGGAGTGTGCTTTTGATAGTCTGCCGTTTGTCCAGACTTCGTCCTTGTAGGCGAGGCGAACACATCGAGGGCAGGCGGGGCTGGTATCCCGCAAAGGCGAACGTCCTGCCTGCTTTTTTCAGGTTTTTAGCGAACGAATCCAGCCGCCGTTCATGTTGCCAATTTCATCCAATTTTTGACTCAATTCCGTGTATTTTAAGGAGTTATAGTACCCCAATTCATAACAAATGCGGAAATATTGTCTGTTTTTTTCTAAATGAATATTGGCGTCCCGCAGCAATAATAAGCGATCGGCCGTTGGGCTGTAATATGCTTTGACAAATAAGAACCAGATTCCCGGTTCAATAAGGATCATTTAGAAGCCGGCCTCAACAGTTGGCGTGGTCATGTGCGTTTCGGGCAAAGCAGTCGTCTGACTTATCGGGTATTTTGGAAAGTCGCCCACGCGGGTTTCAATATTGTAGTGCATCCGGAAGGCGGGTGGCGGGTATTGTAAATAAATAGAAAAAAATACTGCATTTATTAAAAAACTACTATATTTGCCCCGCCAATTCATCTAAAATATGGAACCAGTCAAACGCGGCAGTTTGGATGTGAACAAGTCTCCGCCGCCGCTTCCGGCAGGAAAAAATTATTTTCTCGGTATCGGGGTGGACACTTATCAGCATTTTCCGCCGCTGAACAACGCCCGCAAGGACGTGGAAGACCTGTGTGCTGCCTTGCAGGAACACTATTACTTTGAAGCGGCGCACACCACGCTGCTCACGGGTGTCAATGCTTCCCGCAAAAACATCCTGCGTCAACTCAGCGACTACCGCCGCCGCCTCACCCGCGACGACCGCCTCCTGATCTACTACGCCGGACACGGCCTCTTCGATGACGGCCTTGGCTTCTGGGTTCCTGCCGAAGCCGAACGCGAGGACATCAGCAGCTACGTAGGCAATACCGAAGTGCGCGAGATCATCCGCAATATACCCGCCCGCCACATCCTGCTCATCTCCGGCAGCTGCTTTTCGGCCTCCCTTCTCGTGCGCGATGCCACCCGCGATGCCCGTGCCTTCGAGGATTTTGACCGAAATCCCTCCCGCTGGGTCTTTATCTCCGGCAAAGGCGTGGTCTCCGACGGCAAAGCGGGGCAAAATAGTCCTTTTGCGGCGAGCATCCTCAAACACCTGCACCAAAGCACTGAAAAAGCCGTAAATATTGCCCAATTGGCCGACTATGTGACCAAAACAGTGCGCTTCAACTACGAGCAGCAGGCAGAAGCCGGGCCACTGTATCAGACAGGACACGAGGGCGGGCAGTTTGTCTTTCGCCGCCGCCAAACGGAAGCCGATGCCCGGAACACCGCGCTCCAAATCAATACCGAGGGCAGCTGGCTGGCCTATCTGAACCAATACCCCAACGGACAATTTGCCGACGAAGCCGATAAACGTTTAGCCGACATCGCTGACGAGCGCGCCTGGGCCAAAGCCTCCGATCAGGACGAGGCCTTTGCTTACCGCGAATACCTGCGCAAACACCCAAAGGGGCGGTATGCTGCCGAAGCCAACACCTGCTTGGCGGCACTGCTGGCCGCCGAAAACGAACGCGTAGCTGCCCAACACCGCGCTGAACAGGCCGCGCAGCAGCGTACGGAAAAAGAGCAACGCGAAAAAGCCGCATCGGAACGGGCGGAACGCGAACGCCGCGCTGAACAGGCCGCGCAGCAGCGTACGGAAAAAGAGCAACGCGAAAAAGCCGCATCGGAACGGGCGGAACGCGAACGCCGCGCTGAGCAGGCCGCGCAGCAGCGCGCGGAAAAAGAGCAACGCGAAAAAGCCGCATCGGAACGGGCGGAACGCGAACACCGCGCTGAACAAGCCGCGCAGCAGCGCGCGGAAAAAGAGCAACGCGAAAAAGGCGCATCGGAACGGGCGGAACGCGAACGCCGCGAGCGGGAGGCCGCCGTCATGAGCGACCGGCGGGCAGAGTCGCCCGTACGCAAGTTTCCCTTCCTGCCAGCCTTAGCCGGCGGCGGCGGATTAATGTTGGCAGCGGTACTTTACGCGGTGCTTTCCGGGCCGGGAAAACCAACAGATAAGCCCATTGTGTCCGATCCTAAAATTACTGCGGGCAACACCGCAGTACCCCCCGTTAACACTACGCTCGGCCAAACTGCCGGGCACACAGCCGTTCAGCCAAACCCTGCGGGCACGCAACCCGACAAGCCTGCCCAAAAACCCGATAAAACCAGCACGCCAAAAACAACAGCGCCCGCCGGCCCGACAAAACAGGAACGCCAGCGTACAGCTGCCCGCCAGCGGGAAGAAGAACGCATAAAGCAGGAATCCGCCCAACTTGCAGAACAAAAACAGGCCCTCGAAACAGCAAAACAAACAGCAAAACAAACAGCGAGAGGTTATATCAAAACAGTCATTGCCAATATCAGGGCCGATGAACCAGAAAAGGCCACCAATGCACTCGAAAAAGCCTGGAATACACCCAATCTTCCCGACCAGATAAAAACCCTCATCCGAAGCGTGAAAGCTTCCATTCGAGCGGAAGAGTACACAGCGGCTCAGAAAAAATTGGAGGAGGTGATGCAAGCCCTACAGTAGCGTGAATGCGACTTAATTGCATCATTTATAAGGCTTTATGCCAAAGAATTAAAAAACACCCTAAATTCCCCATATTGAGTTACCAACATTGTTAACAACTTTTATTTTGTAAAATAATATTGAAAATCAATCACTTATGATAGTTATCCACATTTTGTGGATAACTATTTTTTTTAAAAGTGCCAACTTGTTGTATTTTCGCTTTCGATTTCGATAAAACTGAATGTAATCCCGCCCGACAATAAATATTTCCTATTTTAAGCAGCAGTGAATCGTGTTCTGTCAAATAGTATTGGCAGAATAAGGAAGATTTGTGTTAGTTTGAGTTGGGAAATGGGAGAAGGTTTCCCTACATGCTCAAGGCTTTTGCCAACATTTTAACGTTCGTAACTTGTTTCATTGCAATAAAGCAAGAGGCTTTATCAAGTGTTACACTGCGAATATACTTATATTGTACAAATTAAACAAAACCGAACATACATTAAAAATTATTATGCAAGTAATCAAACGTTCCGGGCACCGCGAAGAAGTTTCCTTCGACAAGATCACTGCCCGACTGAGAAAATTGACCTACAACCTTGACACCAATTTTGTCAACCTGATTGAGGTATCCAAAAAGGTGATTATGGGTCTTTACGACGGCGTGACCACCGTCGAACTCGACAATCTGGCAGCAGAAACAGCCGCCACTATGGCCACCATTCACCCGGATTATGCTCTACTGGCAGCCCGGATAGCCGTCAGCAACCTGCACAAAGAGTCCGACAAGTCTTTTTCAAGGGTTATTGAAGGGCTTTATTACTACGTGGACCCAAAAACCGGCGACCGCGCCGGGATGATCGGGGATGACACGTACCACATTGTGATGAAAAACAAAACCAAATTGGATTCCGCCATCATTTATGATCGCGACTTTGAATTCGATTATTTTGGCTTCAAAACTTTAGAGCGCTCTTACCTGATGCGCATGAATGGTAAAGTGGTGGAGCGCCCACAACACCTCTTTATGCGCGTGGCGGTAGGCATCCACGGGGAAGATATTGCGGCCGCCATTGAGACGTACAACCTCATGAGCGAGCGGTGGTTCATTCATGCTACGCCTACCCTGTTCAATGCCGGCAGTCCAAAGCCGCAAATGAGCAGCTGTTTCCTGCTGTCCATGACCGACGACTCCATTGGCGGTATTTTTGAGACCCTCCAACGCTGCGCACTCATCAGCCAAAGCGCGGGCGGTATCGGCTTGAGCATCCACAATATTCGGGCTACCGGCTCCTACATCAAAGGCACCGGTGGCACCTCCAATGGGATCATCCCGATGCTGCGGGTATTTAATGACACTGCACGATACGTGGATCAATGCTTTCACCCCGATACGCTGCTGTATACCCGCCAGGGAATCAGGCGTATTGACGAGGTGGTGTTGGGCGAAGAACTGCTGACCGCCGAAGGTCATTTCAACCGCGTCACCCGGCTGCTGCGCAACGAATACCAGGGAAATATGGTGGAAATTGGCGTGAAACACTCCATCGAACCCATTTTAGTTACCCCCGGTCACACTTTCCTGGTACTACGCGGACAAAAGAAAATGGTCAGCCATGAAGTCATTAAAAATCGCTTAGACAAGGGATTCATTGAGCCGGAATGGGTAGAGGCCAAAGACTTGACCCAGGAGGACCTGATTGCGTTTCCGATTCCTGAATTTTACGATGATATTCCCGAATATTCGCTCGAAGACTGCCGTTTTTATGGTATGATGCTCGGAGACGGCCACGTCGCCCACGACGGCAAAGCCGCTCACATCACTCAAAATCGCGAAACGGACGATCTGAATTTCATTAAACAATACCTCTACGAACACGGTATCCGCTGGACGGAAACGGCCAATCCGGAAGAGAAAAAAGTGCGCTTCACCTGGTCGGCACACCACGGCTTTAAGTTCAGCCGCACCATGCTCTACGACGAGCAGGGTGAGAAGCGCGTACACCCTTCGATGCTCCACTTGCCCAAGGAAAAAACCCTGCAACTCATAAAAGGCATTTTAGAAACGGATGGCACCATCGGCAACCGCGAAAATTTCGAGATTGCCCTTGATATGACCTCCCGTAATGTGGTGGAATCCGTGCGCTATATGCTCATGCGTTTGGGGATACTAACAAGCGGGTATGCGCGCGACCGCGTGGGACATGAATCTACTTACAAGAATATCACAACCCGTAAAATTTCCTATTGCCTTCGCATCCCCAAGGTACAAGACATCACGGATTTATTCGGCTTGCCAGCAGGCGAATACACGCAGTATTTTACGTACGGCAACCACACTTACAGCCGCATTGACCACCTTTCAGAGCGTCCTTTCGACGGCGTGGTCGTGGATTTTGAAGTGGAACCCAACCATAATTATGTTACCCATATCGGTGTGGCCCACAACGGTGGCGGCAAACGCAAAGGTGCCTTCGCCATCTACCTCGAACCCTGGCACGCGGATATCTTCGAGTTTTTGGAACTCAAGAAAAACCACGGCAAGGAGGAAATGCGCGCTCGTGACCTGTTCTATGCCCTGTGGATCTGCGATTTGTTTATGGAACGCGTGAAAAGTGATGCCGACTGGTCGCTGTTTGACCCCAATGAAGCATCCGGTCTGTTTGAGGTGTATGGCGCAAAATTTGAAGCCCTCTACCACCAATACGAGCAGGAAGGGCGCCAGCGCAAAACGATCAAAGCCCGTGATTTGTGGAATGCCATTTTGGAAAGCCAGGTGGAAACCGGTACCCCTTATTTGTTGTACAAAGACGCTGCCAATGCCAAGAGCAACCAGCAAAATCTCGGCACTATTCGCTCCTCCAACCTTTGTACTGAAATTATTGAATACACTTCCCCCGATGAAGTAGCGGTGTGTAATTTGGCGTCTTTGGCGTTGCCCAAATTTGTCATCAACGGTCAATTTGACTTCCAACGACTATTCGACATCACGGGCGTGGTGACGCGCAACCTCAATAAGGTCATTGACATCAACTACTACCCGGTACCGGAAGCCAAAAAATCCAATTTCCGCCACCGCCCCATCGGTCTGGGGGTACAGGGACTGGCTGATGCTTTTATTTTGTTGGGAATGCCTTTCGACAGTGAAGGTGCTAAGCAACTGAATAAGGATATTTTTGAAACGATTTATTTTGCCGCCGCTACCGAAAGTTGCAATTTAGCGGAAAAATACGGGTCTTACGAAACTTTTGCCGGGTCTCCCATCAGCAAAGGTGCTTTCCAGTTTGACCTGTGGGGCGTGGAACCTTCCAACCGTTGGGACTGGAACAGCCTGCGCGCCCGTATCCAAAAAGTCGGTATTCGCAACTCCCTGCTCGTAGCCCCGATGCCTACGGCTTCTACCAGCCAGATTTTGGGCAATAACGAGTGCTTTGAACCCTACACTTCTAACCTCTACACCCGCCGTACCCTCGCCGGTGAGCACATTGTGGTCAACAAACACCTCATGCGCGACCTGGTGCGCCTCGGTATGTGGAATGAAGAAATGCGCGAGGCTGTCATGGCGGCCAACGGCTCCATTCAAGGCATTGAAGACATCCCGGAACCCGTTCGTGCCATCTACAAAACGGCGTACGAAATCAGCCAAAAGGTCATCATTGATATGAGTGCTGACAGGGGTGCGTTTATTTGTCAGAGCCAGTCGCTCAATGTCTTCATGGAAGCACCGACCTTTGCAAAATTGTCGTCTATGCACTTCTATGCCTGGCAAAAGGGCCTGAAAACTGGCATGTATTACCTGCGTTCCAAAGCGGCTACCGACCCGATCAAGTTTACGCTGAGTCAAAAACACCAGCAAAAATTTGCGACATCCGGTGCTATTCCTGAAAGCGTGGCACATGGTCAACGTACCGCTACGACTCCCTTGGCACAACAGGCGATAACGATGACGGTGCTGGAGCCGGAAACCGGGAAGGTGTGTAGTATGGATGACCCTACTTGTGAGGCGTGCTCGGCGTAGGCCATAAAAAAAAGTCGGCTCTGCATTGCGCAGAGCCGACACATCAAAACAAAACGAAAAACCAACTTTATTTCTTTGAAGATGAACCGTGAAATGATGGATTCACCGTGTATCTCTTGTGTTTTTTATTTCGTCGGGAGTGGACGACCCGACGTACTTTCGTGGACGACCCGACGTACTTTCTTGGACACGACCCGACGTACTTTTGGTGACGACCCGTTCTACATTATTCCGTTTTCCGGGTAATCAACTTCACGTTCAATTCTTTTTCTTTGCCATTGCGTACCAAGGTTACATTCACCGTCTCTCCTATTTTAGAACGTCCAATGAGTTCTCTTAGTTCCGCAACCGATGTCACATTTTTGCCATTTATTCGGGTAATGACATCTTTTTGCTGAATTCCTGCTTTTGCCGCCGATCCCTCTTCGTAAGCACCCATTACTACTACGCCCGGAATATAGGTAATATCCAATTCCTCGGCAATTTTTTGGTCCAACGGGGCAATATCTACGCCGAGGTAAGGACGGCGATATTCACCATATTTAATGAGGTCATCAGCGACGCGTTTGGCTAAATTGACCGGAATAGCAAAGGCATAACCCGCAAAAGTGCCGGTAGGGGTGGCAATGGCGGAATTGATACCAATCAGGCGTCCATCTAAATCCGTGAGTGCGCCACCGGAATTGCCCGGATTGACGGCAGCATCGGTTTGAATAAAGGCTTCCAAAGAAGAACCGCCTTTAATAATATTGATGTCGCGCCCCTTTGCACTAATAATACCCGCTGTGACGGTAGAAGCCAGATCAAATGGGTTGCCTACGGCCACGGCCCATTCCCCTACTTTTACATCATCTGAATTGCCTAATTCGATGGCTGGCAGGTTTTTTTGATCAATTTTAATAACCGCCATATCGGTATTAGGATCACGGCCTACCAAGCGGGCTTTGAACTCGCGTCCGTCGTGCAGTGCCACTATATATTCGTCGGCAAATTCAATGACGTGATTGTTAGTGAGGATATAGCCATCTTCGGTATAAATAACCCCGGAACCGGAGCCTGAACGCTGTTGTGGGCTCTGGCTGTAAAAATCATCACCAAAGAAAAAACGAAATGGGTTGTTTTCTTGTTCTGTTTGCTGACGTTGTTTGGCAGATTGGCGACTTTCAGAAGCTTTGATGTGTACAACGGCGGGCATAGCACGGTCGGCAGCTTTTACAAAATCGAACGATGCAGGGCCTCCTCCGTAATTAACCTGACGGGCTTCAACCGGATTTGTGCGATAAGAGTTGGCCGATTCAGGTTTTTGCATCAATTTTGCCGCACCTAAGGTAATCAATCCACCGATTGAGCCCGCTAATAAGGTTGACCAGAATTTTTGCATAGTTTTAAATTGTTTTAATAAGTTTGACAAACAGTTTTGAATAACAGAGAATAAGTTTATGAAACGCAGATTTTGTGATTTTGCTGTCAGTTTATGCAATATTAACTAAGTATTAACGCGTTGTTGTATTAACGCGTTCTTGTATTTACTCGTACCTTAAATGCATTTCAACTATCATAGACGCATTTATTTGAACTGTTGGTGTATCAAAACGTTAAAAAACGACTAAAGTATCATAATAACCGACCAATGCCCTGGACACAACGCCTGCTGGAAGACCCGCAGGCTTTAGAACAACTGCTTCGCCCGGAAACACCCTTAGAAGCATCACTGATTTCGCATCCCGAAGTGCGCCGGGGCTTGCTTTGGGGTGAACCGCGCTTTGGCCACCCGGAAGGCAAAGTTGGGTTGCACGTTCGCGAAGTTTTGGACAACATCCAACGCATTCCAGGTGTTTCTGCCGAAGTGCGGTCACAATTGCGTTTAGTGGCGTTTTCGCACGATGCTTTTAAATGTGTAGAAGACCGGAGCCGCCCGCGTGACTGGGGCCAACACCACGCAGCTTTGGCCCGGCGCTTCATGGAATTATATACGAGTGATCCGGTGGTTTTGGATATTATTGAAACTCATGATGACGCTTATTACGCGTGGTTATCCGTCAAACAGGAAGCATTTCGGCACGAAAATACTTTTAAATCTTTGGATCACCTCCTAAAAAAAGTTGGATACTGTCTTCAAACTTACTATTTGTTTTTTAAATGTGATACCCAAACGGGCGATAAAACACAGGCCTCTATCAAGTGGTTTGAGAAAATGGTACCCGACATAGACATTACTATACTACAACAAACACCGGCACACCTGACCGCTTCAACCCTGTTAACCCATACAACCCCACTCCATGAGTAACCTCCGATACGTATTAGACCGCTATCGAAAACATCCTTCCGTCATCCAAGTTACCGCACATCTGGGGACATCAAGTGCCCAGCCGTCCAATATCCGACTTTCCGGCTTGATGGGTGCACAGGAATCTTTTGTGCTGGCAGCCACTTCGTTAGAATTGCCTGATCCAACTACGCACCTGTTGATTGCTACGGGCAAAGAAGAAGCTGCTTATCGGTACAATGATTTGCAGGGGCTTTTGGGTGACCAGCAGGTTTGTTTTTTTCCCGATTCTTTTAAAAGCCCGGCGGTATTTGACCACCTGAATGTCACCCAAATGTTACAGCGCAGTGAGGTTGTCCATAAAATGAGCATTTCCGATGCACCGCCGATAGTGGTTACTTATCCGGAGGCGTTATTTGAAAAGGTGGTTCGTCCGGAAATACTCCTGAAAAACCGCATGGAGGTGACTAAAGGGGAAAAATTGGATGTAGACTGGATGATTGAAATATTGATCGAGTATAGTTTTGATCGAACAGATTTTGTGTTCGAACCCGGCCAATTTTCTGTACGCGGCGGTATTATTGATCTATTTTCTTACGGCAATGACCTGCCCTACCGCGTAGAACTTTTTGATGAGGAGGTGGAAAGTATCCGTATTTTTGACCCTTTAACCCAACTTTCTCAGCGAGAAATTACCTCCCTGAGCATTGTACCCAACATGAATACCCGTTTTCGGCAGGAAGAGAAGGTTTCGTTGTTGCAAATTATCCCGCCAAAATCGGTACTTTGGATAAAAGACCTTGACTTCCTGATCGAAAGGCTGCAACAATGTTTTGAAAAAGCAGAACACTTTTCTACCAAATTGACAGCCTTGGACACAGCCGAACTCCGTGAAATTTTCAGGGATCGCGCTTTCTTGTATCCCGGCGAGGTGCGCGACGAAATCGAAGCGTACGCGACGGTGTATTTATAAATAGTCCACAGTTAGACGGTCAGGCAGTTCACAGTCAGGCAGTTCACAGTCAGGCAGTTCACAGTCAGGCAGTCCACAGTCAGGCAGTCCACAGTCAGGCAGTTCACAGTCAGACAGTCAGCAGTTAGGCAGCCAGACAGTCAGCAGTTAGGCAGTCAACAGTTAGACAGTTCACAGTCAGACAGTCGGCAGTCAGCGGCCATGAAAATTTATTATTAATTAGTTAAACAAAAACAATCTAATCGCTGTTTAAAATCCCGTTAATTGATTTATTATCAATGGTTTGTATACCTGTTTTGTTTAATATTGACTGCCGTCGGTTTAATATTTTATTTATAAATGAATTAGTTGATAATAATTACATAATTTTTTTTGCAAAAAAAATTTATGTAAGTACTATCAACTAATTCATTCCCGTGCCACTAATTATGTCTACCGAAGAACAACAAATACCTGACCCAACCGCTGCGGAACGCAAAAAAGACCATATCGAATTGGCTTTTAAAAGCCGGATTGATGCAGCAGGTTTAGACGGTCGCTTTTACTATGAACCTTTGCTGTCGGCGCATCCGGCTTCTGGCAGTTTGTTACCCATTGCTTTTTTGGGAAAACCCCTGCGGTTACCGATTTGGGTTTCTTCGATGACCGGAGGCACCGCCATGGCGCGTATTATCAACCGCAACCTTGCCCGCGCCTGTGGGGAATTTGGCATGGGTATGGGTTTGGGCTCCTGCCGTCAGTTGCTGTACAGTGATGAATACTTAGCAGATTTTGATGTGCGTCCGCTGATGGGGCCGAATATGCCGTTGTTTGCCAACCTGGGAGTGGCGCAGATCGAGCAATTGATGGAAAGCAGGGAAATGGATCGCATACCCGAAATGTTGCAAAAACTTCGGGCCGATGGCCTTATTGTACACGTCAATCCACTTCAGGAGGCCCTGCAACCCGAAGGAGACGTATTTAAAATGACTCCTTTAGCCGTGGTAAAAGCCGTATTGGAGATAGGTGATTTTCCTGTTATTGTCAAAGAGGTAGGGCAGGGGATGGGGCCGAAAAGTCTTCGAGCATTGCTGCAATTGCCTTTGGCCGCTATAGAATTTGCTGCCGGGGGCGGCACCAATTTTGCTAAATTAGAATTGCTGCGGAGTTCCGCCGAGCAACACGATACTTTTGCTAATCTTGCTGCAGTGGGACACAGCGCGGTAGAGATGACGGAATGGCTCAACGTGGCGGTTGCTGAAATGGGTGTTTCCTGCAAAACGCAACACGTTATTATTTCGGGCGGCATCCGCGATTACTTGGATGGTTATTATTTGATTCAAAAAGCGGCTTTGCCGGCAGTGTATGGGCAGGCTTCCGGTTTTTTAAAACATGCGCAGGGCGAATACGCTATCCTGCAAAAATACATACAAGATCAGCAGCGTGGTCTGGAGCTGGCATTTGCTTTTTTGGAGGTAAGAAACGGGTAAATGAGCAATTATAAGTTATCATTTACCCGTTCCTAAATGGAGAATGGATAATTTTGTAAAATTATCCATTCTCCACTATTCATTCATTAATATCGGTAGTATTCCGGCTTAAACGGCCCCGTTACCTGAACACCGATATAGTCTGCCTGATGCGGGCGGAGCTCTTCGAGTTCCACACCGATTTTTGCTAAGTGCAGGCGCGCTACCTTTTCATCCAAATGTTTGGGCAACATGTGGACTTTGTTGTCGTATTTTTCGACGTTTTCCCAGAGTTCCAATTGCGCCAACACCTGATTGGTGAAGGAATTGGACATCACGAAAGAAGGGTGACCGGTGCCACAACCGAGGTTGACAAGGCGACCTTCTGCCAGCACGATAATGTCTTTGCCGTCTATGTTGTACAGGTCTACCTGGGGTTTGATGGTCACTTTGGTGTGGCCGTAGTTGGTATTCAACCAGGCCATGTCAATTTCATTGTCGAAGTGACCGATATTGCACACGATGGTTTTATCATTCATCAGGCGGAAATAATCGCCCGTCACAATATCACAATTACCGGTGGCGGTCACGATGATATTGGCACGCGGAATAGCATTTTCCAATTTTTTCACTTCATAACCGTCCATAGCGGCCTGCAACGCGCAAATTGGATCAATTTCTGTGACGATGACCCGTGCGCCAGCCCCGCGAAGGGAAGCAGCAGAGCCTTTGCCGACGTCGCCATAACCGGCTACAACGGCTACTTTACCAGCCATCATAATATCGGTAGCCCGGCGGATAGCATCTACTAAACTTTCTTTACAACCGTATTTGTTGTCAAATTTCGATTTAGTTACCGAGTCATTGATGTTGATGGCGGGCATCGGCAAGGTGCCTTTTGCCACGCGCTCGTACAAGCGGTGTACTCCGGTAGTAGTCTCCTCTGAAATACCGCGAATGCCGGCTATCAATTCAGGAAACTGATCCAATACCATATTGGTGAGGTCGCCGCCGTCGTCTAAGATCATATTGAGCGGCTTATTGCCTTCAAAAGCAAAAAGTGTCTGTTCGATGCACCAGTCGAATTCTTCGGCGTTCATGCCTTTCCACGCATATACCGGAATGCCAGCCTGGGCAATGGCCGCAGCGGCGTGGTCTTGTGTGGAAAATATATTGCAGGAAGACCAGCTCACCTCGGCACCCAGCGCTGTGAGGGTTTCAATGAGTACTGCTGTTTGGATGGTCATGTGCAGGCAACCGGCGATGCGGGCATCTTTTAAGGGCTTTGTTGCGCCAAATTCTTCGCGCAAGGCCATCAGGCCCGGCATTTCTGCCTCTGCGAGTTGAATTTCTTTACGGCCCCATTCGGCCAATGCAATATCTTTTACCTTGTGTTTGGGGCGAGATTCCGTTGCTACCATTTTGAGTAGTTTATATGTTAAATGAGTAATTTGTTTGTACCTTTCTGAAAAAGCGCGCAAAAGTACAGCTATTTGTAGCGAAAAATAAAGTTATTGGTCGTAATTTACAATTAATTAGCAATAATGGCACGGGAATGAATTAATTGGTAGTGTCCGCACGGATTTTTTATGCATAAAAAATCCGTGCGGACACTATTAATTAATTCATTTACAGATGGAAGCACATAACAAATTTTTTGTTTTACAACAAAAAACCGTAGTTTCGCAAGCTTATTCCTACCTTTGCACTACTTTTAAGACCAATGTTTTCTGCAACAATTCAAGAGATGAAATGCCATCAATTAAATCACTTTAACGACCTTAACCCTTTTTCGTTTTGTCCGTAAGCGCCCGACTCAATGTCATCGTACCTTGTTATAACCCCCCGGATGGCTGGGAGTTGGCTTTGGCCGAACGGTTTGGTGCATTTTGCCGGCATGAAACAGCACAGACAAGTCAAATCACCTTGACGGTAGTGAATGACGGTTCGCCTCGAAATGTAGAACAAATCCATTTTGATCGGCTTAAAACCTTGGTACCTGACGTTAATATTGTACATTATACTGAAAATCGCGGTAAAGGTTATGCATTACGGCAGGGGGTGGCAGCATCAGTAGCAGATTATTATTTGGTAACCGACACAGATTTTCCTTACACCATAGACAGTATGCACCGGGTTGCCAATGCGCTGATAGCACGTGGCGGTATCACCGCTGGCAGTCGCGATACTGATTATTACAAACACGTACCCCCCTTTCGGCGTTTTCTTTCTAAAGGGTTGCGCTGGATGCTGCGCAATTTGCTGCGGCAACCCATTGGCGATTCTCAATGTGGTCTCAAAGCATTTGACAACGCCGGGAAAGTAATTTTTTTGGAAACAACGATTGATCGTTTTTTATTCGATCTCGAATTTTTGATGATTGCCAAAGGCCGTGTTCCCATCACACCAGTTTCGGTAGAACTGCGTGAAGGCGTGGTGTTTAGCAAAGTAGGCTACAAAGTACTCCTGACAGAGGGGCGCAATTTTCTGAAATTGTTGTTCACGGTTTAAGGAGACACGAGATGCAAGAAACAAGCTGTTCCAAAATACTAAAACGCCCAAATCAGGTAAGTAGGTAAATAGCAATAATCGTGGTTTTTAATTTCATTAATTACCTTATTATCAAAGGTTTGTGAGACTGCCGACTATTGACTGCCGACTACTTAATACAACAATATCGCAATACAACACCCAATATTCATTCAGCCTTGAGTTCATCCATATCTACCGCCATACACCAATTTATTGCCTCCCGGTGGGTCCGTACTTTCCGTGGGTTGCTGACTACCCTGATCATTGCCGGTATCCTGCTTTGGGTTTTGCACGGCAAATGGCTGATTCATGCTAATGAGGTGATGCTGTCCGGCTCTCCCGATGGCTTTAAAAATTACATGACCGCTGCATGGCACGTAGCGCACGATTCCGGCTCAGTCCACTATGGCGGCATGAGCTATCCGTATGGCGAGCACGTATTGTTTACCGACAATCAGCCTATTTTGAGTACATCTGTGCAGTGGTGGAGCCATCACGTGAGTAATCTGAGCAGCAAAACAGTTGGATTGATGAACATCGTGCAGGTACTTTCCCTTTTGCTGGGATGCGGCATATTATATATGTTGCTGCGCAAATTGCACCTGCCGGCATGGTATTCCAGTCTTATCACCATTGGTATGATCTTCCTGTCGCCGCAACAAGGGCGATTTGAAATGCACTTTGGCCTCTCTCATACGTGGGTATTTCCTTTGTTGCTATTCCTATTGTGCCGATATGAAGAGCGGAACAGCCGACGATACCAAAGTTTGCTGATTGGCATTTTGGTGTGGGTGGCCGCGCAATTTCATTTTTATTATTTGGGTTTGGCCGCACTCTTTCTGGGCTTATACACCCTCTGTCAATGCGTGGCCGACAGAACCTGGAGCAATATATGGCGGCGTGCAAGCCACCTTGCGGTAATGATTCTTTTGCCTTATGCCCTCTTAAATTTTTGGATACAATGGAGCGATTTCGCCCCCGACCGCCCCGCCAATCCTTATGGCTTCACTACCTATCTGGGGGAATGGGAAGGGGTGTTTTTGCCTTATGAAAATTTTAAATCTTATCAGTGGATTGACCGAAATATTGTCCCCATCCGGCGGGTAAATGGCGAAGCCATGGCTTATGCCGGAGTATTATGCTTGTTATTTACCCTTTGGGCTGTGTGGAAAAAATTCCGAATTTTTGATACCGAATGGAATGAAGCAGCCCATCACCGGGTACACAAAAAGTATTTATCCGGCATTTTCACCGCTTCCCTGTTGCTGTTGCTATTTGCCTGCGGGTTCCCGTTTGCCATCAAAGGTTTAGAGTGGATGGTCAATCTGTTAGGCCCTTTTCGGCAGTTTCGAGGACTGGGGCGTTTTACCTGGGCTTATTTCTACGTTTGTAATATTGTGCTGTTTTATGTGCTTTGGCACAAGGCCTATTATTTGAAAACGGCACCTGCGTGGTTTAGTAAAATATGTAATGTGTTGCGCCAACCGGAACGCGTCGTAAACACCCTCTACAATATGGTAATGCTCCGGCCGCTTTCTGATACCCGCGATATGAAAACAGCCACTGCTGCACCACCGGTAGTTTCCATTCCGAACAATACCGATGAAGCAGCTTCACCAATAGCAGCGGATGATACTATTTTAACTCAACTCACCAATTTGGAGATACCCGGCAATAACCGCCGCCCAATGCAGGTTCGCATTTTTATCTCTCTGATGTTGTTTGTGCCAATAGCCTGCCTCCTCTATGAAGCAGGCTATTATCAGGATCATAAAAAACTTGACCTGAAACCCAATGCTGCCAACCGGGCAGTTTTTGCGGCAGAACCGGATAATTGGCTAAATAAAGTAGATTTTTCGCAATTTCAGGCAGTAATGCCGCTTCCTTATTATCATGTAGGTTCCGAAAACATCTGGTTAGATATTGACGGAGGTCATTTTAACCGGGTGCAGGCCACTGCTTTTCACACCGGACTGCCGGATATGGGGGTCAATATGAGTCGGACTGCTATTTCTAAAATGATCAAATCAGTTCAATTGGTGTATGAACCCTGCGAAGTACCCGCTATTTTGGATGACCTGCCCAATAATCGCCCCATTGCCCTTTTGGTACATCCACCAAAATGGGAGGAGGTCAAACGCCAGTACCCGCATCTCCTTAGCAAAGCAAAAATGCTGTACGAGCATCCGGAATTAAAAGTGTTATCTGTCATGCCCGAAGATATTCGGAACTACGCCATGGCACGCCGCGACACCATAGAAGCGGAGATGCAAGCTGCTGTATTGTATCCGGCTGGTATCTGGCGTTCTACCCTGCAAAATACTCCGTTGGCTTATCAGTCTTTTGACTCGCTCACTGCGGCTAACACGTTACTGGGGAAAGGTTCTTACGTCGGAAGGATGGAGGACACTACACGGTTATTTAAGGTGCATTTACCGAAAGGCGTATTTACCGTGAGTATGTGGATAGATGTGCGACATGATATGGGTATGACACACGAAATCAGAATCAAAGAAACAGATCAACGGGATGGTCATGAAGTACATTTTGCGCACGAAGGTGTTCGTTTTTATCTGAAATCCATTTTGGGCGGATGGGCACTATTTGAGGTGCCATTTGAGGTGTATGACAACCAATCTATTGTAGAGATTTACCTGCGTAAGAAAGGCGTAAAAGAAGTATTTACGCTGGATGAATGTTTGATTAAACCAGCTTCAGCAACCGTTTTCAGGGTGTCAGACGGAAAAATTTCTAAAAATAATTTTTGGTATAAATGATGATACGCACCCTTATTATTGGACTCCTGTTATGCCCCAAAATAGCAGCCACCCAGGTTCAGAGCGGGGCGTACCAGCTGATGCTCAAAAGCCTGCTCAGCCATACTGTACCAGAAATTCCGGTAGCCGATGTGCTAAAGGATAGTGCAGAGATGGTATTTTTAGATGCCCGTGAGCCCGCTGAATATGCGGTCAGCCATTTGAAAAACGCCATTTTTGTCGGCTATGACAACTTTGATCTCCGTGCCACCGATGGTATACCCAAGGATCAACGATTAGTCGTATATTGTTCGGTAGGGTATCGAAGCGAAAAAATTACGGAAAAACTCAAAACAGCAGGATTTACCAATGTTTCCAACCTTTACGGCGGCATTTTTGAATGGGTCAATCAGGAGCAGGCTGTTTACGATGCCAAAGGCCGCACCAATCGAGTACATGCTTATAGCCGCGTTTGGGGTATTTGGCTAAAAAAAGGCAAAAAAGTATATCATTAGCCTAAATCACTTTTTAAATGCATAAAATGACCATCGGACAAGAATTATGGCAAGAACTCGCGCTCGAAGCGATCGTCACAAGACGTTATTTGGCCGGTGTACCTTTCGATCAGTTGGCGTTTCAACCCACTGAAAAATCAGAAAAATTGGGGCGATTGGCCGTACACGTTGCTGAAATCATCGGATGGTGGAAATCATGTAAGTAGGTAAATAGCAATAATCGTGGTTTTGAATTTCATTAATTACCTTATTATCAAAGGTTTCAAACGTTTACTAAACTTTAAAAGTTTAGTAAACGTCACCACCAGCCGACTATTGACTGTGGACTACTTACTGCTATGTGTTCCTGTGTTTTACCAAAAAAGAGGTATACTTATCATAAAAATGAATTAATTGCAGCGATGATGTTCAAATATTAAAAATGTCGCATGATTTTTGCAAGATAATTTAAAGAAAGAAAGAAAGATAATTCATTTTTCATAATTTTCTAATCAAAGCAAGCACCTTTCATTGAGTATGAAAATTTTTACGCAAACTAAACTGTTTTTATTGACGCTGATTTTATCAGTGGCTTTTTTTGATTCTTGCCGCAATGTTGACCCTGCCGCAACGGAACTCAAGACCGCTCACGCTTATGACAGCAATGTATATGTAGCGTGGAACACCGTTTTTATGGATTTAGACCGCTATGCAAAGGGCTATCGCCCCGGCCCTGGCCCGCGCGCCTTGGGGTATCTCGGTCTTGCCGCTTATGAAGCAGTGGTGGCCGGTATTCCGGAGAATCGCTCGTTGAAAAATCAATTTTCCGGTTTGGACATTCCTGAAATAGAAGAAGGCGTAGAATACCATTGGCCCGCAGCAGTAAATGCCGTATATCGTTATATGATGCCTCGGTTTTTTCCACACATGGAAACCGAATATGCCAATTTATATCAGCAAATTGCCGCTACTAACGAAAGATTGCACAAACAATACGCAGAAGAAACATCTTCGGAAATATTAGAGCGTTCCGAACGATTCGGACAATCGGTGGCAAAGGCGGTTTACGGATGGAGCACTACGGATCTGGTAGGCCACAACGGCTTCCTGAATCCACAACCCACCAATTATACGCCACCAGCCGGCCCTGGCAAATGGCAACCTACTTACCCTGATTTTAGCCGTGCAGTATTTCCACAATGGGGCGGCACCCGCACTTTTGCCCTTAGAGACGATGAAAAACTGTGCCGCCCACCGCTTCCTTACGGGGAGAGCGATAAATCACTGCTGTACAACCAAGCGCTGGAAGTATTCCATACCGTCAATTTGATTAAAGAGAATGGTTCCGACCCTGCTGCTTACGAACAGCGTTGGATTGCAGAGTTCTGGAGCGATGATATTCTGCAAATGACTTTTGCACCGCCTACCCGCCTGGTTGCTATTGCTAATCAGGTAGTTGAAGTAGAAAAATTGGATTTGGCCGGCAGCGCCGAATTGTATGCCAAGATGGGCATGGCACTCCATGATACCGGCGCAGCAATCTGGTATTCCAAATATTATTACAATGTAGAGCGCCCGGTTTCCTATATTCGCCGCGTATTATCCCGGCAATATCAGGAAGCGGCTAATTGGACTTCTGTTTTGAACAATTTGCCGGCCAAGGTCAATGGCGTTACGCCGGCATTTCCGGCTTATCCTTCGGGCCATTCAGGTTTTGGTGGAGCCGGCGGCAAAATTCTTTCGTCTTTTTTTGAGTTCACCCCGCATCACCCGGGCACTTACTCCTTTACAGATCGTTGCCACGAAAACCGCAGTACCGCAGAATTTATTGGTACGCCGCGCCGTTTTGCTTCTTTTAAAGAAATGGCCGATGAAAATGCTTATTCCCGCATTCCATTGGGCGTTCATTTTAGGATGGACTGCTCTGAAGGGCTGCGAGTTGGTGAACTGGCTGCGCAAAAAGTATTGCAGATGCCCTGGAAGAAGTAATTGCTGGTTATTGGTTTGCTGATGACCGGACTAAACAGTGTCTGATAAATAAAATAGGAAGGCCCATTTGTTGTTTGCGCAACAAATGGGCCTTTTGTGTATGCAGTCGGTTTAGGCAGTTAGTTATTACTGTACAATAACAAAAGGCAGTGTTTGTACGCCGGAAATACTGCGAAGCATCAGATAATAATTACCTACGGGTAAGCTATTAGTGTTCAACGTCAATGTTTGTTCCCCTTTTGATAAGGTGCCAAACTCACGACGATCAACTTCCTGGCCAAATGCGTTTATAATGGCCGATTGCACTTCTGTATCCGTTTCGATAAGCATGCTAACATTCAGGCTATTGCCTCCCATAACCGGATTGGGAAATACGCGTGGTGCTGATGCAAAATTAACGGTGGTGCCGCGATCATCAGCCACGTTCTCAGGTTTAAGATTTGAAGCCCGAGGCAGAGGGAACGTGCCACCATTGCTCAGTGCCACCCAGGGTTCAAAAGCAGGGCTGTTGCCACCCAAAAAGCCACTGGCAAAAATTACCGCTGTGCGACCACGCCAGAATCTCAGATCGGCGTTATAGGATGCTACAATAGTACTATTATCATTTTCCGGAGTAACACTCAGGCGAAAATCGACGCTATTGGCGGGTAAATCTAAATATCCCTGAAAGTCGCCATAAGATGCATTGTCAATAACCGGATTACCCCCAACTACAATATCTACTGCGGGAGCATCCGGAGAGCCGTGAAAAAACAGTAAGCCGATATTATCCGGTGTACTCGCATTCTCGAGGCCCATATCATATACCTTGAGCGTAAAACCAGGGTTTCCACCCACGATGCCCGTTGCTACTACTACATAGCGACGGTTTGCCGCAAATTGTACCGGGAAAGTTGCAATAGCATCAGCCGAGGACTGGCTGTTGTCTAATGCAACACCAATTGGAATGGTGACACCGGCAGGCACATCCATAAATGGGGTCGCAGTGCGAAAGGCAAAATTATCTAAAAGTTTATCCGTCCCGGCGTAAATGTCTACTGTTGGAGAAGGCGCATTGTGAATAATTTGAATCCTGGCTTTCCCTTCGCCAGTGACAGGCGTTGCGGGAGCCTGAAGCGTCTTCAACGGGAAAGTACCACCATTGCTTAAAGCTACCCAAGGCTCAAATGGCGTATTACCGCCACCCAGGAAACCACTTGCAAAGATAACCGCAGTATTACCAGCCCAGAAAGACAGATCTGCTTCATATTTTGCAACGATCTTACTATTGTCATTTCCAGGTGTGATAGAAAGCTCATATTTGGCAGCCGGTACTTCCAAATATCCCTGAAAATCGCCGTAAGCAGCATTATCAATAATGGGTGCCCCACCAGCCACTACGTCAACGACCGGAGCATCTGGTGCACCATGAAAGAATAAAATGCCCGTATTAGCGGAATCGGCAGTTTTTTCTTTTCCGGCATCAAATACCTTGAGGGTAAAACCCGGTGTGCCACCTACGATACCTGTTGCTACCACCACATAAGTTTTACCGGCATCAAACTGAACATCAAACGTCGCAATGGCTTCAGCAGATGACTGGCTGTTGTCTAATGCTACCCCAATAGGAATGACGACTCCGGCCGGCACGTTGATAAAAGGTGTTGCGGTTCGGAAAACAAAATTGTCTAAAAGCTGGTTGGTGCCGGCATAGATATCAACAGTGGGTGTTGGGGCATTGTGAATAATTTGTACGCGAGCGGTTTGTGCCTGACTAAAATTGAATGTGAGCAGGCAGAAAAAAGCAAAAATTAAATGTAATTTCATGTGTTATTAGTAAAATTTGTTAATGAAAAAAAATTTGAATATTTAATTGACTAACAGATAACGAAAGCGATAGTTCGGAAAAAAAACTTAAAATGTCACATTTAGACAAATTTTGTTTAATTTATTGTGGCATTATTGACAAAAACAGCAAATGCTTAGAAACGAAACCTGTTATCACAATAGGTTTCCCGAGTAAAAAACGAGATAAATTGCAATAGCCATTTGCCATTGCTGCAAAAATTTTACAAAAAATAATTTATACTGCGTTTGCATAAATAAAATAAAATTTTGTTAAAGTTTTGGTATTTCCAAAAAAATAGCTTTAATTTGTACCAAAATTAACAAGGAGGTTTGCCATGAAAAAACAGTTGTCCATTTTTGCAGTCTTTTTAGTCGTGTCTTTTACGATGAATGCTCAGGCATCCGGAAAAACATTTACCAAATCTTTTAACTTGGACGGTAAAAGTACGCTCGTATTAGAAGTGCCAGGAACTGTTGAAATCAAAACATGGGATACATCCACCATCCGCATTGAAATCAGCGCCGGGCTTGCCTCCGGCAACAGTGCTATGCTCAATGAATTGGCCAATGTGGGACGTTATAACTTAGTCGCCAAACCCAATGGCGAATCTTTACAGATACAAATGCCCAACATGCAAAAGCAAGTAAGGGTAAAAGGCGAGGTACTTAAAGAAGTGCTTTCATTTGTCGCTTACGTGCCAAAAAATGTCAAAATTCAGACCGTTAATACCCAAACATTGTTGGCATCATCAGGGCAATGAATTCAGCCTGTTTTCTTTTATCTATCCAATCGTTTTTAGTATATTTTGGTTAGCGGTATGTTGGTCGTATTTGCGATTTTTTAGCGTATAAACGAGCATGGATGACCCGTTTTACATGGCTTTTAGCGCACGTCGTACTGCTAAATGTGCGTCAATTTGTATGGCTGCTTCCAGTTCCTGAAATTCAGGGCTTTCGTAAGTCCGCTCAATGCTTCCATTGCGCAGGACACTGATTCGATCGCATACCCGTGTGAGCGTAGGAAGGATGTGGGAAGAAATTAACAGGGTGCGCTGCCGGAGTTTTTCGTGATGGAGCACTGCCATCATTTTCTCATTGCTTTCAAAATCAACACCATTGAATGGTTCATCTAAAATCAACAGCGGTCGTTCCTGCTGGAGCAAAACACCCATGAAAGCGAGTTTTTTCTTCATTCCGGTCGAATATTCTTCGGCAAAATGATCCAATGGAAGATCAAATAACGCATTCCACTGCGCAATCAGGCTGGTATCATCCCGCAAAAAACGCAGGTATTCGCTTCCGGTCATACACGGATAAAAAAACAATTCTGCCTCCAGCATGGCAACCTGATCCCGATGCAACGGGCCGCCTTCCCAAAGGATAGTTCCTTTTTGCAGCGGCATACAGCCGGCTATCAGCCGAAATAAAGTGGTTTTACCAGCGCCATTAGCGCCCAACAACCCATGTTTGGTGCCGGGAGTTACCTCCAACGATACTCCTTTGAGTATGGGCCTGTCAGCCTGATAGGAAAAGTATAAATCCTGAATATGCATGGTGTAGTGGCGCGGGAATGAATTGGTTGGCAGTATTTGCGTAAATTTTTTTGCAAAAAAAATTTACGCAAATACTGCCAACTAATTCATTTGAGTGCTTGACATATTTGGGGGAAAGCAACATGAAATATAGGGAAACATGGGTGGTTGACAAGTTTTGTGAAACTTTTCCCTTTTAATATATTGTGGTTCCCCAAATGTGTTAAGCACTCAAAAGGTTTGGTGTTGTAGTGTCTGAAGTCTTGTGTCTGAAGTCTTGTGTCTGAAGTCTGAAGTCTTGTGTCTGAAGTCTTGTGTCTGAAGTCTGAAGTCTTGTGTCTGAAGTCT